>Ga0187886_1002944_pt1 | contig 13141 bp, 11 predicted proteins | sample June2016WEW_20_1_FD_133001 | JGI IMG/M metagenome (GOLD analysis project Ga0187886, IMG submission 133001) | Peatland microbial communities from SPRUCE experiment site at the Marcell Experimental Forest, Minnesota, USA - June2016WEW_20_150 | ecosystem: Environmental > Terrestrial > Soil >...
ATCTCCACCCACAATAAAAAACATGTCCATCCCGTTGTATTTGGAAATGTACACTCCGTAGCCATATTCTATCGGGTCGTCAACAATGACATGAGCCGATAGAAACGCTTTAGTGAGCTTTTTTGAAAGAATCTTATTATTGAATAAAGCCGTCCAGAACTTATGGAGGTCGATTGTGGTGGTATACGCCCCGCCGTCGGATGCTCCCCGGACCGGCAGATTGTAGATATTGGTTTCACGGGCGCCTTTTTGACTCTTTTTATAGCCGTACGCCGTATTTTCCGGCAACTGGTTGAAAGCGTAATATCCGGAATTATCCATTCCCGCCGGCATGAATATGTGCTCGTGTATGAAATTTCGATATAGTTGCCCGGTGATGCGTTCGATAATGATGCCGGCAAAGATATATCCCCCGTTCGAATAAGAAAAGCGTGCGCCCGGCAGATATTTTTGCTTTTTATTTTCAAAGAGCGGTAGATAATCGGAAGGCGTTTGTAATTTATACCATGGGATATCGACAAAGAAATTCTCAGAGTCTATCTCCAGGTCCTCATCATAGTAGTCGTATATGCCTGAGGTATGTGTTAAAAGCTGAGCGATGGTAGCCTGTGAATCTATATAAGAGAAATCTTTACGGAATATCTCGCGGACGGTGGTATCCAGAGAGAGCCTTCCCCCATCGATTAAGCTGCCGATGCCCAGGGCGGTAAAAAACTTCGTCCCGGAAGCGATGGCAAACTTCGTTTTCCCGTTGTTTTTCCTTTTGTTGGCAATATCCGCATACCCGAACGACTCACTGTATAGTTCTTTTTCTCCCTGAAACATCGAGACGACACCCGAAAATTCTGTCTCTTCAGCTTTTCCCCTTATTTTCTGAATCAATTTGTCCATAGTTATTCTCAAATTGCTTTAAGTTATTTTATATCTCTCTTCTTCTGTGCCGCATCATTTTAAACTCTTTGCCATCATATATCAAATAATCCCATTCCAAGGTAGTGGGTCAATTTCGGTAAGTAAAGGTAGGCATATCATAGTTGACAATTTGTAGATTAGTGTTACACTTTATGCAAAGAGTGATTATCAGGAGAGAAATGAGAAAAAAGGGACGACCATTATATAACGAGATTAAGGCGACGCAAGTTGCTTCTCTACTTCTTAAAATGAACGGTGGTGAGATGGACTTCTTGAAGTGTATCAAGTTACTCTATAGCATTGAGAGAGAAGCCTTAAATCGCTGGATACGCCCTGTTATTTATGATGATTTATATTCACTACAACACGGACAAGTTGTAAGCCAAACTCTAGATAGGGCGGAGTACCGAGACCACCCAGCCAAGTCATTTTGGAGTGATTGTCTGAGAACTACTTCGGATAATATTATTCATGTGATTAAGGATTGTGGGATAGACACATTATCAAGGGCAGAAATTGATTTAGTTAAAGAGGTATTTGAGAATAATAGGGGTAAAACGCCCAAACAATTGATGAACGAGCATCACAATCCTGCCTTATTCCCTGAATGGAAAGACCCTGGCAGTAATCGCATTCAAACTAAGTATTCAGATTTACTAACTCTGCTGGGCAAAACTGAAGAGCAAGTCAAAGAATTTGAAGCGGATTTAGATGAGTTAGCAAATTTAGAGGCTTTGACACGTTAAATGCCCTTCACCTGTAAGGTTGGTGACTCATTTTATCTTCCTGATATTGGTGGTCGACATCGATATGTAATACTCACAAAACCAAATAACGATGGCAAAGTTGTTCTGGTTAATTTCACAGACCCCCAAAATGTAGAATGCCACGTAATATTTAACCCTAAAGATGATAAAAGACTATTTACAAAACGGACTGGTATTTATTATGCTCGTGCTAGGCTTATCCCAACTATGAAATTGAAGAAATCTAGAATAGATGGTTGGGAGTTCTGCCAACTTAATCACGTTAAGAGAATAATTATAGGGGCATTCCAATCTCGGCATACACCCATATACATTTTAGAGGAATTAAGAATTCAATATCCGATGGAACATAAACAATATTGTAATTGGGATTATACGGTTTGACTTGTCCAGCGAACTTGGTCAATGCCCAGAGATTATAAATTGACCCACTCCCCCATCCCCCCCGTTCTAGCTTATCATCACCATTTTCCTGTATAATACCCAGTAGAAGGTATCTTTATGACCGGACTTTCCGATTCTTTTCAGCGCCCCATAAACTATCTGCGTATCTCGGTCACCGACCGCTGTAACCTGCGCTGCGTTTACTGCATGCCGCAGGAAGGCATCAGCCTCATGTCCCACTATGACATCCTCAGCTATGAAGAAATTTTCACCCTCGTGAAAGCTGCCGCCGAGCTCGGTATCAATAAAGTCAGGCTCACCGGCGGCGAACCCCTGGTGAGGGCGGGCCTTCCGGACCTCGTACGGATGCTGGCGGGCATTGAGACCATCGACGATATTTCCCTGACAACCAACGGCATCCTGCTGGCGCAGCACTCCGCCGAGCTCAAAGAGGCCGGTTTGCAGAGAGTCAATGTCAGCCTGGACACCCTCAAACCGGAAAGGTTCCGGCAGATTACGCGCTGCGGCGACCTTGCCGATACCCTCAAAGGCATCGAGGTTGCCGGCGCAGTCGGGCTCAATCCGGTAAAAATTAACATGGTGGTCATGGCCGGCGTCAACGATGACGAGCTTCCCGATTTCGCGTCGAAAACAATCAAAGACGGGTGGCATGTACGCTTCATCGAGCTCATGCCAACCAACGGCGATGAGCCGGTGAACTCGAAGCTCGTTTCTGTGAGTGAAATGAGGAAACGCATTGAATCCATGGGCAACCTGGAGCCCTGGAAGGTTGAGGTGGGTAACGGGCCGGCCAGGTATTTCCGCCTCCCCGGGGCCACCGGCACTATCGGCTTTATCACTCCGGTTACGGAGCACTTCTGCTACCAGTGTAACCGGCTCCGCCTTACCGCCGACGGCAAACTCCGTCTCAGCCTTCTCAACGAAGACGAGATAGACCTGCGGGAACCTCTGCGCAGCGGTGCCTCCGTCACCGAGCTTAAGACACTGATTGAAAATGCCATCGCCAGCAAACCAGAAGGCCATCACCTCGCCGAGGGTAAAAAACAGAAAGGCCGGCCTTTCTCCCAGGTGGGGGGATAAAATACAATTACATAACACTATTATAGTTAACATAACGTGAAAAACAAATCAAAGCTACTTAGCTACGATTCGTTTCTCTTAAAAAATTTATGAGTGACAAAAAATTGACTCATATGGATGATGCCGGCCGACCCCGCATGGTGGATGTCACCGGCAAGGCGGATACCGTCCGTGTCGCCGTCGCCAGGGGCATGGTCAGGATGCAGCCGGCCACTTTTCAGCTAATCAAGAGGGGCGGCACCGCCAAAGGCGATGTCCTCTCCGTCGCTCAACTCGCCGGCATCATGGCCGCCAAGCGCACGCCCGACCTGATTCCTCTATGCCACCCGATTCTCATCGGAAACGTCGCCATTGAGTTCAAACTCGACGAAGCGAACAGCGTGATTGAAATCACCGCCACCGTCGAAAGTACCGGCAAAACGGGAGTGGAGATGGAAGCGCTGACGGCTACCGCCGTGACTGCCCTGACGATATACGACATGTGTAAAGCCGTCGACCGCGGCATGAAAATAGAGAATATCCGTCTGGTGCGGAAAAGCGGCGGAAAGAGCGGCACCATAGAGCTTGAATAGAACTGAATTATGTTGTATACTAGTCCACCACTGTTAATTTTGGGGGTGCACGATGAAGCTTTCATGTCTTCAGGAGAACTTTAACCGGGGACTTAGTATCGTCGGGAGAGCCGTAGCCACCAGGACAACCCTACCCATTACCAATAACGTCCTGCTGGCTGCCGAGGAAGGCCGCCTGAAACTCGTGGCCACTAACCTCGAAATGGCCATCAGCTGCTGGATTGGCGCCAAAATAGAAGAAGAAGGCACCATCACGGTGCCAGCCCGGCTTCTCACCGAATTTATCAGTTCCCTGCCCAGTGATACTATCGCGATTAGCCTTTCACCGCAGACCAAGACCCTGGGTTTAAAGTGCGCCCGCTTCGAAGCCCGTATCAGCGGGGTCGATGCCAAGGATTTCCCCCCGATTCCAAGCGTGGATGAGGGCATCACCACCAGCGTGGAGGTCGAAGCCTTACGCCAGGGGATTAACCAGGTAGTTTTCGCCGCCGCCACAGAAGAGTCACGTCCCGTTCTTACCGGCGTCTGTACCCAGTTTGAAGGCAGCACATTGACACTGGCCGCGGCTGATGGTTTCAGACTGGCCGTTTTCAAACTGCCCATCGCCAAACCGGTCAGCCAGAAGACGGAGGTCATCGTACCTGCCCGCACTCTGGCAGAGCTGAACCGGCTCATGACCGACCAGGAGGAAGCCGTCAATATCACACTTAATCCTAATAAAAGCCAGGTTCTTTTCCGATTGAAGAGCACGGAGCTGGTATCCCAGCTCGTTCAGGGCACCTTCCCCAACTACGCCCAGCTTATTCCCAAGAGCTATAACACCCGGGTGATAGTCAGCGTAGCCGATTTCCTACGGGCGACCAAGACCGCCTCAATCTTCGCGCGCGATGGCAGCGGCATCGTACGCCTGGTGATAACGCCGGGCAGCGAGATGAGTCCTGGCAGGCTTTCTGTTTCCGCCCGTTCCGAAGAAATCGGCGATGATGTGGGCGAGATTGACGCCACAGTAGAGGGTGCCGATGCCAAGATTGCCTTCAATGGAAAATACCTGACCGATGTCCTGAGCGTGCTCCGCGAGTCTCAGGTAGCGCTGGAAACTACCAATCCCTCCAGCCCCGGCCTCATCCGCCCGGTCGGCACGGAGAATTACACCCACGTCGTCATGCCGATGTTTGTTCAATGGTGACTAAATTCTGCTTGAAAAGATTGATTGATTTTGCAAATTCGGAATTTCCGGGGAGTTGCTTATCTATATCAATCAAATCTTCGATGTTAAATTCTGGATGTTGTTGTTCAAAGTCCTTTAGTCTGCTATTGAACTGTGCTTCGTCATCGGGGTTTACTTCGGAGATTATCTGAGCGCCAAGCCTCATAGTTAACTGGTAGGCTCGTGTTTTAGGCGGTACTACTACCTCAAGATTTAAGCTTTCAAGAAAGTTACGCTTTTCTTTGAGGTATTCAGTAGTGTCAGAATTTCCTAACTGGGATTTAGCCTTAGCTCTAAGTATTTCAGATAATTCGGTGAGCCTGAATGTCATCTGGTCGGTGTTGTTTGTACGCTTTCTGGTGGCTAATAATTCTTTGAGAAGTTGATTATCGTTCAATTTATCTTTGTTAATCTTATTGACTTCATCAAGAACAAAGTCCTTTGTTACGGCTTCATTTGTCAGTAGGGAATAAAGTCTTTTTTCTTTGGCATCGTAAGCTTTAATTTTCCTGCGTAGCTGGCTTATTTGCTTTTCGAGTATTTGTAAAGGGTTATTCTGTTTGAGTCGTGCTCGTATGTTGACATCGGCATCGGTAAGCAATGCAAAGGTGGTCAAAGGGCTGGTAAGCATTTCAAGGACTTTATTCCAAACGTCTTTCTCTAGCTCATTAGCCCTGATGTATCCGGCATCGCAGATTTTACCCCTGGTTGCGGTCGGATTAGAGCCTCGGCATTTATAGTACCTGTATTTTCCGTTCAGGGTGGTCCCGCCGATAGGCGATCCGCATTTGGCACACTTCATAAAACCTGTCAGTAAATAAGGGCTACTTTCTTTTATCGGGCGTGATTGCTTAATCTTGGCTATAGTTTCTTGAGTGCGTTTAAACATTTCCTCGGTGATGATTGGAGGTGTAATGTCTGGAAGTAATGTCCAGTTTTCTTTCGGCTGTACGACCACCTTTGTTTTGTTGACACGTTTGGTCATACCATAATAGGTCTTGCCGGTATATGTGGAGTTGCTAACAATGCGCCTAATGGTCAAGGGATACCATAAACCACCAGACTTAGTCCTGATGCATTGTTTATTTAGCTCAATGGCAATTTTGTTGGTACTAGTGCCTGATAGTGCCATTGTAAAGATTTTCTGTACTATCTTTGACTCATATTCATGAATCGTTCTCTTACCAGTGGCCTTATTCCAGTTGTATCCATAGATACCGATGCCTGTGCCTTGGGGTAGTTTCCCCACTTTGACATAGGCGAGTTTCCCGCGCATGGTACGCTCTTTGATTTTTTCAGCTTCCACCTGGGCGAATGTGCCTCTAAGGTAGGTTATTGCCTCCCCTAACGGGGTCTTGTCTATATCTTCGGTGACTGATTCCAGCAATACATGATGTTTATCGAGTTCATCACGGAGTATAACTCCATGTGTGGCATTACGGGATAGACGGTCAAGGCAATAGACAACGATAACATCAAGGTCGTTAGCTCTTATCATATTCCGTAAGTCGGTGAGTTTGGGGCGGTCAAGCGTAAGGCCGGAAAAGGTCTCGATGAATTTGCGGACTACTGTATAGTCCTTATCTAGGCAATATTTCAGGCAAGCTTCAAGCTGGGTATGAAGGCTTGTTCCCTCTTTCTCTTGGTCGTCGGTGCTGACTCGGCAATAGATAGCAGTTTTTGTCATGGTTTATAATGCCCAATATAGATTAATTAATATGATAAAATAGCAAAATTGATGCGATGTATATTGCACAAAATATATAAACAACTATAAAAGATGCCGATAGGAAGCCTTTAAATCTTGGGTCATCGACACATATGACTATTTTCTCGCCAATAGGAAGTACTCTTTTCTCTAGGGTTTCGGCCTTTCTACGATAGTCGTTTTCTGCATGCACTCCTTGAACCATGAACCAAATCCAAACTAAGCATAATAAAAGGCCAGCACCTATAAGAAAATATACAAACCAAGATGGGATAATGATTCTTTCGGATTTAGTTAAGCCTATGACTGCTAAAATAATTACTAAAATAATACTGTTGCCTGTCAACATAGCTGAAAACCTACTATATATTTGGTCACTAGCAAGCTTCCACAATTCTATTGCTGTATGATAAGCATTGTTGAGTCTAGTAAAATCGTCAGTTTTGCTCATTTATTTAATTCATTCTGCCTTGGTCTATCCCAGTAGGGAGAAGTGCAATTTGGACACTTCTTTGGTTTTTCTGATATTCTTGGTATCCATTCATGCCCACAGCGCAGGCATATCAAGCGAATTTCCTTCCCGCAATGCGGGCAGACAAGCGTGCTTTTCATAGCTGAAAGTATACCACCATGTAGGTATATGTTGTCAAGCGGGTGGGTGTGCTCTTTGACCGGATGGGAAATCGTCACGAGTTCAACGGAACTCGCTGGCTGAAAGTACGATAAGAGAAAAACTCACACTCAAAAGCCCAACCGAAGGGCGGGAGCGTGAACGGCTTTGTACACGCTCAATAGCTTTAGGGTTAACATTAGGGGCTATATCTATTGCCTGGCACTCTCTTGATTCGCTGTTGGCCGTTCCCCCCACTTTGCCTTGTACTATCTCCGTCTAGTAGATGATACGCTGCCTTTAATTTTGTGTAAAATAATAGACACTGTGGAATCTGGTAAATAGTCTAATGCTGTTTCTATAAAGGTTTGTTGGTGTAAGCTGGCTGGTAGGAGAACGGTCGGCGCCGGGGCGGTTAATCCGCCCGCGCCGCCTCCCATTTCTGGTGGATGTGGTGGTATATTATCATCATCAGCCCTCTTGACAAAATGAATGTTTAGGTCTAACATCAGGGTAATGCGCTGGCGGTTTACCCGCCTCGTTTTTTCCCCCTCCATGACTAGCAGGGGGGTTCACAGACGCCAATAATTCCGAAGCTAAATATAGTGTATACAAAGTGCCTCTTTTCTTTACAATTCGTATACACTAGTATTATAGTGTATACATGGTCAAAGGACGTAATACATCTGTTTTAACAGTAAGGGTAGCTGATGAACTGGCAGTTCGGTTGAGAAGTGAAGCTAAGAAGCGAAAGCTGTTGCTGAATGACTATCTCAAATCTATATTAGTAAACTACTGGCAGTTACCAACGAGGGTTAATATATTCCATCCTACACGACGTAGTGTTACGCTAGTTGAGCAAGGCCAAACTTCTCAAGACATTGACGGGAATAAGACAGAACCATCAAACTTAGAGAAAGACCCGGGTTACCGGAAAGATACTGGAATGAAGTTTGAGGCTAAATACTCTGGCACTCCGAGAAATGCTCCCTGTCCATGTGGTGCAAAAAACCCAGACGGCAGCCCGAAGAAGTATAAGAGATGTCACGGGCGATTTCAATAGCTCACATTCCCTTGTATCACGAGGGCCTACAACACCACTAATAGTTTTAAAATTGACGTCCTACCCAACTAACAGGACGTCGGAAAAGCCAATGAATGGTTATTCTATTATGAAACTCTTACTTGCACTGAGTTAAGTAACAACAGAAATATTGATTTATATGTATCTAAACAATTTTATGGAACATCACATTGATATAGAGGTTTATAATCTATACGAATAATCGTGCATGCTCGTGTTATCTTTAAAATACGCTATGACCTAGTTGTTGAAAAGCTTAAGCTTCTTTGTTACACTCCAAATAGTAATTTAGTTATCCCCCCTGGTGCTTCGGTACTAGGGCACAAGAACCGTCCCTTGGACGGTTCTTGTATTATTGGTGATATTATGGCTACAAATTGATGGATTTAACCTATATTACGGGTCTTTAAAATTCACTCAATATAAATGGTTAGACGTTTCTAAACTTGTCACTTCCCTATATCCAAAGGTTACAATCAATAGAATCCGTTATTTCACTGCGCAGGTTAAGGAGTGGCCACACGATAAATATGATCCGATTAGGCAGAATATATATCTTAGAGCGTTACGCACATTAACTAATATCACCATTCATGAGGGAAGATTCGCGTTAAGAGAAGTTCGCCTTCCCCAGTTCCCCTTAGCATATATAAATGGTAATTACACGAAACCACCTCAAAATGTTCAAGTTCTCAAACCTGAGGAAAAGAGGTCGGATGTCAATTTAGCAACGATGTTGCTGATGGACTGCTTTCAAAATGATTTTGAAGATGCAATCGTGATTACTAATGACTCAGATCTTTCTTCTCCGATTGATGTAACGGTGAGAGTTTGCGGGAAAAATGTACATGTAGTTAATCCCCAAAAACGAAGAAATCTAAGCAGAGAGTTATCAAATGTCGCCACATCCGTTATGCCCGAAATTAACAAGCGACACTTGATAATTTCTCAATTTCCACCAACAATAACTGATTCAATAGGTACTTTTACCAAACCTTCTTCATGGTAGAGCGGGGGGAAATTGAAATTTCCTAAACCGCTGGGCACAAACTATTGAGGTATTATGGAAATAGCCTCTTTCCCACTCGGCGAGTCATAGTGCAAGAGAATCAGACATTCCGATGTCTATTCAATGGCAACTTTAAAGTAAAAGGTTACCCAACAAAATGACGTTTTGTGACATAACATAATTATTATCCTCTCGAGAACTCGGCTGGAAAACGACTTATTTCGTCTTATAAGTGTGATATAATAGGGCTAAACTTTGCTCAGGAGGATACCTTTGCAGTAAAAAGATGGGGATTCTAGTCGCTATATTAGGCTCACTCAAATCCAACATTATTTAAATCGAAATCAAAATGTCCTGACGGTTGAAGGCCTGTCACAAATGTGTAATTCCACTGTCTGTTGTGTCTAAGGGTTGCGGAACCTCGTTGGCAACATCCTATCATTAATTATTTCAAAGTTGCTATTTAAGCGGAGGTGATAGATCGGAACACTAACTGTTAAAGCGGCATCTTCTACCAGCACTTTACACATTATCCACTCTATGTCATTATCTTTAATAACACAGCGAGCGATCCCACCTCCAGTAGAGGTATGCCTATAGGAAAAATAGAAAATTTTGGAGATATATGAATCTTGGAAAAGGAGATAACTGAGGCTATGAGGTACGGCAAAATTGGACCCGAAAAGACTGTATTGAAATCATTGGGGCAGAACTCTTTCGCTTCGCACAGTGAGCCCGCAGCCGTCGATGTCAAAAATGGCAAAATACTCAGAATCAGGCCTTTGTGCATCGATGAAACGTACAGCCGCGAAGAGATTAATTTCTGGAAGATCGAAAAGAATGGGAAGTGCCTCGAACAATTCAGTAAGACTCAGCTAGCCCCCTATCAGATTGCCTATAAAAAGCGGGTTTATTCTCCTAACCGCATATTGTACCCTTTGAAAAGAGTGGACTGGGACCCTAAGGGCGAGAGGAACCCGCAAAACCGGGGCAAGAGCAAATATAAGAGAATCTCTTGGGACGAAGCTACGACCATAATAGCGGATGAGATCAAGCGGATACAAAAGAAATATGGTCCCTATGCCGTGCTCTGCCACGGTGACGGTCACGGTGAGACCAAGACCATTCATGGTCCGCACGGCTGTCAGATGAAGCTGATGTCAAAAGCCGGCGGTTATACCACAGTCTGCCGGAACGCGGATAGCTGGGAAGGCTGGTATTTCGGGGCCATGCATGTCTGGGGAGGGGCGGATAAAGGTATCAATGACGGACTCATGCAGCCGGCCGATAATTTGCTCTACGATGTTACCCAGAATACTGAAATGCTGGTACATATCGGGGCAGACCTGGAGACGACTCCTTGGGGCTTTAACGGCCAGTTTGCCAGCCGGGTGCTCTATTTCTGGACCAGCATCGGGAAAAAACAGGTATTTGTTTGTCCGGACCTCAACTATTCAGCCGCGGTGCACGCTGATAAGTGGATACCTATACTACCCAACACGGATGCCGCACTTCAACTGGCGATAGCCTATATCTGGATTACCGAGGGGACCTATGATAAGGACTACGTAGCCACGCACGTGGTAGGCTTTGATAAATTCTCGGAATATGTAATGGGAAAGGAAGACGGGGTACCCAAGACCCCGGAATGGGCTTCTAAGAAGTGCGGGATCCCGGAATGGACGATTAAAGCTCTGGCCAGACAATGGGCTGCCAGGAAAACCTCTACCATACATTATTACGGGGGTTCCTATATCCGGGGGCCATATTCACATGAGCCTGCACGTCTGGAGTGCTGCTTGTTGGGTATGCAGGGTCTGGGCAAACCGGGCGTTCACCAATATAACCGGATGGGAGGTTCCCAGGATATGCCCAGCCGGGTGATAGGGCAGGGACATCCTCTGCGTACCAGCAATGGCGAGTTAATGAGCCAGTTATGGTCGGGACTGTTGATGATGTCGCGAACGCCGCAGCTTCTCCCCAAATGTCTCTTCCAGGAAGCCATCTTAAATCCCCCGGTCATTTCCTGGGGCAGCACACTACTTTGTACAAATATTGAAGACCAGTTTGTGAAATATACCTACCCCATTCCCAGGGAGAAGGGTGGCACTGAAGTGCATATGATATGGATGGACAATCCCTGCCGCACCACTTGCTGGAATAACGGCTACCTCTCCGTCGAAGCCTTTAGAAGTCCGAAGATAGAGATCTTCGTCATTCAGCATCCGTGGCTGGAAAACGATACGGTCTTTGCCGATATCATCCTGCCGATCAATACCAAGCTTGAAGAAGAAGACATAGGAATGTTCGATTACTCATCGCCGATTAAAGGCCTGGGCCTGGAAGAGCAAGCGATAGAACCGCTCGGAGAGTCCTTGAGCGATTATGAGGCGGTTGGAGAGGTAGCCAGGAAGCTGGGTATCTATAAGGAGTATACCGATGGCCTGACCATCCAGGAAAAAATCAAAAAGGGCTATCAGGTTTCCAATGTGCAGGATCTCATCAGCTGGGAGAAGTTCCAGGAAAATAAATACTATATTGTCCCGACCGCGGCTGATTGGGAAAAAGTCCCACCCGGCTTGAGACTATTCTATGAAGATCCCCAGAAGAACCCTCTGGAAACTCCCACCGGCAAGCTGGAGTTCTACTCACAAAGGCTGTCTGATATTTTCCCAGATGACCAGGAGAGGCAGCCTCTTCCTAAATGGATTGAGAAGGGACCCACCCATGATGAACGGCTCTCCAGCCAGAGGGCTAAGAAATATCCGCTATTGCTCATTAGCAACCATCCGAGGTGGAGGACCCATGCCCAGAATGATGACATAACCTGGACCCGGGAAATCCCCACCTGTAAGGTTAAGGCCTTTGATGGTTATATGTACGAGCCGGTCTGGATACACCCGAGCACTGCTGCCGAGAGGGGTATAAAGACCGGTGATGTCGTTAAGCTATTCAATGAGAGAGGGATCGTTCTCGGAGGAGCCATAGTATGGGAGAGGATCATGCCCGGGGTGGTATATCAGGACCACGGAGCCAGGGTGGATATGATTGCCACCGGTCCTGATATATACCTTGATAGAGGAGGCGCTAATAACCTTATAGCGCCAGCCAAAGGTACCTCCCAAAACTGCTGGGGCATGGCTACCAGCGGCTACCTGGTGGATGTACAAAAAGTCAGCAATGAAGAGTGGGAAGAATGGCGGAGGGACTACCCCGAAGCATTTGCCAGAGAATATGACCCAGCTTCCGGACTACGCTTTGACGCTTGGGTTGAAGGGGGTATGTAATTATTTGACAAAAGGGCGTATTGTTCGATTATTATGAGTCGACTTTTGAAGAGAGGGCTGACTTGGTTGCCAAGCTGGGAATCAAAATTCTGCCCTCAGAGGACTTGAAGTCGAGGATAATACAGTGTAGGTTAAATCTTGGCCAAGTAAATAAAGAGAGGGAGCAAGAGGGTTTAGCAAAAGTGACCTTTGGTGGAGCTAAGGGGATTCGAACTCCGAGTCCCTTCGATGATTTTTTAGACTTACTCAAGCACATACGTACTTCTTTATTACCCATGAACTCATGCCAGTAAGATAGTCTGGCCAGCCAATTTGTGTTCGCGGATTTCTGCGCTAATGAGCACTTGTAGCTTCCTACGGTGTTCAGTTCTTCCCTATGTTCGTATAATGGTAATAAATTTTAGCCTCGAATAATTTGAGAAAGATGGCGTCTGGCGAAAAACTGGATGCCCGCTGTGTAGTCTGGAGGTAGAATAAGGGACTCATAAGCCCTTGGTCGG
>Ga0187886_1002947_pt1 | contig 13131 bp, 12 predicted proteins | sample June2016WEW_20_1_FD_133001 | JGI IMG/M metagenome (GOLD analysis project Ga0187886, IMG submission 133001) | Peatland microbial communities from SPRUCE experiment site at the Marcell Experimental Forest, Minnesota, USA - June2016WEW_20_150 | ecosystem: Environmental > Terrestrial > Soil >...
CACGGCGAGAACGCGCTCAACGTCATCAAACTGGTGAAGGCGAAGCTGGAGGAGTTGAAGCCGTCGTTGCCGGAAGGCGTCGAGATTGTCAGCACGTACGACCGCTCGGAGTTGATCCAGAGATCCATAGACAATCTCAAGGAAGAACTACTGATGGAAATGATCATCGTCAGCATTGTGATCCTGTTTTTCCTCTGGCACATCCCCTCGGCGCTGGTGCCGATCATCACCATCCCCATCTCCGCGACGCTGGCGTTCATTCCGATGTATTTCATGGGCATCACCTCCAACATCATGAGCCTGGCCGGCATCTCGATCTCGATCGGCGTGCTGGTGGACGGCGCGATTGTCGAGGTCGAGAACGCCTACAAGAAACTCGAACGCTGGCAGGAGGAGGGGCGCAAGGGCGACTTCCACAAGATCCGGTTGGAGGCGCTGATGGAGGTCGGGCCGTCGGTGTTCTTTTCGCTGCTGGTGATCGTTGTGTCGTTTCTGCCCGTGTTCACGTTGGTCGATCAAGAGGGCCGGTTGTTCAAGCCGCTCGCTTACACCAAGACGCTGGCCCTCGCACTGGCCGCGCTGCTGGCCGTGACGCTCGATCCGGCGGTGCGGATGCTGTTCGCGCGGATGGACCATTTCAAATTCCGCCCGAAATGGCTCGCGTGGATCGTCAACGGCATCGTTGTCGGCAAGTACTACCCTGAAGAGAAACATCCGATCAGCCGCTTGCTGTTCTGGTTGTATGAGAAACCGTGTCGACTCGTCCTGCGCCATCCCAAGACCACCATCGCCTTGGCCGTCCTCATTGTGGCCACGACCGTGCCCGTGTACCTGAAACTCGGCAGCGAATTCATGCCGCCGCTCAACGAAGGTACGATCCTGTACATGCCGACCACCTTGCCGGGCCTGTCCGTTACCGAAGCGCAACGGCTGATGGAACTCGAAGACCGCACGCTAAAAACCTTCCCCGAGGTCATCACCGTCTTCGGTAAGGCCGGGCGCGCCGATACCTCGACGGACCCGGCACCGTTCTCCATGATGGAAACAGTTGTGGTGCTCAAGCCCATGAACGAGTGGCGACACACGGAACGCTTTTTCTCGAACTGGCCCAAACCGTTCCGAGTCGTGCTCGGCCATATTTGGTCCGAGCACATCTCGTGGGAGGATCTCATCAATGAGTTCGACCGTGCCCTGCAAATCCCCGGCAACGTCAACGCGTGGACAATGCCGATCAAAGCCCGTATCGACATGCTCAGCACCGGCGTCCGCACCCCGATCGGCATCAAGGTCTTCGGCGCCGACCTCAACAAAATCCAGGAAATCGGTGAACAAATCGAAAGCATCCTGCGCAACGTGCCTGGCACCCGAAGCATCTACGCCGAACGCGCGGCAGGCGGTTATTTTGTGGACTTCGTGCCCCGGCGAGAGGTGCTTGCCCGTTACGGTCTGACCGTCGCTGACCTGCAAGACGTGATCATGACCGCGGTCGGCGGTGAGAACATTTCCACCACCATCGAAGGTCGCGAACGCTACACGATCAACCTGCGTTACCCGCGCGACCTGCGGCAAGACCTCGACCAACTTCAGCGCGTGTTGGTCACTGCGCGCACTAGCGGCATGGCCGCCGGCTCAGCCAGTGGCGGCGCCATGAGCGGCCGCGCGTCGAGCAGCAGCGGCGCGGGCGTCATCCAAGTCCCGATCGGCGAATTGGCGGACATCAAACTCGTCAACGGCCCGGCGATGATCCGCGACGAGAATGGCATGCTGGCAGGCTACGTTTACGTGGATATTGCCGGCCGCGACATCGGCGGTTACGTCGAAGAAGCCAAGAAAATCGTGGGCGAGAAAGTGAAACTCCCCACGGGCTACTCCATCATCTGGAGCGGCCAGTACGAGAACATGCTGCGGGTACGCGAGCGATTGAAACTGATTCTGCCGGTGACCATCGTGCTGATCTTCCTGCTGCTCTACATGAACACCAAGTCCACATTCAAGGCGCTCGTTGTGATGCTGGCCGTCCCGTTCTCGCTGGTCGGCGCGGTCTGGCTGCTGTATCTCTTGCACTACAACATCTCAATCGCCGTCTGGGTCGGCATGATCGCGCTGATGGGCCTCGACGCCGAGACTGGCGTGTTTATGCTTCTCTTCCTCGATCTGTCTTACGAAGATGCGAAGAAGAACGGCCGCTTGGGGAGTCTCGCCGACTTGCACGAGGCAATCATCCACGGCGCCGTCAAACGGATCCGGCCCAAGATGATGACCGTCGCCGCTGCGTCGATGGGTTTGATGCCGATTATGTGGTCGACCGGCACCGGTGCCGACATGATGAAACGCGTGGCTGCGCCGATGGTCGGCGGATTGTTCACCAGCTTCATCATGGAACTGCTCGTCTATCCCGCGATTTACCTGCTGTACAAATGGCACAAGGAAGTCAAACCGTCATTACAGGAGCCATGAAAGATCGAATCGCCTGTTGTAGCTGCGCTTCTGTGAAGCGCGGGTCGTTGACCGTCGCGGGAACGATTCTCAGCGCAATTGCCGTGGCGGTCGCAACGGCGTTCGCCAGTCAAGGCGACAACGCAAAAGCCGGCACCGGGTCAACACCCGAGAAGCAGGCGTACGAAAACTACATCAAGATTCAGGTGGCACTCGCAGCCGATTCGATCAAGGGCGTTCCCGAGGCTGCGCAAGCCATTGCCCAAGCGGTGCGCGCTGACGCGGACAAGAAACTTCCCACCGCGGCAGCGGAACAAGCAGAGCAGGTCGGCAAAGCGGCCAAGGTGTCGGCGGCGCGCGAAGCGTTCAAGGCGTTGAGCCAAACGCTGATCGGTTTCCGCAAGAAGAATCAATCGCTGATGGCGCAGTACCACGAGGTTTACTGTCCGATGGCCGATGCCAGTTGGCTGCAGCCCGACAAGAACGTCAAGAACCCGTACTTCGGCTCCTCAATGCTCCATTGCGGCACGGTGAAGAACTGATCCGTGCCTCGGAAGTTGGTACCCCCGGCGTGATTCGAACACGCGACCAACGGTTTAGGAAACCGCTGCTCTGTCCATCTGAGCTACGGGGGCACATTCAATATCACCTTACACTGACCGGTCCCGCCTCGCGACCTGCCCCGACACCATGTGTCGGGGTTTCACCCTGATATTGTCCATCGGAGCTGAGCTACGGGGGCAATCGCGTGACGAGCGCCCGGTGCGACATTGAAGTCTACTCCAGCCGTCGCGCGGTGCGAGTCAAAAGTGCGGCGCGGCGAACGCAAGGTGCTGCGGATTGCGTGCGCCACGAGAGCCATTGAGCGCGGGAGCCGTTTAGCACTCGGTCTTGGTAATTAGGGGAAAAGAGTCGAGAGGAAGACTGGGGCGGCTGCCGCTCCTGTGTTCCTTTGATGTTTTTTTAGGGCGCTTTTTAACTTGCAATCGTGAGGTTAAGCGTGGTAGAAGTGTATCCGGGATGAGGCTTTTTCTGTCGTTGAAGGCAGGATAGGATATGAAGCGAACAAGCAAACCCCTTTCTCTTGGACTCGTCGCGCTCGTATGTTTCTTCCTCGGCAACGGCTTCGCGCACGCAGATACGATCTACGTGGCAAACTCGGGCAACAACACGATTGAGGAATTCGATTCCAGCGGAACCGGGTCGGTCTTCGCCAACTCGGGCTTGAACCACCCTCATGGTCTTGCCTTTGACAGCAGCGGCAATCTCTACGTAGCGAATTATCTTGGCAATACGATTGAAAAATTCGATTCCAGCGGAACCGGGTCGGTGTTCGCCTCGGGCTTAAACTGGCCTCGCGGTCTGGCCTTTGATAGTAGCGGCAATCTCTACGTGGCGAACTCGGGCGAACACACGATTGAAGAATTCGATTCGAGCGGAACCGGGTCCGTCTTCCACAACTTCACATCGAGCTTGCACCCTCAATGTCTGGCCTTTGAAAGCAGCGGCAATCTTTACGTATCGATGAATAGAGTGGCAGGTGGCAACCCGGAGATCAAGAAAATCGATTTGATCGGAAACGAGTCCGTCTTTGCCAGCTCGGGTTTGAACGACCCGTGGGGTATCGCGGTGCAGGTTCCCGAGCCTGCGACCTGGGGCTTGCTGGCGTTGGGCGCCAGCGCCCTCCTCGGCGGTCTGCGATTGCGGCGCCGATCATCGTAATCCGCTGCGCTGAACGCAGTCCTTTGAACCGCCTCTCCGGCTCACGCTGGAGAGGCGGTTTGCTAAATCAGAAGACCAAGAGCAAGTTATCAGCCCACTGCTCTAGCAATCTGCAATCGGATGGTTCGCAAATCGTTCAATGTGGGGAGGCGGGCTGAACGGTTCGCTGTGGTAGTTCTTGGCGGCGTGAAGCGCAGTTGGTCGGCATGGGCGAAATGCGGCGGGCGGTGCGGGGCAGGGGGTTGCGGAGTCCAGCGCATGCAGCGTAGGACGTTCCATCTGCGTTATGTTTTTGACGGGCAGAATCGGAGTGGGGAAGGGGAGCGACGTGCCGTAGCGGTCAGCCAGCGTCGGACGTCGAGGATCGCTTGATCAATTTGCGCAGTCGGGCGCTGGTTTCGTCTCGATCCAGAACGCTCGCCGCAACCGCCAGCGTCAACTCCTCCCATTCCGGGCCGTCGGGTTTCGGTTCCATCCCGTTGAGACGAAGAAACACGATGCACGCGCCGAGCGCAGCGCGGTTGTTGCCGTCAACGAACGGGTGGTTGCGGCACAAATAGAACAGGTATGCCGCGGCGACCTCGGCGAGGTCGGCGTAGAGCGACTTCCCGCCAAAGCTCGCCTGCGGCACGGCGGTGGCCGACTCCAGCAAAGCCGGGTCGCGCACCCCGTCCGACCCGCCGAACCTGGCGATAGCCTCGGCATGAATCTCCCGGACGATCTCCACCGTCAGGTGAAAACAGTTCTCGGGCGACACGCTCATGCGAGCTTCTTCATCGTCCGCCCGTAATCTTTCATCGTCTCCTTGACGACCCGCGACACTTCCGCACGCGGCGGCCGGGGATGGATGGGCGTCAGCGTGATCGTGCCGCCCTCGTGGACCACAACGTTCACATCGTCGCCCTGCTTCAAGTGCGCCAATTCCATCAACGCCGCGTCGAAGATGATGCCCTGCGAGTTGCCGACTTTGGTAATTGTCTTGATCATGGTGTAATACTATGTTTTACGGAGAGGGAAGTCAACCGTAGATTACGCAGATGACACTGATGACGAGACGATCCACTTCTTCAGATTCTTCGGCGATCACGTGAGGCGCTGGCAAGTCCGGCGAATGCTCTGGCGATTCATCCTTGAGCCGGACGTCAGGTCAGGGTGACGGCTCAAAGATCACGAAACCACTTTCGTTTGTGCCCAGGAAATATCCTGCGCCAGAACCGTCGATTTGCAGCACCAATCCTTTGAAACTGATTGCCTTGCTCAGTTCAGGATGCGTGAAATTCCCACTGAACTGCCCTGTTGTGAGTTGGAGTTTCATCTTCAGATTCTCGGCGCCGGGAGAAGCGACGGTCACATTGCCCACCGCATCGACGGTTACCGTCTTCACGATGCTGCTCAACAGATTGCCGCCTCCCAAGGTAAACAGTTTGCTCCCCGCAACCGACGGGCCGCCGGCTGACGGCGATACGTATATCTGGCCGAGCAGCGCAACGTCGGTTGCGAAACCGGCGGAATAATAATGAGAAGTCGGCAGGGCCGGTCGGATCCAGTCCACCGTAGCTTCGAGCGTGTCATTCGTGTCGAACGTCACCCAGCCAATGCACGCGCCTTGATTCTTGTAGAGCGCGTCATACAACGGCCACGTGCCATGCTTGGACACCGGCGCGTTGGCCGTGATCTTTGTCCCATCCGCCAGCACTCCGCTCAGTTTTCCATCGCCTGTCGTTGTGACGGTCAACGTCCCGTAGCCGTATCCCTGCGGAATGTCCGGGTCGTTCCCTGTGGGCGGGGCCAACACAATCGTATAAGTACCGGCCGACGGACATGGATTGGTGCGGCTGAACACAGCGCGATCCGCCAGAAGCTCGGACGTGAACGTCCCGTCAGACACCGTTCCCGTCACCGTTCCCGTGATCCGCTCGGTGCCGCCGGTCACATCCAAATGCAGGATCACCTGCAACGGATTCGGCCCCGGGCGCGCGACGGCGTTCGTCGTGTTGCCCGAATCATCAAACTGTCCCTTGAACGCCGACCGTACGCCGCCCATGGTCAGGTTGGCGGCAAATGTTCCCGTCTTGGAGAGGACAAGTTGGATTCTCCCCGAACTTGGATGCGAAGGCGCATTGGTTGGAATGGCCAAACCGTTGTACGTGCCAGACAAGGAACCCGGTGTCGCCAACGTGTTGGTGCAAGCTTGCGCGCTCGGGGCTGACGTCTCGCCTTCGTTATTGTAAGCCGCGACGGTATAGCAATAATCGGAGTTTGGCGCCAAACCCGTGTCCGCATAACTCGTTGCCGTAGTCGTGCCGATCTGCGCGCCGTCACGGTAAACCTTGTACCCAGCGAAACCTAACCCGCCCGAACTTGTGGAAGAATTCCAGCTCAGATTGATCTGGCTGGCCGAGATCTGCATTGCCGCAAGCCCCGTCGGTGTTGTGGGCGCCACGGCGTCACTGACAACGATGTAGTTGGTTAGCGTCATCGTGCTCGCGCCCGCGGGACCGCTGACGGTCAAGCTCACCGTATTGGTGCCCGCCACCGAGTAGGTGTGCGTCAGGATGTTGGCCACCGTGTTGGTGGTCGAGCCGTCACCGAAACTCCAGAACCGATTTGTGAGCGTGCCCGTCGAGGTGTCCGTAAACGTCACGGTCAACGGCCACGCCCCGAAAGTCGGCGTCGCCGCGAAACCGGCCACTGGCGCAACGGGGGCGGTGGCGATGACGCTGTTGATCCAACTGACGTTTGCCGACACGCGCGTGCTGTAGAACGAGCTGGGTATGTCAAACGGTTGGTTGGGAACATACGTCGAATTTGTGGGGCCGTTAATGTAGAAGCCGCCCATGTCCACGAGAGCCGCGTCGAATTGGGTGTTCGTCGTGCCGTCTAGGCTGAAGGGACCGTCAATGCTGTAATGAATCCCAGCCAGTTTCCACGTCGAGCCGTCCCGAATGAACATCGCGCCACTGGAGTCGCCCACGGATAGATGGCATTCGTTTCTGGTTCCATTCCGGTCGAAATGAACCTGAAGCAATGCGCCAACGCTTTGATCTGTGTACGCGGACGAGATAACATTCTCGCCCCAGCGCAGCACGCCGTCGCTGGTTCCCCATTTCCAACCCTTCAACTGCTTGCTCACCGTCACGGCAGCGCCCCGTTGCGTGCCGCGCCCGAAAACGACGCAACGCCGTCCGACCTCGTTGCTCGCCGTGTACAACGGGGCATACAAAGGAAACGTTTCCGCCACCTGCCAGACGCGCAGATCGCAATCCGGGCAATCCGAGAACGCAACCGTGTGGTACGTGAATCCATTCAGCACGAATACCTCTCCCGTCGTGCCGCCGATGTGCTTGGCAGCGAGAAAAAACATCGGCGCGATCGGTGTGCCGAGAAAACTTTTCCATTGACCTTCGTATTGCCAGCCGCTGTTGGCGAGCGCGCCACCCGGTGCAGTGGTGTTGTACGTGGGATCGTCGGTTGATTTGAACAAAACAGCGTGAGACGACGGCAACCACACGAGAACGCTCGCCACCTGCCACACAGCTATCAGGAGACAACCTCGGACTCGCACAACGGCCTCAAGAGGTTTCCTGCGCTTGGCTGAACCGCAGGAGGCACTGTCCGGCACCCGTGCAAATCTGGTCCTGCAGCTCGAAATCAACGTTCCCGAATTCTTTGGCCCAGACGGCGTAATCCGTACGACAAATGGTGCTCCCGACTTTCCCAGAGAGATGTTCTCTGCCTGATTTGATGATCTGATTGTGCCACGGGCAGCTTTTGGCGATGATGGTGAAACCTCGTGCGTGCTTCCGGGCCTCAAATTCAAACCCTTCCAGTTGGAACCGGGTCGTAAAGCACTCGTACAGGCCGTCGATGTCCTGGGTTGCATTCAACAAGGACTTCAGTTTACGGGCCTGGACTTTGGGCAGAACCTTCCAGACTTCGTTGTCGATCTCCAGTGCGGCCTCAAACCCATGCTTCTCTTCCGCTTTCATGAACCACAAACCGTCAACGGCGGTGAAGGAACGCTGAAAGTATTCAGTTGCCTGTTGGTCGGTCAAATGTTTCATCGTCGAATGCGTTGTCTCCTGTTTCAGTGCTCAAGCTACCACATCCATGGGCGATTGGGGAATCAAACAACCGGACAAGGGCTGGCCATAGAAGCAGACCGCCGCAGCTTCTCGGGATCTTGAATGTTCGGGTCGAGCCGGATGGCCTCAGCTTCCTTTGTCGTTGACGACGAGCCAAGAGTGTCACACAGCGGATGCTCTACCGAAAAGCTGTAACCCAGACCTGTAACCCGACGAGGAAAGATGAGCGTCTTCAGGAGGACTCAGGGAAAAGTGGTGAGAGCGTGGAAGCCTTGATTTTCGTGGCGTTGCTGACTGAAGTCGATTGAAGAGGAAATGAGCAAAAATGCGCTGTTTGCTTCAGGAAACCGCTGCTCTGTCCATCTGAGCTACGCCGTGTGATCGAACCGCGCAGAATCGGAGTGGCGAATTGGCGCGATGTGTTTTAAGGTAGGCCAAGCCCCGAACGCATTCGGGGCGAGCGAAGATAAACAGGGAGATCGAGAATGGATATCTTGATTCAGGCGGATGGTTTGACTCTCACGGAAGGTTTGCAGAGTGCAGTCGAAGAAAAAATCGGCCGTATTGTGCAATACGCACCCCGTGCAGTGCGTGCGCGCGTGCGGCTGCGCAAGGTCAGCGCGCACCCGTCCCAATCACAGTACGTGGTGCGCGTGCTCGTCGAACTGCCCGGGCGCGACCTCAGCGCCGAGCAAATCGGGCCCGAGCCGCTGCTGGCATTGGACATCGTGGCCGAGAAGATTGAACGCCGCTTGCGCAAGCGGAAAACAGAGCGATTGGCGCGGCGGGACCTGCGCAACCTGCGCGCCAAAGAAAAGGCGCAGTCTTAGCAAGAAGAACACGGTCGAAACTGGCGGCGATCATTTCGTCATCGCTTCCACCGAGCGCGCCACACCCTCGGCGACGCGCGCCATGAAATCCAAGTTCAGGGTTTTGATAGTGTCAGTGCTCTGATGATAATGCGGGTTTCGAAACCAAGACGTGTCAGTAATCATCAGCGCCGGATAGCTCGATCCCCGGCCATGTGACTAGCCGAGGTATGCGACGAGCACGGCGACATCCATCACGTCCAGATAATGTACTCGGCGGCCGCGCGCAACCTGCGCGGATGGATGAACGAGTTGCGGTCGCCGACCAAGTTTTGAAGGTGGGCCAGCAGGTTCTCTTTTCTCATCCTCTCGATCACACTGTTATGGTAGTTTCGCGGCATGTTCGTTCGCAATGTGATTCTGGATTGGTCGGGCACACTGATCGATTACCCGATGCCCGTATTCAGGACGACCGACCACCTCGAAAGACTGCGTGCGACGTCGCCCGATCTGATCTGCGAGCATCTCGGCGAGCTCCAGCAAACTCTGGCTGAGCGGGTGCCTGTTCATGGATAAGATCGTCATCAGAGATCTTGAGGTGGACACGCAGATCGGCGTCACCGAAGCTGAGCGCGCGCACGTCCAGCGGCTGCTGGTCACGGTGGAAATGGAGTGCGATCTCACTGAGGCGGGCCGCACCGACATGGAAACGGCGACCACGCCTTACGATGTCGTGGCCAACCTCATCCGTCAGGTGGTTGCCGAACGACCGCGCAAGCTGGTCGAGGCAGTTGCCGACGCAATTGCGGAAGCGATTCTTTCACGGCGGCTGGCGCGAGCCGTGACGGTCGAAGTCAAGAAGTTCAGCATCCCCCGCACCCAGTACGTTTCCGTAGAAATCCGCCGCACGCGGTGATCGCGCAATTCCCGTTGACCTCCGAAGTTGCGATAATCTAGAATAACTTTGGTCTGGCATGAGGTTCAATCAAGTGAGCATATCTCGATGGGGGCGTCAGATTCTCCTCCACTGCGTCCTTTTTGTTGTCGGCATCGTCCTTCTTGCCCATGCTGACACCGTTAAACTCAAGGATGGCGCCGTTCTCGAAGGTGATGTCGTCTCCGAAGACGACACGCAACTCACCGTGGAGGTGAGATTTGCGTCGGGGACTATTACCAGCAAGCGGACCGTTAGGAAAACCGATGTCGTGCAAATCACCCGTCTGACTGAGGAACAAAAAGCTCAGCGCGCAATGGAAAGAGCCTTTGAACAAGTGCAAGAGTATCAACTCGACCCGAACACCAGCGAGCCCCTGAGCTACTACGACCACGTCGTCAATGACGTCTTCCGTCCATTCCTTCGCCTGTACCCCAATTCGCCTCACGAGGAGGAAGGGAACAAGAAGATCGCAGAGTGGACCGCCGAGCGCGACAAGGTGGCCAGCGGTCTCGCGCGGATGGGCAACGAATGGATCCCCAGAGACGAGGCGGAGAGACGGATCGAGTTGTTGCGTGCCCAGCGTCTCTTGGCTCAAGGGCAGGCGGCGCTGACCCAAAGCAACTTTTCACAGGCGCTTGAGCAGTTCAAGGCTGTCATTTCCTATTCGAAGCGGCCCGAAATTGTGGACGTGGCGAAACATTTCTACAACGAAACCTCGCGTCTGTGGCTCCAATCGCTCGAACACCAGCAAGAACTCCTCAGCGACGAAGCCAAACTGTATGAGGATCGAGTCGCGCGCACCCTGCAGAAGAGAAACGACGCAGAAGCAAGACTCAAGGCTGCCAGGCGGACAACCAACGAAGCAAACGTAAACACAAACTGGCTGGGCGAAGAGACATTGACTGCCAAGATGCGCACGGACTACGAGCACGCTTATGTCGAGCATGTGGAGGCTTCGAACCACCTGTTGGAACTCCAAAAGCTGTTGGCTGGCCTGGAGCAGTCAATTCTTGAGGCGAAGAAACGAGCGGAAGCCTATGTGGTCGGCCCGCCTCAAACCGGCTCACAAACAACACAGCTTGCTACGAACCAAGCATCCCCGTCAACTCAGCCCCCGTCATCGCCGCCACCGCCACCTCAGTCAACTGTGCTCGCACCAATCGGCGATCTCATCCAGCGTTATTGGGTATTCGGCGTTGTCGCTCTCCTCGGCGTACTCTGGGTGATCAGTCGATTCTCTACTCGGCGCTGAAGCTCCGCACCCCTGTCACTTCCAGTACTTGTCGAAGTCGTCCACGTTAGCCTTGTCAAACGTCGGGAAGCGGGTGTGCGCGCAATCGTTCGTCCCAATGTGCAGCCAGTTTTTCTCTACCGCCCGATAAATGTGAATTGGGACCTGATCCAGCGGCAGCGTCAAAGCATTGCGGTTGTACGGCTCCCAGATCTTGGGCGCAATGACCGACAAGCTGGTCATCACGCAGCAGACGAGAATGGTGGCGGAGATTGTGCCAAAGACCATCCCGACCACCATGTCCACAATCTTGGGGTAACTGGGAATAGACCCCTGTGTGACGCGACTCATGAACAAAATGAGTGGAAGGCAACCGATCAGGAACAGCGCCCAATAAGATCCAAAGGCGGCGTAGCTTGCTGTATCCGGTGACCACCAAGACACGACCCAGCGAGTCAGCGGGTACCAGTACCGGAGCGAGACCATCATCGCCAAAAACAACAGCAGCGTGCTGGTCGCCTCGTAAAACGCACCGAAGTGCATGCCCAGCCGCCCCAACCCCAAGATGACCAGGATCGCCAACACGCTGATTGCGACCATTACGTTCTCGACCATATCAGCTCGCCTGCAACACTTCTTCAACGGTGGTGATGCCGTTGAGGATTTTGTCCGCGCCATCCTCGTGATACGTGCGGAAGCCCTTCTGGAGCGCCAGTTCGAACAACTGCTGGTAGCTTGCCCCTTCGTTGATGGCCCCGCGAATCGCCCCGTCGAGGAACAGCAGTTCGAAAATTCCTGTCCGCCCTTGATAGCCTGTTCCGTCGCAAGCCTCGCATCCGACGGCCCGGTAAATCTGCGCTCCTCCCGGCCACGCGAGCCCCACATCGTTGAGTGCGTCGGGCTCGGCCCGGTACGGCTCGCGGCAGCGTTTGCACAACACCCGCACGAGCCGTTGCCCAACAGCTATCAGCAGGGCGGAGGAGATTTGATACTTTTCCACACCCATCTCTTCCAACCGCGCGATGGTACCGGGCGCGTCCTTGGCATGCAGCGAACTGAATACGAGATGGCCGGTCAACGCCGCCCGAATCGCAATTCTGGCGGCTTCGGTGTCACGCATTTCGCCCACGAAGATCACGTCCGGATCCTGCCGCATAATCGAGCGCAACCCCGATTCGTACGTGACGCCTGCCTTCGGATTCACGGGAATCTGTGTTGCCCGCTCCAACTCGTATTCCACGGGATCCTCGATGCTCATCAGGTTCAGCCGCTTTCTGTCCAGCCGGCTCAAGGCCGCATACAACGTGGAGGTCTTTCCCGAACCCGTCGGGCCGGTCGCCAGGATGATCCCGTTGCGCGAGTGAATCACCTTGTCAAAATCGTGCATCATCTGCTTCGGCATCCCCAGTTGGGCAAGGCTGAGGATTCCGCTCTTTCGATCCAGTATCCGCATCACGATCTTTTCCCCGTGCATGGAGCTTGTCGTGGCCACACGGAAATCCACTTCACCCGCCCGGGTGCGTACGCGAAACCGTCCATCCTGCGCCTTGCGACGTTCGGCCACATCGATCTGCGACAACGCCTTCAGCGCGGTGGCCACGCGAAGCCCGTCAGCCTTTTCAAACACCAACCGCTCTTGCAGCACGCCGTCGATGCGAAACCGCACGCGGTAGCCGGTCTCCATCGGTTCGATATGCACATCGCTGGCCCGCTCGATCATCGCACTTTCCAGCACTTCCCGCGCGGCCTCGATGCCCGTCATCTCGGGCGCGTCTTTCCTGATTTGAATCGGATTGCGGTCAACGTCAAGAAACTCCATGTTGATACTCTGCGTCTTGGGGCGACCGGCGGCGGTGATCTTGGTGCGACCTCCGAACAGACCGCGTTTCTTGGGGGCCTCTTCGGGCTTCA
>Ga0187886_1002948_pt1 | contig 13128 bp, 10 predicted proteins | sample June2016WEW_20_1_FD_133001 | JGI IMG/M metagenome (GOLD analysis project Ga0187886, IMG submission 133001) | Peatland microbial communities from SPRUCE experiment site at the Marcell Experimental Forest, Minnesota, USA - June2016WEW_20_150 | ecosystem: Environmental > Terrestrial > Soil >...
AGATCCACTCCGACGTACAATCTCATATGGCACCTCCTTAGGTTTAGTTGGAACACTTGACCTAAGCATACCAGACTCCCTGGTGTGCTTAGGAGGTGCCTTTTATATGATTATCAGGCATAAGTATTTTAGTAATGAGATTGCGGTGAAAGGGTAAAGATCTTATCGGGAGCTTTAATTGAAGATGAAAGGAAGGAAAATTTTTGATATCATTAAGTTCGCGACGGTTGCGATATTCATGTCTGGTTGACGATGATTTTCACGGCTGCGGGCGCGAAGCCCTTGAGCCGAAGGGGTAAAGAGGGATTGACCGTGGAGTTTGTGCCATTATTTTTTTGGTGACACCTGGGGAAATCAGTGGAAGCTTTGTCCTACGTAGCTGCCTTGGTCATTTTCTTAATAACCCTTGTTTTTCTTTTGACCCCTGTGTCCTTGGAATTTGATACTGCCAAAAAATCCCTCCATGTCGGATGGATGGGCGTCGACCTCAGGATAAGATTGGATAGACGGAAACCGGCGCGGTCAAACTTCCCGGGCAAGAAAGGGACCGAAGAGAAGTTCATCTTGCAAAAGGAGGAGACGTGAACGAACTCAAGGTAAAGGATATCAAAAAGGTCGTAGTGATCGGGGCCGGGCTTATGGGCTCGCAGATTGCTGAATTGATGGCCCGGCTTGGGCCGTATCGGGTCACGCTCGTAGATGTGAAGGATGAGTTCGTAAATAAAGGTCTGGGGGGCATCGAGCAGAGGGCGGAGAAATTCTTCGTCGCCAAGGGAAAGATGACCCCCGAACAGAAGAGAGAGCTCATGGGCCGTATTGACGGCACCATAGATATCGCCCAGGCAGCGGGAGGGACAGATTTCGCAGTGGAGGCGGCGACTGAAAATATTAGCCTCAAGAAGGACCTTTTCCGGAAACTGGATCAGAGTGCCCCCACCCACGCCATTTTGGCCACCAATACTTCTTATTTGAGCATTACCGAGATCGCCTCTGCAACCAGTCGTCCAGAGAAGGTTGTAGGAATGCACTTTTTCAATCCGGTGGGTATGATGAAACTGGTGGAGGTGGTGAAAGGGGCGAAGACCTCGGAGAACACGGTTGAGGTAACTTCCTCGGTGGCTCGAATTCTGCAAAAAGAACCGGTGGTTTGTCGGGACAGCTATGGTTTTCTGGCTAACCGGGCCTATTTGGCGCTGCGCATGGAAGCGGTCCAGATGGTCTGGGAGAGGGTGGCCTCCCCGGAGGAGATCGACAAAGCCCTGAAGCTCGGTTACAACTTGCCCATGGGCCCACTGGAACTCGCGGATATGGGAGGTTCCTGGGGCATCTATGCCAGCTCTGAAGAGGACCGAATACGTGAGCTAGGGTCAGAGAAGGGTCGGCTCCATCCTCTCATCCGACTCATGGTCAGGGCCGGCTACACAGGAGGAGCGGGGAAGAAGGGAGTTTATGATTTTTACAAAGAGGTGCTTTCCAAGTGGTAAAGAAAAGAGGGGTCGCCGGGGTAAGATTGGATAAAAGATGAGAAAGTTATTCGCTGAAAAGCGAAAGAAAAGAAAAGAGGTCCACTTATGGAAACAAAGTATGAGACATTGGAACTCGAGTTAGCCGATGAAGTCGCCACGGTTTCCTTGAGCCGCCCTCCCTTGAACCTTTTCAGTACCCAGATGGTTGGAGAGTTGATCGATGTCTGGCATTCCTTCCGGAATAACCGGAAAGTTCGATTTGTTATCCTCACGGCCAAGGGAATAAACTTTTCCGGCGGTGCAGATTTGAAAGAATTTAAAAAATTGATCGAGGGCCAGGAATTGCTTTCTGAAAATGCCCGCTACCAGCAGCTGGCGGGCCATGAAATGATGCGGAGCCTCGAGAGCCTGGAACAGGTGACGGTGGCCGCACTTCAGGGAGTCGTGATCGGCGCAGGTATGGCCGTGGCCCTGGCCTGCGACTTTCGCATCATGGCCGAAGATAGTTATTTCAGCGTTCCGGAGTCAATCGTCGGATTTTACTTTACCTGGGGTTCTACGCCCAGGCTCGTACGCATGGTCGGGGCTTCCAGGGCCATGGAGATCATCATGACCTGCGACCCCATTCCTGCGCCAGAGGCCTACCGGATCGGCCTGGCAAACAAAGTGGTTCCGAAAGGTCGTTTAATGGAAGGGACGCGCGAGTGGATCGCCAAGATTGCTTCCCGCAGCCCCACCGCAGTCCGGATCACGAAGAAAATTGCTCTGGGAGCCTCCATGCAGGGATTTGGAAACACGTTCATTTGCGAGCCGGAACTCATGCAGGGTCTGGCGTTTACCTGCGAACCTCAGGAAGGAATCGAGGCTTTCCTGGAGAAAAGATCGCCGCGATATAAAAGAAAAGGTGAAAGGTCGTAGCCCTAAATTCCCCTTTAAAGGGCTTAAGAGAGATTTTTTCAAAAGGGTAATAAATAGGGCCAGGGCAAAAATATGTACTGGCTTCCTTTCTGATTATGCTTTTCTTCAAGCGGTAGAGCATTAGACCTTTCCGGGAAGATATAAGGAATCCCCCTCTACTTCCGATAGGAAAATATTTTAAAGTCTGTCGCTGCTCTAGCATAAATATCCTATTCGAGACTGTTTCTAAATCCATGATTTCAATCACGAGATTTTGTGAAGCGAGGGGAGGGCCCATTTTAAGAAGAGCCTATTTTTTCAAAACCTCTACAATCTCAAACTCACTGAAAAGCCATTTCCCTTCGATCTTTTTCAGGACGCATTCCAGTTCCCGGATTTCGTTCACATTCTCTTTACCCGGCGACTCTCCTGTCAGCTTTCCTGTCAGGCTGATCTTGGCCAACCCTTCTTCCGGGAAAGAAATGTTCAGATCATAGAACTCCAAATTTAACCTGGAAAATTGGCTACGGGCCCGGGCGGCGTAAGCCGCTATCTCTTCCCGGGTATACCTGCCCTCAATTGAATAGGGAGGGACTTTCAGTCCGCAATTTTCATCGAATAAGGTAACGATTCTCTTGCCTCTTTCCACCAGGGCGAAAATATTCTCTTCCTGGTCCTTGGATGCCCATTGTGAAAGCAAGGCAAACTGCTTCTTGATCTTCTTTTCTTCACTGGGAAAGAAGTAGAGGACAGAGCATGTCCCGACAATCAGCACCAAGAAGAGAATCGTCAAAGATTTGATTTTTACCACAACGGCACCCCCATAATACGCCGAATAGGGGTTTGCCCGAAATAATGGTTTTCGATGGGCATATTCCGGTTATCCCCCACGACATACACGCAGCCTGGATCGACCCGACGCGGGGAAAGATTCCAGGTACATGGGTAGTGGACATAGGGCTCGTCGATCCCCTGGCCGCCAACAAAAAGCTTCCCTTCACGGAATTCAACCGATTCGCCCTCCACGGCGATCACCCGTTTCAGGAGCATCACTTTCCTGCCCGCTAAACGTACCGCCACCACATCGTACCTTTTGGGCTTCGCAAAGGTATATCCCAACCTCCAACAAAAATTCACTCCTCCATTGCGATATGTAGGCTCCATGCTAAATCCCTGAATTCGAATGGGGACGCAGATCTGACCGAAAAAAAGATAGGCCGCCAGAGCCACGATGGAGACTCTGATCAGGAATTTCCTTGTAAAAGAGGGGAAAAAGAATTTACGGATGGCCTATTCCCTTTTGACTGGAACTGCGTAGGGGCCTTCGCGGATGAAGGCCATACGGGGAGAGATTTGCCGATTCTCATAGGCTCTGTAAAAATAGATAATAGAGTTTTGCACCATCTCCTGAACCTTCTTGCCTCGTGGTTTTTTTCTGCCTGCCGGGGTGACAAATTCATAGCCGCTGACGCCCGGGAGCATAGCGAAACCTTTTTCGGGAATATCGGAGGTACAGTAGATCAGCCCTTCTTCTTGCACTTTTCTCAGCACTCTTCCCCAGACTTCAGGCTCCCATTGGTCCTTGGTGAACTGCCAACTCGGAGACCTGAGTAAATCCACATATCGATCTGCGCCCTGGAGTTTCAGAAGATGCGTCAGGGTTTTGTACTCGGGCCCGCCGATGGGCTCTGGATCGCGATTATCCGCCGCGATGATGATCACGCCGTTAGACTTTACCACCGGAAGAGCCCCCACCGCGGCCTTGGCAGTTTGGTAGTGGTTACGACCCACGTATCCGCCATGGGTCAAAACGATGTCAAACTCCTCGGCCACCAGAATCTCGACATATGTTTTGATCTTGCTCACGGCCTCCTGCAGAACTTTCTCCAGGTCTCCGGCGAAGATCCCGGTCATGCGCAGATCCTTATCTAAGGTCACCGAGATGGTGAAATCCACCCCCACAGCCCGAGCCACCGCCAAAGATTCTTCGTGGCAGGGATTCCCCTCGAAGGCCAGGTTGGTTGCGTAAGGGGATTCTAGGAACCCCGGGCCATGAAATTTCTGGATAGTCCGCTGATCCACCAAGCCGGGGCAGATGGCCTTCCTCCCTCCGGAAGCCCCGGCCATAAAGTGACTTTCCGTCAAGCCGGTGGCAATCTTCAGATCTGCCTCATGGAAATTTTTATTCAAAAAAACTTCGGTCCCGGTTGGGGTCTTCCCTACATAAATCAGGCAGGCCTTATCCTCGCAATCGTGGTCTTGAATCTCATAAGCCGAAACAATTTCTTTCCCAAACATCTGGATTTTTTCTTCCGGGGTGCTTGCCCGGTGCGTACCCGTTCCCACGATGATCCGGATGTTCTGTCTCTTCACCCCTAGGGACTGAAGTTCTTTTAGAAGGGGCAAAAGGATCCCGTTTTTTCCTTTGTAGGGGACAGGACGGGTAATGTCCGAGACTGTGACGGCCACCTTCAATTCGCTCGCTGGTTTTCCCTTGCCCTGGATGATTTTCTCTAAACTGAGTCCCCCGAGGGGTTCGCTAAGAGCCTTCTCAAAATCTTTTTGGGGATTCTTTAGGATCTCGGCCTTCTTCATGGTCAACTCAACGCAATTCTCCGGTACCGAAACCACAAGCGGGCCGCCGGTGAATTCCACCTTCACCTTCTTCCAGTTTTTAATATTCACTCCCTGCAAGACAGAAAGCAGATCAGCTCTCATTCTCTAAAACCCCCCTACAGATTGCGGAATGGAGATCGCGGATTGCGTCCCCCCTGCCTCAACACGCAAGGCGCGAGGCGTTATGCCCATAACGAATTGGAGGGGTGGTTCCGCACCCCGCAATTCGCCATCGGATTACTCCCTGATCGCGGGGATCAAATCCAGGTTTCCGGTGAACGCCGCTTCCAGCGTGGGCTTCATCAACCGATCCACATCTCCCCGCTCTGCTTCCATGGGTGTAGGCATGTTCTGCAACTTCATCTTCAACTGAGGGTCCTTGGCTGCTTGGATCATTCGTTTCAAATGGGCCTTGGAAACCCCCGCCTCGGCAAGCGTCATGGGGAAACCGAGGGCTTTGGAAAACTGAATCATGCCCTTGGCGACCAGAACCGCTAAAGCTCTTCCTTTCTTGTCTTCGGTCTTAGCTTTGATAAAACCTGCTTCTTTCAAGATTTCGGCGAAGACAGATAGCTGGTCTTGTACTTTGGGCCCGAAGAGAACTGTATAATAGGGGTTCAATAATGCGCAGGCCCGTCCATGGCTTAATACATCGATCAGGGAGAAGCTTCCCAGATGGGGCCCGCTGGTCCCGCCGATCATGATAGCATACCCGCCGAGGTCAGTGCCCAGACCCAGGCAAAGCCTAGCTTGCCGGTCTTTTGGATCTATTCTTACTTTCGGAAGCCCATAGACGATCAGTTTCAGGCAGGCTTCCGCTACTTCCTTCATCCGGGCATAATAGGCCTGTCCGGTCGCGCCCATGAAAACCTCCCAGGCGTGGGCGATGCCATCCAGGCCTCCATCCAGTGTGAGATGGATCGGAGAATCCGAGGTCACCCCATAATCGAAGATGGCCGCCTGGGGAACAATCGCCTCGTCAACGATGAGCTTTTTCTGTCCGGTGCTCAAATCTGTAATGTTTGAATACTTGGTCAGGTGGGCTCCAGAACTGGCCGCAGTCTGTACGGCGATCAACGGCAGGAGAGTTTTGTGCGTCTGGGTCTTTACTTTGGTAACATTCCCGACGCCGAAATAAGGATCGATTGAGCTGGCCACTGATTCTGGAACTTGAAGAATTGCTTTCGCCTCCGAGGGGGAATAGGTCGCCAGCACATCCGCGGCCTTGGCGGCATCGATGGCGCTTCCACCTCCAACTGCGATGATCATGTCGGGCCGGCAGCGGGCCACATGCAGAGCCAGCCTGTAAAGATCCTCCCGCGGGGCGTTCGGCCTGGCGCCCAGGATGGCCTCATACTCTACTCCTCGGGCCTCCAAGGAATCTGTAATAGATTTGAGGGTCCCGGCAACCCAGGCTTCTCCCAGGTCAGCAACCATCAGCAAGGCTTTCTTCCCGTACTTGCTGGCGTAATCCCCGACCCGGTTCAGAACAGCAAACCCGAAAGCGTAGGAACCCCCTTTCCAGCCTTCCAGCATCTTCCGTGCATTCTCTATCACCCTCTCCATCGACCCCTCCTCGTCCATAAATTCAGGGTTTTAGGGCTCATGGGTTCAAGGGTAAAACCCCGACCCCGGGAGCCCTATCTTACATCCCTGGGAGCTTTTGTCATCCAAGCGGCAGGCTCCTCGCACCGCAGATACTGGACCTTACTTCATCGCCTCCTCGACCAAGGTGATCAGCCGCTTGGGCGAAATGGGCTTGGGTAAATAGAGGTTGGCGCCAACTTCCAGCCCCCGCTGCCTATCCTCTTCGCCGCTTTTCGCTGTAAGCATCATGACCGGTGTCTCGGTATAGGAATCAATCTGGCGAATCCTTTGGCACACCTCGAACCCGTCCATCTCTGGCATGATGACATCTAAAATGATCAGGTCAAAACGATCGCTCGCAGCTCTCTGCAAGGCATCAGGCCCGCTGGGACAGGTCGTCACAGAAAATCCCAGAGGGGTAAGCAGTTCTTGGATGGCGATCAACACCAATTCATCATCGTCTACGACTAAGACCTTTTTAGCCATCGGTTTCCATTCCTTTTTCTGGTGGCATCTTATCCAGACCCGCCCCGGTGAACCGGGGCATCTCTTTTCTTTCTCTCAGGCTTCCATCCATTCCAGAGCGGTTCGCAAATGAGCGCCCAAGACCGGGAGGATCACCCGGAAAGTTGTTCCTTCATTCATTTTGCTCTCTACCTCGATCCGTCCGCCGTGAGCTTCGATGATCCCGTAACAGATGGATAATCCCAGGCCAGTCCCCTTCCCAACTTCCTTGGTGCTGAAGAAAGGTTCGAAAATCTTCTCTACGTTCTCCTCTGGGACCCCGTTCCCCGTATCCTTCACCGAGATTTCTACATCCTTCCATCCGTTGTGACGGATCAAAGCAGTAGCAATGGTCAACTCCCGCTTGCGCTCGACCCGTTCCATCGCGTCTTTGGCGTTGGAAATGAGGTTGAGGAAAACCTGCTCCAACTGATTGGCATCGCCCCAAATCTTGGGCATATCCGGCTGGAATTTTTTGTTGATGCGGATGTTGTGGTTAAGTAGCTGTTGGCCTGTGATCATCAGGGCATTCTCGATGGGTTCGTTGACATCCATTCGCCGGAAGTCGAACTTGGACTGCCGGGAAAAGTCCCTCAGGTGGTTGATGATCTTGGCGATGCGTTCATTACATTGCTGGATCAGTTCCACCCTACGCCGGTTCTCATCCCCTTCAGCAAGGCTCTCCCGAATGACATGCAAAAAGGTATCTGCCGCCATCAGCGGGTTATTCAGTTCATGGGCCACGCCGGCCACCAACTCTCCCAGGGCGCGCATCTTTCCGGCCTGGAAGAGATGGGCCTGAGTCCTTTTCAATTCTTCTTCTAATTTTTTCTTCTCCGTTAAGTCCTTAAACACTCCCAGCGTACCGATAATCTTGCCGTTTTCATCCTTTAGCAGGGAGGCGGAGGTGAGGATGGGAATCAGCCGTCCGTTCCGACTCATACCGGTTTCGTAGTTCTTCAAAGATCCTTTTTCCCGCAAGACAGCCATGATCTTCCGTGCCTCCTCCAGGCCGTTGACATAAAACTGAGAGATGGGTAATCCGAGGATGTGCTCCCGGGAAGATCCGACCATCTCCTCCATGGCCCGGTTGACAAAGGTGATCCGGCCCTTGGGGTCGGTGGTCACGATGGCGTCTACCGAACTGTGCACGATGTTCTCCAGATAATCTTTGGTCTCTCGCAACTCCTTCTCCAGGGCCAGTTTTTCGGTGATATCCCGAGCGATCTCTAAGAACCCCAAAATCTTCCCGGAGGGATCCTTTAGAGTCGTGACAATGGCGTGAGCCTGGAATAAGGTGCCATCTTTGCGAATACGTTCTAGCTCATACTCGGTCATGCCTTCGGCTTCCACTTTCCGGGAAATCTCCTGGATGAAACCCCGTGATCGATCGTTGGTGCCGAAGGTCTGTCCCATCCGCATCTTTCCAATGACTTCTTCTTTGGTCCATCCGAACAGGTTGGCTGAACCGCTGTTGTATTCCAAGATGACCCCGTTGATATCCGTGGCAATGATGGAATATTCCGTTGAGCTTTCCAGCACGCTGTTCAACAAGCTGGATAGATTTCGATACTTCTCTTCCTTCTCCTGAATCTCCTGGGTGCGCACGAGGACGATCTCTTCCAGATTTCGGGTATAGCTGAGGACCTGATCGGCCATGCGGTTGAAAGAGGTGGCTAACGTTCCAATCTCGTCTTTTGTGGGGATGTGAACCTTTTGGGTCAGGTCGCCCCCGGCCATTCTGGCGGTGACCTCGGTCAACTCCATGACCGGGCGAGTGAGCACCCGAGAGAGCATGACCGTCAATATAATGGCGAGGGCGATGGTGCCTAAGGCCACCAGGGTGATGAAGAACTTCGTTCGCGCTACACCTTCAAAGATCTCCTCTTCGTAGCTGCCGGCCACAATGACCCAGTCCCAATCCCGAAAGTATTCGTATTTGTTAATCTTCATGCGGGGGCTCGTTTCGCCCAGCTCTACATTCGCCCAGGGATAGCGGATGGTCCCCACTTCATTCTCTTTCAAAAGCGAAGCCTTGCTGGTAATCTCGCGAATATACTCGAAGCCGGTGGAGTCCTTGGCCCCCAGAATGTTTTCCCCCTCCTTGGCCGGGTGCACGACCAAGCTCCCCGAACTGTCTATGATGTAGGCGTATCCAGTCTTGCCGATCTTGATGGATTTGACCGCCTCTCTCAGGGAAAGGGCACTCTGTTCCGGTATCCCCACGTACAGGGCACCGATGATCTCGTGGCGTTGATTTCGGATGGGCTCATAGGCCGTAATGTACCAGGCGTTAACCACAAAGGCCCGGCCGCGGTAGGTCTTGCCCCGCAAGATCGTTTTGGCCACTTCGCTGGAGGCCGGGAGATAGGTGCCTACGGCTCGCGTTCCGTCGGCGCGCAACACATTCGTGGAGATCCGCAGCAGATGGTCTCCTTCTATACGCTGAAAGATGGTACAAGTTCCCCCCACGATCTGCTGGACCCGGTCCACGATTTTGTAATTCTTGGTGATGGGGTTCCCACCGATAGACCAGAAAGGAACGCGCACCCGAATCACTTTATTGGTGAATTGATCCTCCGCCATAAACTCCACGAAGGGGTCGTCAGAGATCGAGACGTAACGCCCATATTGGAAGAAAAGATAGTGCGCGGTCTTCAAGTCGGAAGTCAGCTTATTTTGCAAGAGCTCCTGTTGGGCCTTACACATGGCGTAAATGTTCGTCACAATGTGTTCCAGGTCTGACTCGTAAGCCTGCTTCAGGTCCTCGGTGAATTTTCCCAGGGAAAGAATGGCACCCACTCCCAAGGGCACGAGTGCCAGGAGAAGGGTGAAGCCGATCAGCTTGGTCCGGATTTTCCAGTCTTTGAAAGGTTTCACAGAAATGTCCTTCTTCAAATATACCAGAGCCATGGGAAAATCTCAAACCCTTTGCTTTTCGGAAGATCTTGGCAGAGGCCCGTCCCGCGGCGAGGAAAAGATTTATTCTGAGCGTGAGCGGGCCTTCTGTAGGCATGGTCTCAGTGGTTTATGTTTTCCTCTGGCTAGCGGACCTAAAAAAGAGGGAGGGAAAGGTCTTAAAACCTGCTTTTCATAGAGGAACAAAGGTCTTTGGTGGTGAGATTGTTGTTGCGGCTCAACTGGCCAAATAGAAAATAAACAAGCCTCCGGCAAATTCGGGGATAAAAAACCTCTTTCCTGGCAACAGAAAAGGGATTTTTTCCCCCATTAGGCAGCCTTTTGCACCACCTTTTCCTCAGCCTTGGCTTTCGGAGGCCGGACAACGAAGGTTAGAGCAGCGGCGATGATCAGGCAGATCGAAGCGATCAGGTAGGCATTGTTAAAGTTTTTAGAGGCATCGAAGATCCAGCCGCTGAGGATCGGCCCCAGAATCCCTCCCACCCCCCAGGCTGTGAAGATAAAACCGTAATTGACCCCGAAGTTTTTCAACCCGAAATAGTCCTTTGCAGCCGAGGGAAAAACCGAGAGGTTCGCGCCATAGTTAAACCCGATGAGCACAGAGGCGACAACGAGAGAGCCGTACGTATCCAGGCTCCGCAGCAAAAACATGAGCACGGCCTGGAAAACGAAGACGGAGAACATAGTCCAGGTGCGGCCGATCTTATCTGAAAGGAGGCCGGCAATGATCCGTCCCGCCGCGTTTCCAACAGCCAGCAGAGCCACGAAGACGAAGCCCGCTTTAATCCCCGCCTGCAGGTCCACGATCTTGGCAAGTTTACCGATAATCATCAACCCGGCTCCTGCGCCGAAAACAAACATGATCCAGAGCAGGTAGAATTGGGGCGTGCGCAGCATCTCGTGCCACTCATAATCCCCGACTGCTGGAATGGCTTTCGCTCCGCCCGGCCCTGCGACCTTGGAAGGGACGGGATTCACGAAAGGCTTGTATCCGGCTGGAGGGTTTTTGAGTAACTGAGCGAGGAGCACAACTGCGATCCAGAATGCAATTCCCAGGGTCATAAAAGTGTTCTGAATTCCAAAGCGGCCCAGAAGGTGATTGGCCAGCGGAGCAATATAAACCGAGGCCAGGCCGAACCCGGCTACAACGAGACCAGCAATCAAGCCTGTTCGCGCCGGCGGAAACCATTTTACCGCCGGGGGCGTTGCCGAGGCATAGCCGCACCCAATTCCGGTTCCCGCCAGCACCCCAAAGCCGATGACCACCCCGAGAAGGGATTGCCCCAGGCTGGCGATAATAAATCCGACGCCACAAAAAAATCCTCCCAGGGTAGCCACGAGGCGGGGCCCCACTTTGTCTTGCAACCTCCCTGCCGGGACCATCATGAAAGCGAAGGCGGCAATGGCCACGGAATAGGGAAGGGCGGCCTGCGTCTCGTTCCAACCCCATTCTTTCGTGATTTGCTTTGAGATCACAGACCAGGCGTAGAGAACTCCCAGAGCCAGATTTATTCCGGTACCGGAAAAGGTAACGATCCAGCCGCGATTTTGGGTGCTCCCTGGAAGGGCAGAACTCTGTAATGGGTCGGACATGAGGAAAAACCTCCTGGAAAATTGTCAAAGGGCGAAATAGAAACGTCCCGCGGTCGCTATCTCCAACTCTTATTGCCTCTCGGAAACCAAAGACTGGACGACCGTGGGGTCGGCCAAGGTGGTGGTGTCGCCCAGATCGCGGACGTCACCAGCGGCGATCTTCTTTAGGATGCGACGCATGATCTTTCCGCTGCGTGTTTTGGGAAGAGAGTCGGCGAATTGGATCTTGTCCGGAGCGGCAATCGGGCCAATCTCTTTACGCACGTGGGCCACCAGGGTCTTTTTCAAATCATCCGACTTGGCCAAGCCAGCTTTCAGGGTGACGAAAGCGTAGATTCCCTGTCCCTTGATTTCATGAGGCATGCCTACCACCGCAGCTTCGGCGACGGCCGCATGGCTGACCAAAGCGCTCTCTACTTCCGCTGTGCCGATGCGGTGACCGGAGACGTTGATGACGTCGTCCAACCGGCCCATCAGCCAGAAATCGCCGTCTTCATCTACCCGCGCCCCGTCGCCGGTATTATACATCCCGGGAAAGCGCACGAAGTAAATTTCTTTAAAGCGCTCGTGCTGCCCATAGACGGTGCGCATCATTCCTGGCCAGGGCTTCTTGATCACCAGGTACCCACCTTCGTTAACATCGGCCGGCGAACCATCTTCGCGGAGTACGGCCGCATCTACCCCGGGGAAGGGCTTGGTGGCCGAGCCCGGCTTGATGGCGATGGCTCCCGGGAGGGGGGTGATCAAGATACCGCCGGTTTCGGTCTGCCACCAAGTGTCGACGATGGGACATTTTTCTTTGCCGATGACCTTGTAGTACCACATCCAAGCCTCGGGGTTAATCGGCTCACCCACAGTTCCCAGAAGGCGGAGGCTGGATAAGTCACGTCCCAGAGGCCACTTATCGCCGTCGCGCATCATGGCCCGGAGGGCGGTGGGGGCGGTGTAGAAAATGTTTACTCCATACTTCTCTACCGTGGCCCAGAAACGGTCGGGTTGCGGGTAGTTAGGAACGCCCTCAAACATCAGGCTGGTGGCTCCAGCGGCTAGCGGGCCGTAGACGATGTAACTGTGTCCGGTTACCCACCCAATATCCGCCGTGCACCAAAAGACGTCCTCATCTCTATAATCGAAGATCCACTTGAATGTTGTCATGACAAAGAGCAAGTATCCGGCCGTGGTGTGCAGAACCCCTTTGGGCTTCCCCGTGGAACCACTGGTATAGAGAATAAACAGGGGATCCTCCGCATCCATGACTTCTGGCTTGCAGACCGGTTTAATATCGGCAGCGGCCATCTCCTCGTGCCACCAGAAATCCCTTCCAGGTTTCATGCCCACTTTGGAGTTGGTGCGGTTGTAGATGATGGCAGTTTTGACCGTTGGGCAACTCTCCAAGGCAACATCGGCGTTGTTCTTCAGGCCGATGACCTTGCCGCCGCGGTAACTCGCATCCGTCGTGATCAACACGGTAGCGCTGGCATCCAGGATGCGATCCTTGAGCGAATCGGCGCTAGACCCTCCAAAAACAATGCTGTGGATGCCGCCG
>Ga0187886_1002949_pt1 | contig 13127 bp, 11 predicted proteins | sample June2016WEW_20_1_FD_133001 | JGI IMG/M metagenome (GOLD analysis project Ga0187886, IMG submission 133001) | Peatland microbial communities from SPRUCE experiment site at the Marcell Experimental Forest, Minnesota, USA - June2016WEW_20_150 | ecosystem: Environmental > Terrestrial > Soil >...
CGCCCCCTCCGGCATCAGCATGATCCCCACCCGCAGCGCGGCGAAGGCGCCCAGCTTCATCAGCACCCCGGCATGGAACATCGAGACCGCCGTCGGAGCGGCCACGTGGCCGTCCGGGCTCCAATTGTGGAAAGGGAACAGGCCGCCCAGCACCGCGAACCCCATGAAAACGAACGGGAAGACGATCCGCTGCAAATCCGCCGGGAAACCCGCCGCCTCCAACGCGGGCAGGTCGAAGGTGAGGGTGCCGGAAGCAAAAACCAATACCAGCGCGCCAACCAGCGCGACCATCGAGCCGAAGAAAAGGTAGAGGGTCAGTTTCATCGCCGCGTATTCGCGGGTCTTGGGCCAGCCCCACATGGAGATCAGCAGGTACATCGGGAAGACTGCGATCTCGTAGAAGAAGAACAAGAGGAAGAGATCAAGCGAGACGAAGACTCCGAAGACGCCGGTGGCCAGGATGAAAAGAAACGCGAAGAATTCCCGCGGCCGGTCGTCGATGCCCCAGGAGATCAAAACGCCGGTGAACATCACGATCCCGGTCAGGAGCACCAGCGGCAGGCTGATCCCGTTCACCCCGACGTGAAAGCCGATCCCCCAGCGCGGGATCCAGGGGACGTATTCCTGCAACTGGTACCCGCCGGCCGCCTGATCGTAGGAGAAGTAGGCGACGGCCGAAAGGAGCAGCGCGATCGTGGCGGTGGCGAGCGCGAACAGCCGGATCGCCCGCTTGCGCTCGGCCGGGAAGAACAGCAACACCCCGGCCGATACGGCGGGCAGGAATAGAAGAACGGATATTAAAGGAAGAGACTGCATGTGATTGGTGAGCCAGCCTTTTCCTCTCTCCCATTTCCCTCTCCCCCTTCCCACAATATGGGAAGGGGGAGAGGGATGCCGGAGCCTCGATGATCTTCCGAGGCAATGGCAGGGAGAGGGGACAAGGCTGGTACTTTTACCTCAATCCTGCTCCAATCATCGATAGAATCCAGTACGGCCACACGCCGATGGCCAGCATCAGCCCTATCAAAGGAACCATCGCCAGTCTCTCGCGGACGCTGATTTCGATCTTCGTGTCTTTCCAGCGCTCGTTCAGCGGCCCGTGCAGCACCTTGCCGATGACCTTCAGAATATAGGCGCCGGTCAGGAATAATCCGAACATGGAGATTCCGGTGAGCAACGGGAATGCACTCCAGGCGCCCAAGATAACCATCAGCTCCGAAACGAATCCCGCCAGGCCCGGCAGACCCAACGAGCCCATGGCGGTGAAGATCAAAATCCCGCCATAGATTGGAGCGCGCGGGAACAGGCCGCCGAAATCCTCCAGGTTGCGCGTGTGGGTCCGGTCGTACAGCGCCCCCACCAGTAGGAACATCCCCGCCGCGCTTAATCCATGTGTGAACAGCTGCAACGCCGCACCTCGCAACGCGAGGTTGCCCGCGGCTGAACCCGGACCAAGCCATGCCCCGGCGGCGACCCCCAAAACCACGAAACCCATATGGTTGACAGACGAATAGGCAACCAGCCGCTTGAAATCATTTTGCGACCAAGAGGCCAGCGCGCCGAAAACGATCGCCGCAACGCCCAGCAATGCGAGGACGGGTGCAAACTGTTTTGTTTCCACGGGATAGAGCGGAAGCACCAGGCGCAGGAAACCGTACCCGCCGAGTTTGAGCAGCACGCCGGCCAGGATCATCGATCCGGCGGTGGGCGCTTCGGTGTGTGCGTCCGGCAGCCAAGTGTGAAACGGCCAGACCGGAAGCTTTACCGCGAAGGCGATCACCATGCCCCAGAACGTCAGCGCCTTCACAGTGGACATCGGCATCCCAAAAAACGTTCCACTCGTCAACGCCGGCCAGGCGGAAAACAACGCTCGCAGGTCGAACGATCCGGCAGCCAGTCGGATCACCTGGATTGCCAGGAGCAGGCCCAGCGACGCGCCCATGGTGAAGAGCAGGAATTTCAGCGCGGCGTAATCCCGTTTCTCCCCGCCCCAAAGATGGATGATGAAGTACATCGGCACCAGCCCGAGTTCCCAAAAGACGAAGAATAGGAGCAAATCCATCGAGAGGAATACACCCAGCATCCCGGTTTCCAGGAGCAGGAACAGCGCAAGGAAAATGCGGATCCTTTCTTTAACATTGAAGGCCACCAGCAAAGCGAGCGGGGTGATCAGAGCCGCGAGGAAGACGAGCGGAATAGAAAGTCCGTCCACCGCGAGGTGGTACTCCGATCCGATCGCCGGATACCACGCCAGCCGCTCCTCGAATTGCATGCCCGCAGCCGAGCTGTTGTATCCAATCCACAGTCCAATGGATAGCGCCAGGGGAATGAGGCTTGCGCCCAGCGCGAAACCGCGCAGCAGCTTTTCGCGTCCGGGCAGCAGGAACAGCAGCACCGCCCCAAGCGCGGGCGCGAAAAGGATCAGAGAGAGCAGATGGTGAGCAATAAGGTCGAACATTTTTTATCGGCCGCCATCCCATCCCCCGCTCCCATTCCCTCTCCCCCTTCCCGTTATACGGGAAGGGGGAGAGGGTTACCTTGGTCCAATCTTCGAGAAGAAAGGATCGAGGGAGAGAGGAAAAGGATGGTCTCCTTACGGCATCGTCAACATCCTGTACAGCAGCGCCGCGCCGCAGGCGGCGAAGGCGACTAGTCCAATGAGCAAATATTCCTGCACCCGGCCGCTCTGCAGCGCGCGCAATTCTCCGCCCGTGCGTTTGGTCTCCTCCGCCAGCCGGTCGGCGCCGCCGTTAATCAGCGGCAGATCGATCCAGCGGCGCAGTGCGCGGCCCAAGCCGCCGGCTGCCCGGCCGACCGTGTGTAAAATCCCGTCCAGAATACTGCGGTCGATCCATTCGGAAACCAGCACGTCCGCGATCCACCGGACCGGGGTGATAAAAACGATCCGGTACAGATCATCAAACCGGCAACCCGCCTGCAGAAAACCGTATACCGGTCCGAGGACCATCTCCAGAGGATCTTTCTGTCCCGCCCGGTAACGGCGGTACGTCAGCCAACCCAGGAACAACCCGCCGAGTGAAACGACGATGGATACAACCAGCACCCCGATGGCAAAAGGATATGGTTCCGAAGCAACCAACGTGCAGCAAATCGGCGAACGCGTCTCCATCAGACGGTTGATTGCCGCAGGCGAAAGCGGGGTCGCTTGACGGACAAGCCGGCCGATCCAATCGGGAACGATTCCTCCGATGATCGGAAAATCCTTCGGGATTCCCGCCCAACCAGCGGCGACCGCAAACAGCCCGAGAACCGCCAGCGGCGCGAGCATCCAACGTGATGGCTCAGCGGCATGCGCCGCCGCACCGCTCCGCGGTGTGCCCAGAAAAACGAGCGTGAGCTGGCGTGCCACGTAAAACGCCGTCAGAAGCCCCGAAACCGAAAGGACGATAAAGACCGCCGTCGAGGAATGAAAGGCGGAAGAAAGGATCTCATCCTTGGACCAAAACCCGGCGGTGAGCAGCGGGAACCCGGCCAGCGAAAGTCCTCCGGCGAGAAACGTAATAAAGGTCAGCGGCATTCGCCCGGCCAGCCCGCCCATCGCGCGCATATCCTGCACATCCGTACTTTCGCCGGCGTGTACCGCGCCATGTTCCGCGCCGTGGATGACCGAACCCGCGCCGAGGAAAAGCAGCGCCTTGAAGAAGGCGTGCATCGCCAGGTGGAAGGCGGCGGCCGCATACGCTCCAATCCCGGCAGCGGCGACCATGTACCCAAGCTGGGAGATCGTCGAATAGGCCAGCACACGCTTAATATCGTTCTGTGTCAGCGCGATCGTTGCGGCCAGCAGCGCGGTGAAGGCGCCGATTAAATCAGCAACGTCCGTCGCCGGCGACCCGGCGGCCGTTAGCAGCGGGGCGGCCCGCAGCAGCAGATACACGCCGGCTGAAACCATCGTCGCCGCATGGATCAGCGCCGAGACCGGCGTGGGCCCTTCCATCGCGTCGGGAAGCCATACGTGCAATGGCCACTGCGCGCTCTTGCCGACCGTCCCTGCCAGCAGCAGCAGCGCCGCCAGCCCGGCCGCACTCAGCCCGAACACGCCGGAAGGAGCGGCGGTCATGCGCGCAAGATTCGCCGCGCCGAGGATCTCCCGCAGGGAAAGGCTGCCGCTGAACTGCCAGCACAGCGCCAGCCCCAGGAGCATCAGCACGTCGCCGATACGGGTGACCAGGAACGCCTTAACCGCTGCGCGGCGCGCGCGCTCACGCGCAAACCAGAATCCGATCAGCAAATAGGAGCACAGCCCCATCACCTCCCAGCCGATGAAGAAGGTGACGAGGTTGTCCGCAAGCACCAGAAGCAACATCCCGAAGGCAAAGAGCGAGATGAAGGCGAAGAAACGCGAATACAGCGGTTCGACCGAGGGGACGCGGACGGATCTGCCGCATTTCTCGACGAGCGTGCCGCCCGGAGGCAGGCCGGGTATGTCTTCCCGGCCTTGGGGCTGGCCAAAGTTGTGGTAGCCGATGCTATAAAGGAAGATCGCGAGTAAGGTTATGGCGACGAAGAAGAGGGTGAGCACGGTCAGTCCATCGACCAGGACCCCGATTCGGATTGCGCCATCGGCATTCGCGGCCGCTCCCGGGATCCATACGATCGATTGCGTGATCGGTTTGCCCGCCAGGTCGTTGCTTTGCAACGCGCCGCCGATCAGGATCAGCGCACCGGCGAAGGACAGCGCGAGCATCCCGACGGCAACGACCGTGCTGAGCGCGCGGCTCCTCCGCGTGGACAGCAAAATCACGGCGAAGGCCAAGAGCGGTGGAAGTGGTATCCAAAAGGCGATCGTGGCAAGCATGGTCGTGTACGACTGACCTAACTCCCTCACCCCTGCATCCCTCTCGCCCTTCCCATAATGGGAAGGGCGAGAGGGAACGGGGGAGTGGGTGTTAGGTCGGGTTCATCCTCTCAACAAATCCATTTCTTCCGGCAGCACGGTTTTCCGCAGGCGATAGATCGAGATGATCAGCGCAAGGCCGACGGCTGTTTCGGCGGCGGCCACGGCGAGCAAGACCACGGCGAAAACCTGCCCGTTCATCTGCGCCGGCGCGAGGTAACGCCAGAAGGCGACGAGGTTGATATTGACCGCGTTAAGCATGAGCTCGATGCCCATTAACGCCGCCAGCGCGTTGCGGCGGGCGATCGCGCCGTACAATCCGACCGCAAACAGCGCGGCGGCAAACAGGAGGTACCAGCTAAGCGGGATCATGGTTATCTGATGTCATCCCGAGCCCTGGTGAACTTTCGGGGCGAGGGATCGCGGACTCCTTCCGAATACGTTTTGATCATTCGCCCTCGCGTTACCGATTCCTCACCCTGGAAAATCACCAGGGTTCGGAATGACATACTCCGAAGGATATGGAAGATCCCCACTTTATTGATTGTCATTCCGAGGAGCCCGAGAATCCTCGTCGCAATTGAAGACTCGAAATGGGCGACGAGAAATCGGTGACTCCTTCCCGATGCGGTCTGGTCGTCCGTCCATGCGGTACTGATTCCTCAGGGCCTTAAGGCCCCTCGGAATGACACTTTCAGTTCGGATCACCGGTCCTTCTCCTTGGACCCGCCGGCGACCAGTACCGCGCCGATCAGCGCCGAGAGAAGCAGAACGGATACCCCCTCGAAGGGAATCAGGAAGCGTGCGGGATCGACCAGCGCGGCTCCCAGTTCAACGACGGCATCACCCGCCGGAAGAGAAGGCGGGGGCACATTGAAAAACACATATTGCGAAAGCCCCCAGGCAATTCCCGTAAACACAATCGCTCCCAGGAGCGCCGCGACCGGCCAGTACCGGTGGGCCTGCGGCGACCGGTCTTGCAGTTCATGGCGGGTGAGCATCACTACCAGCACGATCAGCGTTGCGATCGCGCCGATGTAGACCACCACCTGGGCCGCCGCCAGGAGCGACGCATCCAACATTGCATAGAATGCCGCCACAACAAACAGGCTGCCGATCAGCGCGAAGGCGGAGCGCACGAGATCCCGCAGCGCCACGGAAGCAACCGCCAGCCCCAGCCCGACAACGGCGAAGACAAGGAATAGAATCTGCTCGACGGTCATGCGATTCTCTCCCCCTCCACCCCTACCCTTGCATGGAGATGGGGGTGAGGGCGGCGCATCCGTCTTCCGAACAGCGCCAGGGTCGAGAACCCCACGAGAATATTCGCCCCCAGCAGCGCGGCGGCCCGGAGCAGGATCGTGGAATCCGCCAGCGCCCGGTTCACCAACACGACGGCGCAAATCAGCATGAGCATCATCGGCGTGAGCACCGTCCAGCAAAAATTCAACATCTGATCGATGCGGATGCGCGGGAACGTGGCGCGCGCCCATACCAGGAGAAAATAGCACAAGAAAGTTTTCGCCGCGAAATAGATTGCGCCGAGCGTGGGGAATTGCGCGGCGCCGGGACCCTGCCAACCGCCGAGGAACAGCACCGCCAGCATCGCGCCGATGGTGAACGCGTGCAGGAATTCGGCGGCGAAGAACATCCCGAAGCGGATGCCGGAATATTCAATATGGAATCCGGCGACGATTTCCGATTCGGCTTCGAGCAGTTCGAAAGGCGCGCGCGCCACCTCGGCCAGCGACGCGATGAGGAAAGCTGCGGCCGCGAGCGGCGCGGAGAAGACGAACCATATCGCGCCCTGCGCCGAGACGATCCCGTTCAGGCTCATGGTTCCGGCCAGGATCACAGGCACCAGTAGTGAAAGTACCGTCGGCACCTCGTAGGAAACCAGCTGCGCCACGGTACGGAAAGCGCCGAGCAGCGCGAATTTGTTGTCGGACGACCAGCCGGCCATGAGGATACCAAGCGTGCCGAGGGTTCCGGCCGCAATAAGATACAGCACGCCGACGTTGAGATCCACGCCGTAGGCGGTGGCGGCGATCGGGATCACCGCCCACAATCCGACCACTCCCATCACCGCCAGGATCGGCGCGAGATGGAAGAGGATCCGGTCGCCCCGCGGCGGAACCACGTCTTCCTTTAATAACAGCTTGAGCATGTCGGCCACGGTCTGCAACAGGCCGTACGGACCGACCCGATTGGGCCCAATCCGGTCCTGCATGCGCGCGATCGCTTTGCGTTCGAACCAGATCAGGAAGATGACCAGCGTCAGTCCCGACACTCCCAGCACGAAGGCGCGCGCGACGGCGAAGATCCACGGCACATAAGCCGCCGGTACCCCCGCTCCCAGGAGGAGGCCGCGCAGCAAATTGGTGATTGCGGTAAAGAGGTCGCCCATAGCGTCCGCGTTTATCCTACTGCCACGCCAGACCGCCCTTGCGCCAGGCGTAGATCAACCCCGCACCGAGCAGGAGGATGAAGAGGACGCCCTCGACGGCGGCGTAGAGGGGAAACTTTCCATAAGCGACCGCCCAGGGGAAGAGGAACACGATCTCGACGTCGAAGATCAGGAATACCAGCGCGTAGAGGTAATAGGATGCGCGAAATTGAATGTGCGATGGGCCGCGGGTTTCAATTCCGCATTCGTAGGTTTGGGCCTTCACCCGGCCGGGCTTGTGCGGACCGAGCAGCACTCCGGCCAATATGGGGACGAGGGGAAAAAAAATCGACAGGAAGAGGAAGATGCCGATAAACGCCCAGTCGGAAATCATCTGTCATTGTTCCGGAAGGAGTTGGGCGGAATGGTAGCAGGTGTCGGAGGAAATGTCAAAGCGGCGACGGCATGTGCGTGGTGGAAAGTCGATATAATGGAAACAGCAATGCAGCCTTTTTATGTCATTCCGAGGGGTCTTTAGACCCCGAGGAATCGGTAACGCGACCAGGTTGTAGCGGGCGCATTGAGAAGGAGTCACCGATTCCTCGCCCCGCTAACGCGGGGCTCGGAATGATACCTTTAAGTTTGCCTTCGCACGGTGTCATCCCGAGTGGTCTTCAGGCCTCGAGGGATCGGCAATGCAAACTGATGATGTCATTCCGAACCCTGATGGTTTTCCAGGGTGAGGAATCGGTAACGCGAAATACCGGAGACGAACAGATCGGGAGAGAGTCACCGATTCCTCGCTCCGCCATACCGCGTGGCTCGGAATGACAGATATAGGTTCGAATCCCCAGGAGGCAACCATGCAAACTAATCGATCCCCTTTGTGGGCGCTGGGCGGCGCGGCGCTCGGCTTCGTGCTGCCGTTCGTGGGCCTCGCGTGCATCGCCGCCGTATGTCTTTTCAGCCTGGCTGGGATGAGCGGGTTGACCTCGACCGGCGGCGCCCAAAGCGAGTCGCATGTCTCCGGGCCGCAGAGCGGCCCGGCGGTGGCGGTCATTGACATCAACGGCGAGATCGTCAGCGGCGCATCCGGTTCGATCAGCCTGAGTTCCTCTGCCGTCTCGGGGGATATTATCCCGCTTGTTCAACAAGCCGCGTCGGATTCCGAGGTAAAGGCGATCCTTCTGCGGATCAACAGCCCGGGCGGATCGGTGGTGGCCAGCGATGAAATCTACCACGCGCTCAAGGGATGCGGCAAGCCGATCGTTGTTTCGATGGGCGAACTTGACGCATCGGGCGGTTACTATATCAGCATGGCCGGGCAATACCTTATCGCCAACCCCAACACGCTCACCGGCTCGATCGGCGTGATCAGCGAATTTCCGGAAGCATCGCAGCTGATGAAGAATCTGGGCGTAACCGTCGCGGTGATCAAATCCGGCGCGGTAAAAGACATGGGCAGTCTGTACCGGCCGATGACCGACGAGGAGCAGGCTCTCTGGCAGAAGGTGATCGACGAAACGTATGGATCGTTCATTCAGATCGTAGCCGACGGCCGGCACATGCCCGCCGATAAAGTTCGCGAACTGGCTGACGGTCGCGTGTTCACGGGAAGGCAGGCGCTCGCCCTCGGGCTGGTCGACGCGCTGGGTTATGAAGAGGATGCGCTCGCCAAAGCCGCCGCGCTCGGCGGGATCAAGGGCACGCCGCGGGTGATCCATCTCACCCCGCCGGCCCTATCGCTCGTCTCGGCTCTGCTTTCCGGGCGCTTCAACCAGAGCATCCTCCCAGAGAATTTCCTAAGCGATCTGCTCGCGCCGAAATTGGAGTACCGCTGGACGGGGCAGTGAAGAAGGAAGAAGAAGGAAAGAAGACATCCCGGCAGCCCTTCTTGGCGGCCGGCGATTCCGTTCTGATATCGACGATGAACACTCCTCATTCTGTTTTTGACGAATCGATCGACTGGTGGATCGCTGAAAACGATCTGCCCTGGATGCAGCTCAAGACCGAGATCGGGTTGAGCAACCTGAGGAAGCATCTGCCGCAAAAAACATTGCGCATTCTGGATGCGGGCGGCGGCAGCGGCGCGGATTCGATCCCTCTCGCACACGAAGGCCACTCAGTCGATCTGGCAGACTACTCTGAAGAGATGCTAAAGACCGCCAAAGCGAATGCGGAGCGCGAGGGGCTGGCGGATAGAATCCGGCTCCACGCCGGAGATGTCATGCAACTGGAACGGATCTTCCCGGAGTCGCAATTCGATGTGGTCCTATGCCACAATGTTCTGCAATTCGTCGCAGACGTTCCAAAGCTTTTATCTATGCTTTCCAAGGTTATTCTTCCCGGGGGAATCCTGTCGTTGATTAGTCCCAACCGGTACAGTATGCCTTACGCGACGGCCTTCCTTTTCAAGGATCTGGATGAAGCTTTCCGGCAAATCGATGCTCGAACATATCAACATAGGTTTTTTAAAACGACGGTCACGGAATACTCGGCCGAGGAAATCCAGGCGCTGCTGCCGGATGCAGGGCTGGCCTTCGACGCCGGCTACGGAATCCGCTGCCTTAGCGACTATTGGGGCGACAACGAAACGAAGTCGAAACCCGAGGTTTGGGAGAAGATCGGTAGATTGGAATACACGTTAACCGACAAATCTCCATATAACCTGTTGGCGAGATTCTGGCAGATTGTGGCGCACAAGGAGCATTAAATAAAGGATGTATGAACCGCTCATGCCGTCCGCGCCGGCAGCCTTTATCCCGCTGGGATATTCTCCATAAACTGAGTTACTTAATTTCGAGACCGATGAAAAAGTCCGGCCGTTGGGGATTGTAGAGAGTTCGGAGCCTGCTCTGAGAAAAACGAAGGGTTCAGCTCCGGATAGTCATGGTTTTCAGCGGTCTCGATTCGAAAGGCGATCTTCCTCTCCATTGCTCATGGTTGTTCCCGGTTGCCCGCCCACGGACTATAATTGGCAGATGCCCACCACCCAACGCATGCTTGGATTCGATAACGAGAAGTACCTTTCCGAACAAACCGCCGCGATCCTCGAGCGGGTTAAAGCCTCCGACAACAAGCTCTACCTGGAATTCGGCGGCAAACTGCTGTTCGACATGCACGCGTCGCGCGTCCTGCCGGGGTTCGACCCCTGCGTCAAGATGCGCCTGTTGCAGAACCTCAAGGACCAGGCCGACATCATCCTGTGCATCTTCGCCGGCGATATCGAGCGCAAAAAGATCCGCGCGGATTTCGGCATCACCTACGACGCGGACGCGGTCAAGCTCATCGACGACCTCAAGGACTGGCAGATCGCCGTCACGGCGGTGGTCATCACGCGCTACGAGAACCAGCCGGCGGCAAGCATCTTCAAGAACAAGCTCCAGCGGCGCGGCATCCGCGTTTACACCCACAAGGTCATCCGCGGGTATCCCACCGACGTGGAACACATCGTCAGCGACGAAGGCTACGGCGAGAATTCCTATATCGAGACGGACAAACCGTTGGTGGTGGTGACCGGACCGGGCCCCAACAGCGGCAAGCTCTCGACGTGCCTCTCGCAGCTTTACCACGAATACCGCCGGGGAGTGAAGGCCGGCTATTCCAAGTTCGAAACCTTCCCGATCTGGAACCTGCCCCTCAAGCATCCGGTGAACGTCGCCTATGAGGCGGCCACCGCCGACATCCTCGATTTCAACCTGATCGACCCTCACCACCTCGAGGCCTACGGCAAGACCGCCGTCAACTACAACCGCGACGTGGAAATCTTCCCGGTGGTGAAGCGCATCCTCGAGAAGATCACCGGGGCGAAGTCGGTCTACCAATCGCCGACGGATATGGGCGTGAACAAGGCGGGCTTCGGCATCGTCGACGACGCGGTGGTACGGGAAGCGGCGTGCCAAGAGGTCATCCGGCGTTACTTCCGCAGCGCCTGCGAGTACGCGATGGGCTTGGGCGAACAGGAGACGGTCCGGCGCGAAGAGCTGCTGCTCGAGGAACTGGGCATCAAACCGGAGGACCGCACGACCGTGCTCCCGGCACGGGCCGCGGCGCAGGAAGCCGCCCACAAGGGCAAGGGCAACGAGGGCATATACGTTGGGGCGGCGCTCGAACTTTCCGACGGAAGCATCATCACCGGGAAGAACTCGGCCCTGATGCACGCCGCCTCCAGCACCGTGCTCAACGCGATCAAGTCGCTGGCGGGCATTCCGGACCGGATGCTCCTACTCGCCCCGAACGTCCTCGACGCGGTGGGAGCTTTCAAGAAGGATACCTTTGCCGCAAAGAACGTCAGCCTCTCGCTGGATGAGGCGCTGACGGCGCTGGCCATCTGTGCCACCACCAACCCGGTGGCGCAGGAGGCGGTGATTCAGCTCAAGCAACTTCGGTGTTGCGAAATGCATATCACCCACCTGCCCACCTCGGGCGACGAGGCGGGATTGCGGCGCCTGGGTGTGAGATTGACGAGCGAACCAAACTTCGCAAGCAAGAATCTTTCTGAGTAGGAATCTCCAATGGCGGCGGGCCGTCCCATGACGATCCGAATCGTCGCCGACGGCACTTGCGACTTGCCTCCAGAGATCATCCGCAAATACGGGATTCCCGTAATTCCACTCTACATCCATGCCGGAGGCCGGACTTGAACTTCGACGCCGACTACGGGAACCGCAGCCTCAGCGACCATTGGGGTGACAACGAAACGAAGTCGAAACTCGAGGTTTGGGAAAAGCTCAAGAAACTTGAGTACGCGTTAACCGATAAATATCCATATATCCTGTTGGCAAGATTCTGGCAAGTTGTCGCGCACAAAGGATAATTTCCACAAAAAGAGAATCCAAGTGAGTAAACTTACTACCAATCTTTCCGATCCATTATTGGAATTATTGCAGAGCAACGACGCTCCCATCGACGCCGTTGAAGTGGGACCGTGGCTAAACATCCGGCAAATTCGTATCTTTCGGAAAAAACTACCAGGACTCCCTTTTTATTTTCATGGCGGCGACCTGATAAACCAAGTAGGGCTATTCCCAGGCGCCATATCAAAAATTATCGACTATCAACGGTGCACGGAAAGCCCTTGGGTATCGATACACCTTACGATGTGGCTGCCCGGAATGGTTTGGTTGATGGTCCGCCACGGATTTCGATTTCCCATTCCGGATCCGGAAAAGTCCGCCCGGCGATTCATCCGGAATGTAAAACGGCTTGCCTCCGCCATCCACGTTCCCGTTCTTCTTTAGAATCCCGATCCGCTGCCCTTCGACGGTTATGATTTTGAAGTACGACCCAATCGTATAACGGAGATATTGGACGCAACGAATTGCGGCCTACTGCTGGATATCGGCCACGCGCGTGTGTCCGCAACCGTATTGGGAATGGACGTTTGCGATTATCTGGGCAGCCTGCCGATGGAACGCGTGATGCAAGTTCATGTCAGCGGACCCAGGCTGCGTGATGGGCGGTTGTTCGATGCCCACGAGCCTTTACTGGAAGCCGACTATGCGCTGCTGGATTACGTACTTCAACATGCAAAACCTCAAGTCGTCACTTTGGAATATATCCGCGAGAAAAAAGCCCTCCAGGAACAACTTTCCCGGTTGCGCGGGAGACTGGATGCTCTAAGGACCACCGGTGATGGAATAAATTATTCGGCTTTTTCATAGACCCCGCGATTTGTCCATTCGGAATAGAATCTATATAATACCGGCTCCATGCTTCTCTTCTCACAACCTCCCCTCACCCGCTACGATCTTCGCTTCACGCTTATCGGGATTCCGGTCCGCGTTCATCCGCTCTTTTGGTTAATGACCGCCCTCCTGGGAGCCTCATCCGGCAGCTTGATCGGACTGCTGATCTGGATCCCGGCGGTGTTTGTGTCGATCC
>Ga0187886_1002951_pt1 | contig 13119 bp, 30 predicted proteins | sample June2016WEW_20_1_FD_133001 | JGI IMG/M metagenome (GOLD analysis project Ga0187886, IMG submission 133001) | Peatland microbial communities from SPRUCE experiment site at the Marcell Experimental Forest, Minnesota, USA - June2016WEW_20_150 | ecosystem: Environmental > Terrestrial > Soil >...
GGCTTTGTAGATTAAGTAGGAAAATGAGCGGACTTTTTAAACACAAATCAGACTTTTTAAACAGACGGCACTTATTTTACAAAGCCCCAAATCGAGGCTTTGTTGCAAAACTCACTTTTTCTGGCACTTTTGCAACAGAGTTCAGACTTTTGCAACGCACAACACGCAAGACATTATCGAAAAATCTATCGTTGAACCGCTGGTCTTGACAAATCCATCTCGTTGATCCACCCTTGGGGGCGTTCACGTACTCTTGATGAAACAAGTTCAAATCTATCGTTGAACCGCTTTATTTCAGCTGTGAGGGCTTGCAACTCCGTTATCAACCTATCAAATTGTTCTGCTTCCATATTATCAAAAGTAGACTGGTAGGAAATATAACTTGCGTCTTTGAGAAGTGACGGCTTTGTAGCATGAGTCTCAAATCAACTGGGCTTTTTCTACAGGACTTCGGGCCTATTAAACAGATTTTTTCGCTAAGATAGGCACATTTATAAAAATGGACGCCTGAGCTACTCTTTATGGCGTCGAAAGAAATACGTCTCCACGCTTACCAAATAGCACGCATTAAACGACCGATTTCTGAAATAAAACGGCAATTTACCTTAAAAGGTGACGAACAAGAAATCGCAGAAAGGATAAAACAGAATATAAAACCGATATCAGAAAGTCATTACGTCATTGTCTTAGATGAACTAAACGAAGCCCCAAGCAATTTTGTTTGCGGACGGTTCATCAAATTGCGTGAATCTGTACTCCCTTTGATAATTAACACTAGAACTGCAATCGAACGAAGCATAAAGCTAGAAGGGAACGAAAGCGTAGAAGAGGTTTCCCATTTTGTGTGGAATGTCAGCGACTGCGTTTTATTCGGCGAGTATAATCACTATGGTGCGCGATATTTCACGTATCGACTTGAAGAATACCTTAATACCGCATTTGGCTCAACTGGCATCGATGTGAGTACCGTCCAGTACATCGAGACGGAGAAAGACGCGCAGCGAGAACACTCGCGAGCTGATATAGACGTCAGTAAGCCTGCGCCTGACGTCAATACTAAAGAGAGATTTGAGATACAGAAAAGCAGTGCCAAAAGATTTCGCATAAAACTGACTCAGTTCGGTTTAAACAAGCTTATTAAAGACTATAATTTGAGCGCCGCTGACCAGCTAAACTGGCCAGATTTGTTTGATTTGTCCAATGAATGTACTGTTGAACTTATTTTTAGACCTAGACGAACAAAGAACGCACGACTTAACCTCGACAAAATTAAGAAATTAATTGGCTTGCTGATTAAGGACGATGATGTCGAAGCCCACGAAGTAACGAAACTCGACGTTAAGACAGCGGATTCGTTTTACAATTTAATAGGAGATAATTTGCTAGAATATGACACCAAGGTTAACTTGGAAAACGGAACAATACCTGAAAGTTATAGACCTATACTTTATGCTGATATGAAGAGCATCTATCTTGGCCACATCAAAGAAATAAAAAACGCGTTAAGACCCTGTCCTCAATAATCTCGTCTTTTTCGTAACACTGAGCAACTTATGCAAGTACCAAATCAAAAGAAAGCTTAAAACGGTAACGTTCAATATCAACAAAAATTGAAGTGAGATTAGAACTTTCTGAACGTCTCCGCTAGCAAAGAATATTAGGAAGCTAAAAATAACGACTGTCGTCAGAAAATACAGCGACGTGGCGAACGTTTTGCTAATTTTTTCGAAACCGTCTTCTTTTAGAATTTCGATATGTATTGCTGGGACTAAACCAAATATAATTGCGTACGCGGTTAGTATCAATCCTAAGAGAACCCCAGCATAGCCAAGAATATGCTCGTTTAAGGCATATGATGCATATAGGACGAAAAAATCCGGTTGTGTTATTAACACTACAAAAATTGCTAAACCTGCGATAATTGCATAGATAGGTTCTCTGTTCCTTTTAATCAATCCCCACATTTGATTCGCCTTCTGGAACAATAATGTAGACGGTTTTTCCTACTAAATCAGACGGCAAAGTTACTTTACCACTTGTTTTGTTGTTCGTTCGGACGGTTCTCTCGATTATTCGACCGAATTTGATTTCTTCTAGAATTAACGTACCATTGACTTTTTTGTCTTTCATGTAGACTACTAATAGACTATTTGTAGTCTATCCTACTAAATACTTTCTATTTGCCAATGACTTCAAAAACAAAAAAAGAGATTTAAGCCGAAAAGAAATCCGGCTCAATCCCCAGCTCGAACATTTCTTGAATTACAACGCAGATATTGTGACACAGCACTTTTAGCAACACCTCATTGACCTGAGCAATCTCAGTCTTATTCCGCACCGAATCCCCAAACTTACTTTTTATCATGTGAAACGTCGTCTCTGCGTTGCTCCGCTTGTGGTAATGCTCTAGAAACTCCGCGTTCTTGTATTCAAAGTAGTGATACATCTTCTTCCACGTCGGAGCGTTCTTTGCTCTTCCCGTCGTTCCCTTTTTGAAGGGGATATAGGGAACCGCGCCCAGCTCGTTTATCAGCTCCAAGTTCGCTCTCGAAGAATACGCCTTATCGCCCGAAAGTTCCTTTATCTCAAAATTCTGAGCAGTTTGCATCACAAGCTCAGGCAAAAACTTCGTGTCGTGTTCATTCGTCATTGTCAGTTCAACAGCAGTGACGATGTTGGTCTTAACCCCACAGACAAGATGAGCTTTAACCCATGCTCTAGTGTCTACTTCCTTGCCGTATTTGTGGTCGAACCATTTGATGAACCGCGAGGTTCCAAATCCCGAGCTATCTATGGTGAAGTCGGTTTCGACAGAGGCTAGAGCGAGGCTTGTTATGGTAATAGGGTCTTTGATGATGGGCGTTAGCTCTGGATTCTCCATGTAGTTGCCTACTGACGTGAAGTGCGGCACTCTTTCAATCAAACCTCGCTCCTTTGCTATTTGCATGTCAGTGGTAAACCGCCTCAGTGAAAAGGTGGAAAACACTTTGAATGCAGAGGAAAAAATCATATCAGCCAAAGGAAGCTTCGGTCGGCCGAATTTGTATTCAGGTTGTGGTATCGTGCTGCTCACATCGCGAAGTAACTGCATGAACAGCTCTTTCTGGTGTGTTTGCGCTTGGTCGTAGGCTTGCCAGTCCTGTGTGTAGCTTACCCTCTTCGTGACCGTCTGCGTTACTATTCCTTCTGCGTTAATCTCTTCAGTTACGATGAGCTCAACGGCGAATATGTGCTTGCACTTTATTTTCCGGTATTGGTAATCGGGACAGTTGCATGAATGTCTGTGTTCAAACTCTGAAAATTCTACGTTATATGAAGCGCCGTTTGACTGAGAAGGAACTACCCAACCGTTGCCGTTCTTTTTGACTTGACCAGTTTGTGCAATCTCGAAACCCCTTGCCTTGCGAACATCCAACAATTCTTGAGCTTGCATTTTTACCACTCCTTTGACGTATATTCCCTACGTTTATCTACGTTATTATACGTATTAAACGTTTGCGTCTGGACGTAGTCAAAAGGTTTAAATATACGTTTAACGCATACTAACTACGTTTAATAATGGCGAAAACTCATTCAGCTACGGTTAAAGTGATAAAAGACGGTCGCGTGACTATACCGCAAGAAATAAGAGAAGTAGAAGGCATAAACGAAGGTGACTTTATTAGAATCACCATTGAAAAAATAGAGAGAGCGAAGAAGTAGCGAGATGCAATCTTCACCTCTATCTAACCTATTGTTGCTGAGTCTTTTCGTTTTCAACAGGTTCTTCAGGTTTTAGTTCTTCGGGCGTCATGCTTTTGCTACCGCTCTCGCTTTGTGTGTCTTTTTTTCGAGCATCCAACACTGGTTGAATTGCAGCTAGAATTTTCGTTGCAAGTTCTTTATCTTCTTCGCTTTTAGCTTCTTTCAATGCTAACTTTGTTCGAATTGCTTTGAACAAGCTCTCTCCGACTTGATAATCTTCTTCGGTTTTGATTTCATAGCGAGTTTCACTGCGGTCAGGATATTTAATATACAAAATAGCCGTTTTTAAGCCAGTAGTTGATTGTGTTTCCATAGCTGATATCCTGCCGGCTGCCTCTATGTCCCCCTGAGCGTTCAGAGGTATCGTTTCTGTTGGCTCGCCGACAGATTTAATGTATTCTACAGCTTCTAAATAAGCTTTACGGACTGAATCTGCCTTCTTTTTAGCAATCAACCGCTCTGCTCCTGTGATTTGTGCTAAAATTGCCCAAAAGTTTTCTTTTTTGATATTTACGTCGTATCTATCGAGAAGTTCCCGCCATAGGTCGATGTTTCTTACTATCTCAAGAAGAGCTTCGTTCTGCTCAACATCTTGTCCAAATCCTGTTGCTAGTTTCCCTAGCTCACTTACTCTGATGTTACTGCCTCTACCCTCAATCAAACCGTAAGATTTCAAATCCGCCATCTTAGTTGCAAAAGAGCCACTCTTCGGAGCGTGGCCTAACACATCTGCAATGAATTCTGAATTAGCTTCTTTTCCACCAAGGGTTTCGTAAATGCTTTTTGTGGCTATCAACAACGATTCGAGACTGTACGTCGGTACTGAATAACTACCAATTTTCATACTAATCTACTCCAGCATGTAGTAAGCTTTCATTTGTATAAATAATTTACTGTAAAATCAGTATCTCGCGCATAAATTACTTGATTAGCAAGTATAATATCTTCGCACGATAAGGAATAACCGCTAGAAGGTTTCTGTTATCAATATCTACCATGATTCTGTTCGAATTGACCTTTGCCAAAAAGCGTCAATTTTAACCCAAATTCAAAGTAGAAGTGCCGTATAGTCATGGGGAAAATATATCTTGGAAGAGCGATAATTACTAGCGATGGAGGTAGGGCTAAAGGTGATGGGTGGGGTTACACTAACGCCAACCCCAATCCTCCTGACGCTCGAAACCATGTAAATGAAAGACAAATCTATAGACCGAGGCTCGCTGTCAAGAACCTTGCTTCAAGCCATCCTTGAAGCGTTTATTTGGTTCTTGCTAACGCGGTGCCTGAGTATGGTGTAATCATACTCAAAACCTGTTGGTACGCCTTTCGAGCTGGAAGGCGTACCATTTTTTGCTTTCAAGAGAATATACGCGCTCCACATGTTTATACTTTTTCTACACGCGCTTGACTTTTTCTACAGACGCTACTTAATCTACAAAGCCGCGTCGTAACATGCCTTTTTATGGCATGTTTCGTCTCCTTTGGCGAGCCTTCTGCCGCACTAGCGAAGCGGGGAATCACGATATTACTTTTTTGCGGCTTGTTTTTGATTTGGTGCTCGTGTAGCGGTTGTGTGCAATAATAACCTATATATACTACTAGTATACTATAGTAGTATTGCAGGCAACTGCAAAAGGTGAAACATTATGCAAACAGGAAACCTAAGAAACCTAAAAACCCGCGAAGACCGTGCCCAGGCGCTTCTGCTTGGCGGTGCGGTTGACGAGGTTAGCCCGAACATTTACTTTGTACACGGCAGCACGCTTTACACAGTTACACTTTTGGACAGTGTAGAGGGAGCCAGCACCTGCACCTGCCCTGACCACGAGTTTAGGCAGGTAGAGTGCAAGCACATAAGGGCCTGCGAGCTCTACAAGGAGAGCGGGACCCAGCAGCACAGCGTGCGCGAAATGGTGGTGGCGTAAATGAGTTTCGTTAGAACGGGCGTTAATTACAAGGCACGCAAAGAATACGGCGACTGGTTAGATAACGAGCACAACTCTCATTTTGATTGCGCTTTTTATGTACCCGATAAATGTAATTTTTGCTTGGCTCACGCGGTTGGCGCACAAAAAACTGACCAGCAGTGGAGATTTGACTGCAAGCGATACCGGAAACTAACGCAGGAAAAATACGATGAACACCAAGAGCAGTTGAGGAAAGAGGCAATAGAATACGACAGCAAGGGCGAGCTAGAGAACTACTGGATTGAAGCGCTAGAATCGCAAGGTATGGAACTGAGGAAGTGAAATAAAATGACAAAGTTAACCGAAACAGACGAAGCCGATTTTGAGACTATTATCGAACTGTTGTGGAAGAGGCCACGACTTCAAAAAGAAGTAGCACTGTGGCTCAAAGAAGGCCATGACAAATAGGTGAAACACAATGAAACTCAAGACAAAGAACTGCCCAGTTGACGGCGAGAAGGTTGACTGGAAATATTGCTGCCGCTGCTGCGACCATGTAAGTATTTTAAAACCTGCTGGATTAGGCGAAACGTGGATCGCGTGCGGCAAACTCAACTTCGAAACGATAAGGGTTATACCGACGCCCCCTTGCGCGGGACACGACGGCCCTGCTGGGATGTGCGGAGATTGTATGAACCCTTGTGAGAACTCACTGGAGTATTAGAGATGAGTAAGATGCGACAAACATTAACGGAATGGATGCGCTTTGTAGGTAGCAGCGCCGATCTTGTTAAGGACTACTGCGCTGACCACGAGCTTGACCCCGACACGTTTTACTTGAGCGAGTGGGAAGATGACCAGAAGGCCGGTGTAGCACTCTGGAAGTTTGTAAGCCCCCTATACGATTTCAAACTCGAAGTAGGATTGCTTACTAGACCGCGTGAGTTTCTTAAGCCTACGGACGTTGACCACATTTGTATGATCTAAGGAGATGAGTAAAATGGCATCTAAAGAGTTTCACTGCGTTATGTGCGGAACCTACTTCGGCGGTATAGTCTCTAATACGCATACTCCGACAGACGTTGTTTGTAATGAGTGTAAGAAATATCGACGTGCCGGTGCGGTTCAAGCAGAAGAGGCGTTTATATCTATTAAACGTAGGCGCGAAGTACATAATATTAGGTCGGTAAGGAAGAGGAGATGAGTGAAATGGAAAAAGGTTTTTGCACATATTTTAGTAAGGAGGTTGACTTTGACAGCACTGACGCCGAACACGGCTGCCAGTGGTGCAAGTTTGCCGGCGAGTATGACGAGGTAGACCAGGTAGAGGTTGACGGCCAGATGGTGCCGATCATGGCGCCTATGTGGTGCGATAGCTTCCTACCGGAGGAAGAGCGCGATAAGGAGGCGGAGTAAATGTACTCTCCTACGAACCCACAATGTTTACACTGCGCTAACTGGCGCTTAGATCACTGCGCAGTATTGCGAGAGGTAACTAAGGCGATATTTTACGGTATCGTTGAGTGTAAGAAATTTAAGGAGGTTGATTTAAATGGGAAAATGGGTAATAGACAGTGAAGCTTACGACAGTTTTGATACGTTAATGGATTATATCTTCGCTTTTGAAATTGAAGAGGATGTAATATTAGCGATATTGACAAAACAAATAGCAGAAAAAGGTGGCAAACTAACATTTACACTTGAGAGGTAAAAACGATGGTTCAAGACGATGATATTGACACGATGATAGATATTATCCTACAGCACGGATATGTTGTGATGGACGAAGGATGCCCAGACTGCGATAAAAAGGAGCGACCAAAAAACCTTGATGAGCGGGCTGTGCTCGCACTTGAGGACATAGCGCGAACATTAAGAGCCCTGCAAGACCCCGATGAGCGAGCCTATCTAAGCGATATAGCAGATGTGCTGCAGGCCGTGAATTACAAGGGCGCGATTTTAACGCAGGAACGGCGATAGGGCCCTCCTGCGGCCTTTCTTTGTTTCAGTTACGTATATATACTGCTAGTGTATTATAGTATTATTGTAGAACACTACAAGGTGAAACACGATGACTACTAAAAAACAAATGATAAAACTCCTCGAACAGAGAGAAAAGCAGCGTGCAAAGCTTAACGAGCTAGAGGCCCGCATAAACGACCTTGACGATAAACTTTTTTGCGGCACTGAGTTACAAAATTGCAGCAACTGCGGTGAGCAGATGATAGTTAAACAGAGAATGACGGGTCTTGTTTGCCGTGAGTGTGCGGATAAATTTAAAGCACAGGCTCAGGGGGCCTAAGGGGGCCACCCTCTCTTTTATTATTTTTGTGAGGTGAATAAACGATGACAACGCGAAACCTAGACGATGATGCCCTGGCAGTGCTGCTAAGGGCCATTGACGACATAAAAAAACTCCTGGAGGATGAAACCGACGAAGAGCGGGAAGAGCGTGAGGCACGCGAGGCCGAAGAGCGCTTTGAGGCTGCGGGGAGCGACCTCCACGAGCACCCGTTTGACGGCTCTGCTGAGATTAACCCTTGCACTGAGCGACGGAAGAGCTGCTGGAACCCTGGGACAGAATGGGAGGGGCCTTCGAACTACTAGGCCCATATTTACTTTTTAGAGCTTAGAGGTGAAAAACGATGCGAGTAATAACCGCTAAACAGACCGATATAACCCTTGCGAACTACGGCACATGGAGGGAAGTACGTGACTACCTTAGGCTGCGGGGCGTTGAGGATTCATTTTTAAAGGAAGCCACTGATGGGTTCGAGTTTTTAGTTAAACACGACCTACCTAGGAGAGAAGAGTTCTTTGCACTGCGCCGATTACAAAAAGAGGCCCTTGAGTACCTAAAAGAGTTTGATGGTGATTGAGATGAGCGTTGAAAAACTGAGTGCTGAGGAAGAGGCTGCCTTTAAACTTGAAGTTATAGGCGACCTTACAAGGCAGCTGGCTAACGAACAGATAGATCTCGCTGGAGCGGTTGAGGAAGTGCTCGCTGTTAACGCACGCATTTACGAGATGCGTGAGGACGGCGAGTTTTACATAGCCTCAGGGCATGACTTCCATGAAGAGCTCAATGAGCTTATAGACCGCCTGGACTCCGCTACCTACGCTATGCGGGCCTGCAATGCTGAGGTAGTGCGCATAAAGCAGCGGATAGCTTACATAGAGGCGAACTAAGATGACTCCAGAAGAAGCAGAAGCGTTACTCGATGGGGGCGACCCCTACGACGAAACAGAGTTATTGAAACTGGAATTTGATGGCCCGAAGGAGGGGAATAAGATGTTAGAAAACGCAAGGTTTGAGCGTCAGGCGGCTTGGTTTAATCCTCTAAGAGGTTATTCGACCAATGACAAGCCGTATGAGCTAAACAATATCAAGTTTCACGATGGCGAGACGGTTTATTATTCCGTTGGTTGTGGCTGGCTTGATTTTGGCGGAGTGGACAAGACCAAATACATCGCACTTGAACAACTAAGGAATGCAACGAAAGTAGATTTAAGCAAGCGAGATAACTTTCTTGTTAAAGAAGATAAGCCTTACAGCATAAAAAACGATATTCCGTATAGAACGCTCTACGTTTACGCGCCTGATTATGAGATATGCAAGGACGCGGAAGTCAACCAAGGCTATAAGGAATTAACTACTGAGACTTACGACACTATTAAAATTAGCGTGCCTGAGCAGGTTTTAATCGTTGGCGAGCAGCACACGCTAGTTGATGGCAAATTAGAGCAAACCGATGAAGGAATCATTCATAGAGTGATAGAGGCACACATAAACTATCGCAGCGAGGCAACCGAGTTAGGCAAGGAAGTTAATACACTTCAAACGCAATTAGAAGCGCACGATATTAAGCTCGATACTTATGTTGTGCTGCGTTTGATTGAAAACTTTAACGTCACAGAGAAAAAGCAAGAGGCTGAAAAGCAAGCTGAGATAGAAGCCGCAGAAGGGGTCGAACTAACAGCGGAGGAAAATGCTGCACTAGATGCAGATGCCGAAGAGGTTTACCAAGAGCAGCAAACCAACTATTATAAAAGCTTAGGAGTGTAAAGCTATGCGTATGAAACACAGTATACCATTAAGCGACGAAACTTACTGGGAACTCCAGCGTATGAAGCAGGAGATGAGCCAGGAGCAGAACAGGCGCGTAACTAATGACGAGGTGATACAGCACCTTATTAGCCGTGCGCGTATGAGCTTACGAGAAGGTGAGTGAAATGACCGACGAAATACAACAGCACCAGGCATTAATAGAGTCACTAATACGATATGATAACGTTAAAGACGAGCAAATTATATACCTAAGTCAACAGATGGATAGGATTCGTTTACGCCTTACCGTATTATTCGTAGCGGTTATTATACTTACTGTAGTGGTGATACTCAATGTTATATGAAATAACCTACGGAAGCGGCAAGGACTGCCCAGCGTTGGGTGGCCCTGTTAATGCGTTTAACTGCCCATGCCAGCACTTTGAACACTGTGCTGCAGAGGGGATAATACCCATCTGCGTGGGTTGCACGCGGCATATTAGAGAAGAAGGCTGCGTGCTGATGCCTACGAGCAGTTGTAGTTTATTTGAGAAGGTGGGTGTGTTATGAGTATTAACATAACAAATGATGAATATGAAGCATTGATTCGAGAGAGGATGCTTAAGGCCCGCGTAAGCGTGCTGGAGCGCCAAGTGCGCTTTGTAATGAAAGTGCTCTGGACAACCGAAGCGACCTCGTTTAATATGAGCAGGTTTGAAAAGGAGTACTGGCCGGAGGCTGAGGACGAGGATGACGGCGAACGGAACCAGGAGGTTTGAAAAATGGATACGTTAGGACAACTATTATTGATGGTCGAGCTGCAAATATTCGCACTATTGGGTATCGTTATAGTTCTGTGGCTACGATAAGGGGGCCGAAGAATGAAATGCGTAACTTGTGAGAGTACACTCACGCCAGAAGAGTTTGTGTTCTGCCAAAAATGTAAAGAACGCGAGTGGGAACGGCGGCGTGAATATTTTACCGATAGGAAGGAGTTTAGGACAGGGGGGTATGTAAGAGATGAGAAATAATATGCCGAAGAACCGTATAGACGCGTTTGATGATGGGCTCCTTGATAATAAGGAGCTCTCTATCTTATGCGAGGATGTGATTCATGAACTCAACTGTAGGGGGCTGCTCGTGTGGCCCAGCTTAGGAATAAGTGAGGAATACGAGGGGCAGATAGTAATAATCGACACGGAAGAAGAGCTTTGGAAGCCCGCGCGTGCAATAAAGACGGCGCTTACTGGAGTATACAGCGAGCCTACAGAGGATGATGTGCATAAAGTGTGAGGATACAATTCATGTGTTTTGTATTGTAACAAACAGCGTAGAGGGGTTTAAAAAATGACCGACTTGAAAGAGTACATGAGGGATGAATTAAACGCGCTCGAAATGACACTTAGCGAGTTAGGGCTCATTACCGGCAGCGCGCGTGTTAGTTTTGATGGTGTTTGCGTGAACATCGAAATTGATTTTGAACCAACTGAAGAAGAGAGCGCATAAGCGCTCCTTTTCCTTGTTAGCTCGCTAATAACGAGCCAAGAGAAAAGAGGGGATTAAAAAATGAGTTTCAACGTAGATTTTGAAAATAATTTTAGTATCGATAAAAGGATAACACCTGAACACGAAAAGATACTAAAAAAATCGGCTTATGAAAGAGATAAAGAGATGACTATGACATCGTCTATGGGGTGGGCTAAGGAGTGGTTCCTTGATTTTGAAAACCAAGAGATACAAGCGCAGGGGGGCAGTCATTACTACTGGGAGTTAGAATTAGCTGTATTGGTTGCTAGGTTAGGTGCACTAGGTTACAAAGTTAACGGACAATCTAGGTATCAGCAAGAAAATTTCAAATCGGGACGTATCACTATAAATGATAACGTAATTAAGATTCATAAATATGGTGAGTCGGAGGACTGAAAAATGACTTGTGAAGAAGTACTGACGTGGGATCTTTATTATGATGATTATCCAGAAGACAACCTTATAATGGAGTTTATGAGGGAACTTACCAAGAAAAATGAGGACTGAAAAATGACTCATAAGACAATAGTAGCAAAACAAGATAGCCCAATGATGCTCTGTGTTGACACAACTCCTAATTGTGAGCCAACGTGGATGGCGATAGCTGTCGCAGCAGAGCGAGAGGACGGTAGCACATATTGGGAATATTTAGATAAGCCAATACCTTGTAAGTGAGGTTTGAAAAATGACTGTTGGGGTTCCTAAATTAGAAATATATGTGTTACCACCTTTTATCATATCAGCAGCGATGGGGATTTCCTCATTAGTGTTGTGGGTATCAGGTTATCCATTTGCAGGGGCGACTGCATTTGGATCATTCACTGTATTAATCTCGGTATCGTTATTGAACCTTTATTGCTACATTAAGGGCTGAAAAATGCGCATATTCAAGAAGTATAACAAAGCAAGCAGCGAACCGTGTCCAATATGTAATACAAAGGATGAAACGGAGGTCGTGCTTATAGTTAAAGCGGGAACGACTGAGGGGTATAATGCAGAGGCTATTCAGGTTCACCTTGATTGTCTTGAGCTAACTTATGATAAAGAACACGATCTCATTTATCAAAAAACGTGAGAGGTTTAAAAAATGAGCGACAAAACCGAAGAATATGAAACTGAAAAGTGGAAGGCAGAACTGCGCGGGGAATACGAATCGCGCGGTGAGATGATAGACTTAGCAAGTATGTTTTATTGGTGGCCCAAAATTAAAGACTTAAAAATACCACAGCCTCGCACTGTTATGGTTCCCTTTACAGAACGCGAATACACGGCGTTATGGAACGAAGAGGGGTTTCCTACATCGGTTCCTAAGAGGATATTAAAAGCCGTTCAACAGCATGGGTTTACGTATCCCCTCTTTTTACGCACCGACCAAACTTCAGCAAAGCATTATTGGAATCGCACTTGCTACATAACAAAGGAGGCGCACATAAATAGCAAAGATCGGAAAGAAAATCATTTGCTCGAACTGTTTGAATTTAATAACTGTGCTGGGGTATTTGGGCTACCGTTTATAGGCGTGGCAATTCGAGAACTTATACGGTTGCAGGTAGGGTTCACCGCATTTTATGGAAAGCTACCGATTGGTGCAGAACGGCGTTATTTTATCTCAGATGGTGCAGTCGTTTGTCACCACCCATATTGGATAGAAGCTGCTATCCAAAAGCCTTCTATCAAGAACTGGAAACGCGTTTTGGCGGATTTAAATGAAGAACACTATACAGAAGTTGCGCTGCTTACTGAATATGCATGGGAGATCGCTCAGCAATTTGAAGGTAATTGGTCTGTTGACTTTTGTAGAGGCACAGATGGGAAGTGGTGGCTTATTGATATGGCTACCGCACATAACAGCTGGCACCCTGATTGCGAACATAAAGGAGCGTTTGAAAAGGA
>Ga0187886_1002952_pt1 | contig 13115 bp, 15 predicted proteins | sample June2016WEW_20_1_FD_133001 | JGI IMG/M metagenome (GOLD analysis project Ga0187886, IMG submission 133001) | Peatland microbial communities from SPRUCE experiment site at the Marcell Experimental Forest, Minnesota, USA - June2016WEW_20_150 | ecosystem: Environmental > Terrestrial > Soil >...
CAGGCAGGGTGCCACGTGGAAGTCTGGGAAGGTTTCAGGTAGAAGATTCCTTGAGGAAAAAGAAGATTCTTTCAGTGGAGAGATCTCCTGTCTTGGAATATTATTTGAGTATCACGTAGAGTCCTGGAAGACGAAAATAGCGAATTAGATCATTGATTTAGAAGATCCATAAACAGAAAATGAATGCTAGAATAGAATATTTCTCTATCATGGAAGTTTGTTCCACGTGTAGGCCGCGGATGATGCGAAGAGGGACTTAGTTAACGATCTAGTAGATTCGTCGGCAGTAAACGGATTTGGAATTCTTCGCATAGGCAAACTATTAGGCCAAGAATACTTCACGATCAGGTCTCTGTCGCTGCTTTCTGTATTAGTTCTATGAATTGCGGAATCTGTTTGTCAGGGCCTTTCTCTTTCCAAGTTTTCACAAGATGATTCGCAAGCTGTTCCGCTGTCTCTTTTTGAGCTCGCTCTCGCAACGATTCGAGAACCTGGACGATCTGCAGGACGACTTTTCCATGAGTCCACAAACCGTGTTGGAGGGAGATGACGTAGGCCTCGGAGAAAGAGTTGAAAGCTTCTCCGATTGTTCCCTTTTCCAATAGTATTCGACCTTGCAGAACAAGCGTCTCGTCCCTTACGTCGGGTAGATCGTTCTCCTTGGCCAGTCGAAGCGCTTCCTTCATGGCTTTCTCAGCCGTGACGCTGTTGCCATTCTTGAGGTGAAGATCTGCGAGACGCAGACATCCTTCAGCTTCGCCCTTCACGTATTTCATGCGCCTCGATTGATCGATAACCCACTGTGCTGAAGAGATGGCCTTCTCCAGGCTCCCTGCTCGTTCATGCAGCAGAGAGATGCTAAGTTGAGTGCCACACACCCATTCCTTGTAGATGGGGTTCTTGGGATCACCCGCTTGAAGAGTCATGCGGATCTTAAGGGCTTCTTCAAGATGCTCGAAGACTTCGCCAAGTTTGCCCGTCCCGGGTAGGAGGGTGCCGAGGTTATTCAGCGTCGTAGCCAAATAGGATTGGTACCTGACATTCTTTGGATCATTCTTCAGAAGCGTCCTGTAAGCGTCTAGGGCTTCAGTGTAGTGTTTCAGAGCGTCATCATGTCTACCCAGGCGGAATAGGGGGCTGCCAAGGTTGTTCAGCGTCGTAGCCACATCGGATTGGTACCCGACATTCTTTGGATCATTCTTCAGAAGCGTCCTACGTACGTCTAGGGCTTCAGTGTGGTGTTTGAGAGCGTCATCATGTCTACCCAGGTAGCATAGGAGGTTGCCAAGGTTGTTCAGCGTCGTAGCCACATCGGATTGGTACCCGACATTGTTCGGATCCGTCTTCAGGAGCGTCCTGTAAGCGTCTAGGGCATCAGTGTGGTGTTTGAGAGCGTCATCATGTCTGCCCATGTCGTATAGGAGGTTGCCAAGGTTGCTCAGCGTCGTAGCCACATAGGATTGGTACACAACACTGGTCGGATTCGTTTCTTGAAGATCTCTTTGGATGCACAGAGCTTCTTGGTATCGTGCAAGGGATTGATCGTAGGCTCCTAGGCTCTGTAGGGTGATCCCAAGATCCCCCAAGGAAAGGCTCTGAAGCATATGGTCTCCGAGTTTCTCTGCGGCTATCTTGGCCGCTTCTTCTAGTCTAGGCGCAATCTCTCCAGCCAGACCGTGTTCGACCAGCTGCATTGAAGCGCCATTGATGAGTTCCACAGCTTCTTTCCAACGTCCAGCTTCACGGAGATGATCGAAAGCTTCGAATGAGTCGATAGTCTTCTGCGATAGGAAGTGGTCTGCGGCAATGCTATGCCACTTTCGAGGCTCCTTGAGATGCTCTTCGGCAAGTAGGTGTGTCATGCGAAGCATCGAGAACAAGTCATGACTGAATAGAAGAAGATCCGGACGCCTCAGCTCATCTTTGCATTCTCTCCAGTTCGCGATTTGCAGATTCGTCTCGGAAGGCATTGCGATAGCTTCGATGGTTTCGAGACGGAAAGGTCTAACCATGGTTGAGAGACGCGCTAGAAGCTCCTTTGCACCAGCTGAGAGTCTGCCATACGCATACTCGAAACCTGCCTTAACCGCATCCGGAGGGCTTATGCTTAAGCTTCCAAGGACGTCGTCGAGAGTGGTGCCCGCAAGTGATCCCGCGACGTAGATTATTGCGATAGGATAGAAATCCACTCGTCGACAAATCTCCAACACGTTGCCCGGATCCGTGCTCTCTATTTGTGTGCCCTCTCTTTTGGAGACCCGTAGGAAGAGTTGGAGGGCGTCTCCAGGGCTCATCTGTAGTAGGCTGCATTTCCTCCACGCCGTTTCTTGTGGTTTGAATCTGGTTGTCAACAGGGCTTTGCTTGGAGTTCTCACTTTGTTGAGGAAGCTGATGATTTTGACGTCGTTTTCAACGTCTTCGAAGTTGTTTAGTAGAAGAAGCGTCTTGGTTTGAGCTAATCGATCCAGAACCAACCTCTCTTTCTCTTCCGTAGCTGGAGCCACTGGGAGTTTCAGAAGTGTGCAGAGTTCCACCAGAATCGTATCGAGTGTTTTTCCTCCTTGAAGCTCAACATACCACACACCATTAGGGAAACGCCACATGAAACGATCATAGACGCCGCGAACTGCAAGCGCTGTCTTCCCAACCCCGCTGCCACCCCACAAGGCCACTATTGTTTCCTGTGAAGCCAAAGCCTTCGACAGTTCCGTCAGGTCAGAGAGCCTGCCTACGAGCTGATTGTGCTTTCCAAGGGGTTCGTCAAGGTTGTGTTCGGGTTCACAGAAAGGAGAAGTCAGAGTAGCAGGATCCCATGCTCCAGTCTGATGAAGTCTATCATCTGATGTTCGCTCGAAGAGTTCTAGAAAGTGTGCTGTGCCTCTGGGAAAGAGCGCCTTTCTAGCTTGTCCTACCCCGTTTCTTGAAGGGCCTATCGGTTCGAGTGAGTGTGAAAGTGGGTGAGGTATCTATATGGAGTGTGTCTTGAGTAAGCCCAAAGAGAGAGGCGAGGTACCGTATCCACTCTCTCTTATCTTAAATTGGTGAGCCTGCTTTCTCGCAAGAGAGCAATTACCAATAACGGCAACGGAGTCAACTGATGGCTTCGTCAATGTCCTTTTCTGTAATTCCCAGATATCTCGCGATCTCCCCCGGACTCCTTTCAGGGCGCAGATCTTTTTTCACCGGGGCAGATCCTCTTTTTTCTGTCCCTGTCTTGAAGCCCAAAGTAGTTTCTTTCTTGAGGCCCATAGTAGTTTCTTGGGCTATGGAGCCGGACACGACACTGATCGCATGCTTCTCCAGATCGCTCATGTACGATATCCATTCTCCTAATTTTTCTCCGAGCTTGGCTGCTTCCGCCTGCCCCATGGTCTCCTTGATGGTCTCGACCAAACCTTGAAGGTAATCAAAGGCTAGCATAATTTCTACTCTAACCCTGGTGAGGTCTTGCCATAGCGCCTGTAAGGACGGGTCGTCTTCCATACCCTTTGCAGTGGTGCATAGTAGGTACTGTTGGTTATCAAGTGCTACCGCCAACCCAGAGGCTGGCGCCAGGTTTACCACCTTGTTCGCGAACTTTCCGACATCGACCTTCACAGGTCCAGCTGCGAAGCTCACGCCAGAAATCTCGAGCTCATTCCCTATTCGCTTCACTAGTCTTTCGCAGGTAGGTGTTCCTTCCAGCCATTTGGCTATGTGTTTCAGTGACAACTGTGACTTTGACAACAGTGACACCAGAATACCAGTGATAGTCGCTCACATTCGCTTATGGGCCTTTCGTATCCTTCCTTTCTCATGTATTTGTTCCAAAATTATGTGTGGAGGGGGGACTGTAACGATTCATTATAACGGAGATTTCGTGGTGTGTGTGTGGTTTTGAGGCGTAGATTTCGGGAGCGTCTGGATTCTTGCTCGCTTGCGGTGTTTGTGGAAAACACGAAACGGTCACTGGAACGAGGCCCAGGTGCTGCGTTTTCTCACATTGCTCTGAGTTTCTGTGTGTATGCGTCAGCTAGCCTGCCGAGCCTGAAGACCAGCCACAGAATTGCGGCGATAGCCACTGCCGCCATTGCGGTTCTGGTGATAAGCCCGATGAATAGCATACCGAGCATAGGATGCGTCATGTCATTACACTTCAAGCGTGCAACGAAGCTGGCGATGATAAAAGAGGTTGTGGATCATTCATCTTCATGAATCATTCATCATCACTCATTGAGGCCACTCCTCAATCTCCTGCATCGAGTCGAGCGCGTACACATGAGTCTCAGTGGCGGCGAAGTCTTGCGCGAGTGCGCTGATGTCTCTGGCGAGGCCTTCCAGTGTCTCTTGTGAATAAGGTACTTTGAAGTCCGTACTTTCTCTAATTCCGCCCTAAGACACGGTCACTGTATACTTCGAGGAACCTGTCTTGTCGATTATGACTTCAAGTTCTTCTTGAGGCAACGAGATGCCCCAGTCCTCCTAATTGAGAAGCCTTCTTCTAACCTTGCTGTAGACTTCGAATGACTTAGCTGTCTGAGCTCGTTGCTTGAGATACCATAGCGTGTTCTTTTCTATGCCGTGTTTCCTCGCCTCTGCGGATGTCAAAGACAGGATCATATTTCTGACTGTCTCAGAGTCAGACCTATGCAGATTCGGCGTTGGCTTGGCGAAGTCCACTTCCGTTCGCCTGCCAAGGATGAGGCTTGCCAACTGCCGTGCTTTCAGCCTGACGAGTGTGTCCCAACTGTAGAGCTTCCCTGCATAACGTACAGGTGAATTGAACTTGATTCGCAGAGCGTCAATGAGCTTCCTCACTGCTTCGGGTCTGAGCCTCAGGACGTAGTTGTCCATTCTGTAGAAATCACTCTTGCCAAGGCGATTGCACTCAAGACATGAAATCACGGTCGTGTCGACGAGCCATCGATAAGGCTCCTGAAGGTCATAGACGAGCGGATACTTGGTCTGCCTTGGTTCATGCAGGAAGCCTACGGTTGGCTCCAAGCCGACACTGTTCAAAGCCTTCCGACATTGCGACTCCAAAATAGAGTATCCGTAGTTGAGAAGGACGTTCACGGGATCGGAGGCGTTCATCTGATGCGTCTCATGCATCCGCGACGCAAACCCAAACTTGGCAGGCAGGATACGTTGGAGATATCGCCAGTAGGTGTCTGCAATTCGTCCTTCAATGGATAGCAAGCGCGGCAGGCTCTTACACTGTTCCAAGCGCTCCAATTCATTTGCCAAGGTAGCCTGAACTTGAGGCGGGAGTTCGCTGTATCTCGCGGCTAACCATTTCATTACATCCAACGTCCGCTGAGCTTTCGCCTCAACCAGCTTCTTCGCTATGTAGAATCGCTTAGCCGGATCTCTGTAGGCGTCGATCTGAGCGATCTTGAGAGGGCCATTCACAGGCTCACGTGGTAGTGTTGAGGAGAGCAATGTTCCATTGTAGTCGAGAATGAAGAGCGGGATATCGTGGCGCATAAGCCACTTGATCGCGTCTAGAGTAATGTTTCCGGAGTGGCCATCAACCACAACTGAATCGAAACGGGCGTTCCGAGGTTGAACCTCAAATCGCTCAGCTTCAATGTCTGGACCATGAATGCCATTTCGAACAAGGAGTCGAGATCGATCAACATTCAACGATATGCCGAAGCCTGAGAGATAGAGTGGTCTCAATCTACCTCATGCTCCCCCGGCATAGAGCTGGTTGGACCATACCGTAGCCCATGCAAAACGAATCTAGCACGTTTGACCAGTTTGACCAGTTTCTCATCTGGATTAGCTGCGATGTCCTCCAGCACGACTCGCAGGTCGTCTTTACGGTCTCTGAGGTAACGATTCTTTGAGAAAGCAGAGGCATCAAATGGGCTACAGAGATCACGCTTCAAGAGCTGCTTGAATTCCACGAACTGTTCTGATGGATATTCCTTCACGATGTTTTCGACTATGGTTGTAAGCTCGGTTTCGCCGAGTTCCAACAGGAGCTTGAAGGCTTCCCTACGAATCTCAAAAGAAGCATCTGTGGAGGCAAGTTCAAGCAACTTGCGAGCGTAGTCAAGACGCATTCGCTTGAGCAGGGGAACATCCTGACGGCGACTTTCATCAATTCTGGACGTCAAGTCGCGGAGCGACGAAATCGTATGCTTCCTGATATCCTCATTCTGATCAGACAGCCTTTCCTTAAGAAACATGAGAAGACGCGGAGTTTGAATTGCATTCCTTTTCCTGCACTCTGCTTCAACGTCTTCCATCAGGAGAGATTGCTTAATCTTGTTGTCGGTTTGCTCGAATCGTTGCATTGATGCACGAATGTACTTCTGATCCGCAGCTTCGCCTCTAAGGACGTATTTCGCATCATCAATCACGCCATCTCTGATCAGATCCTCCATGGCTCTACGGTAGCCTTGGTATCGCGTCTTGTACTGATCCTTAGGCACATCACGCAGAACCAACTCGCGCAATTCATCAGGTGTCTTGGGGCCTGACTTCAGTAGAGCAAGAATCTCCCCCCGCAGTTCTGGGCTCACTTGAAGTCCTCCACGAACACATTTCACTAATGTAGGAAAACTACATCCACGTGTAACTTATTCCTTTCTCAAACACGAAATCCGAGTCAAGTCCTGTCGTTTAAGCGGAATGAGACACCTGTGCGCATATCCTTGTTTGGCGAAAAAGATTGTCTGAAGAAGGAGAATCAGAGCCGATAGAAGTTACTTGCGAGAAATGCGGTCACACTTGGCCCAGCAAAGCAAAGATGATTCGCTGCTCGAAGAAGAACTGCCATTCTTCTCGCAATGCTGAGAATCGCAGGCGACGAGGTGGAGCTTGGACTCCGGACATGCTCCCCAAGCGAAGGAGCGCCTGAGCGTTGACTCGGAAGCCTCGAAAGAATGTTCATCTTCGACGACCATCCAGAAAACAGTCAAAGCGTCCACGGAGACACGTTACAGCCATTTGGAGACGCTCTTGGAAACAACTATCTCCGCAGCAGAGACGAATCCGAGAGAAATCGCTTGAAGCCCTGTCCTTGGTACGACGCGAGAGACTAAGCCCACGAGAAGCAGCAACGCGAGTTGGTCTAGATTTCGTAACGATTCGAAGGAACACAAATGCGTTCCGTAGAGTTCATGGCCGCTGGCGAGTGAAACCATTCGATCGCATTCCCCGCGCCATGATCATCTACGAGCGAGGCCGCAAGATCATAGTTGAAGTTGCGGATTCAAGGATCGCTTCACTGATAGGTGAATATCACAACCGAGTCAAACAGTTCCTTGACACCGGAAAAAGCTCCTTTCTCAGAGACAATCCAAAGAAACGATTCAAAGACAGCAAGCGTCGAACTCACACACTAGAGACCAGGCCTAAGGTCATCCTAGAGATCAAGGCACGCGAGCCGATGCCAGAATTTCGTGACATTTACAGACGGTGAGTCCGCATGGAGCCTGATCGAGTCCTCACAGTCCTGAAGTTGGGAATAGAGGTGCAAGAGTCGCAGGGCTTGGCAGCATTTAGCATTGAGGACTTGGTCAAGCTCGTCAAGGATGCGGAGCAATGTATCCACAGCGATTGTTGCGTAGTCTGCAGAATTGCTCAGGTTCCACAGACCAGCTGTAGGCTTCAGGAGCATCACATACCAGGCAAAGTCCTGGGAAAGCCAAACTACCCCGACACAATGACTGTGTGCGATCGTTGCCACGGATATCTCAGTGATCATCAAAGGGCATGGTTGCTATGCTGCAAGGACGATGCCGCTCGGCTTTCATGCTACTTCTTCGGCTGGGCTGATGTCTTCGACCTCTTGCACAACCTAACCGGGACCCCGGACTTCGAGAAACTGGCGGAGAAGTTTCGCTGTCAAGGCTACTACATTCGGAACACGTTTGGAGAGAGGAGGTATGTGCCTTCAGAAAGGGAGATCATAGTTCCAAGGATGAAGAGACTGAAATCGTGCTGAGAGCCTTTCTCGTTCACAAGAGCAACGAAAGAAACAGCTACTCGTATGTTGTAGAGGAAGTCGCTGCTCCTGACATTGTTGCAGTAATCGACACTGAGACCACGACTGATACTTACCTCAGCCTCAAGTTTGGTTCTTTCGGCATCTGGGTTGCAGGCAGGCTTCACAGGTTCATCATATTCTACTCAGACAATCTGCAAGAAAGCGAGATTCAAGCCCTCACAGCCTTCGCTGGCAAACAGATAGAGAGCGTCAGCACTAAGGTGATGCCTCTTAGCTGTTTCGTCGATGATGTGTTCTATCCTGTTGTCTACGATTCCCATGCAAGATTGGTCGGCTTCAATCTACCCTTCGACCTCTCCAGACTCGCCACTCACTATGGACTTGGTAGACGAAACTGGAGAGGCGGATTCAGCTTTACGCTGTCCAAGAACAGCTTTCGTACACCGATACACATCAAATCGCTTGACTCCACCAAAGCCTTCATCGAATTTGCTAAGCCACCCAAACGCAATCAACATCACAAGAGAAGCCACTACAAAGGCAGTTTCCTCGACCTACGCACTCTCGGTTTCGCATTGACTAACGAGAAGCTCACTCTTGAACTGGCTTGTGAAGGCTTCCAAGCAGCCCATCGTAAGACTCGATCGACCGAGCATGGAAAAATCACAGCGGAGTATGTTGAGTACAACATCAACGACGTTCTTGCCACACACGATGTTTGTCTCAAGATGATTGAGCAGTACAATTCATTTCATTTGACACTGCGGCCTGAGAAGGCTTACTCGCCAGCAAGCATCGGCAAACATTACCTCACGCAGATGGGAATCAGGTCCTTTCTTAAGCAGAATCCCGAGTTTCCACGGGAAGTTCTAGGTTACATTATGACCACGTTCCACGGCGGTCGTTCTGAGGTTCGAATCCGGAAGAAGCCTGTGAAAGTTCGCTACATGGACTTCACAAGCATGTATCCTTCCCTAAGCTCGTTGATCGGTCTATGGCCGTTCCTCACGGCTGAAAGAATAGAATGCCTTGACGTGACAAAGGAGATTCAACGCCTAGTTGAGAAAGCGGATTTGCAGACTCTGAGAGACCCAGCTGTCTGGCAGAAGATGGGGACCATTGTTCAGATTAAACCCGACGACGATACTCTGCCAGTTCGGGCACCGTATGGAGACAAACACGCATACAACATTGGCATCAACCGTCTGACCTCTCCTGAGCCATTGTGGTACGCGTTGCCCGATGTTCTTGCGTCAAAACTTCTGGGGGACAAGTCGCCTAAGATCCTGAGAGCGATCAAGTTTGTTCCACAAGGCAGGCAAAGCGGGCTCGTGCCAACTCAGATAGTTGGCGGATCAACCGTCAACCCAGACGAAGACCTGTTCCTCAAGCTTCGAGAGCTTAGAAAGAAAACACAGAACGAGAGAGACCAACAACCAACAGATTCGCCAGAACGTGAGATGTTCGACATAATCCAGAACGTGAGATGTTCGACATAATCCAGAACGTGTTGAAGATCATTGCTAATGCAGCCTCGTATGGTGTCTTCATCGAAATCGACACGGAAGACAGCAAGTGCGAAGTTGACGCTTACGGCTTGGAGCATTTCAAATGCAAGGTGTCAAAGAAGGAGAAGTTCGGTCGATTCTTCCATCCATTAATCTCGACCATGCTCACCTCAGGAGCTCGCCTATTGCTCGCTATGGCTGAAACGTGGCTTCGGAAACACCGTGGTTACTATGCTTTCTGCGATACGGACAGCATGGCTGTTTCTCCTTTCAACTGGAGGAAACTGCAAGAATACTTCGAGCCTCTCAACCCGATGCCTGGGGAACCATTCCTGAAACTCGAAGCCGAGAACTACGATGAACACCATGAGTTGATGGAACTGTGGTTCTACGGAATCTCAGCGAAGCGGTATGTTCTCTACTATCTTGATGAGAAGGGCGAACCTGTGCCTGTCAAATGGTCATCTCACGGACTCGGACATCTAATGCACGAGCAAGAGAGTGAATGGGAGAAGCAACTGTGGACGAACATACTTCGCCATGCATTTGGAAAGATCTCAAAGGAGCAACTGCTGGAACAGTACGCGAATGACTATGGCATAGCAGAATTGGCCGTAACCAAGCCTCATCTGCTCCGGAGAGTCAAGAGCCTCAACGAAGGCAGTCGGCCGGACAAGCAAATCAAACCATACAATTTCGTCTTAGTCGGTTCGCCGACAATGGTCAGCAAGAACGGGGAACCCATCATCCCATTAACACAATTCACATCCCATTACGATTGGGCACCCTATCAGCCGTTCATCGATGCAAAAGGTGGTAGGCTGTACGAAGAGAATACAGAGCTATATTGGAAGAAGCTAGACAAGACAGTCGAAGACTACATAGATCATCCTGAAAACAAGTTCGAGAACGGTGCACATCACGGGACAATGCAGCGTTGTCACCTCTATCTGCGCAAAGACGCCATAACATACATTGGCAAGGAAGGAAACGAACTCGAAGAGGCAGAAATCTACGGGCTAGACGAGGACAGCTACGTCGAGTATCGACCACAGCGCACCTATCGTAGGTGAAGAACTTGGCAGGGAGATCCCATCTTGTTGCTTCCAATATGTGCTTGGATCTGAGATTGCCCTCGTGTTAACAAGTCTGTGCTCCTCGCAATGATTCTTAAGTAGACCGATGCACACCGACTTGTGAGATTCCTGATTTGACCACTCCAGCAAAAGACTCGACACAATTTCCTTCTGAAATATGGAGCGAGATCGAACTCCTCGGCCTAGGCTGCGCTACGGTTACAGCAGTTGCTCTTGCCGCTTGGTGGCTCGGTGTGGGTCACAAGAATCAGCATAGATGGAAGTCCAATGAGTTGGGGGACGAAGAGAGACTTGACCAAGACGCTAGGACGGCGCTACTCGGTTACTACGGGTCTCTTCTTCGATCTTGGAGTGAACGTTTTGTGGCGTTGGCGATCGCATTGTTTTCGATCATCCTGGCTAGGCCGTATTTGACCTTTGAGGGTTTCCGATTGTCGTCTAGCTTTGTGATGGCACTTGGGATCTATGCAGCCATCAGGACTATTTGGCACGGAGCTTTGGCGGAACACATGCTTCACGTTTCTCCTTTGTCCCAAGCGAGTTTGAGAGCTCAAGAAATGGACGAGGCCAAATCCTATCTCGACCGTCTTGACCAAGAGATGAAGAACGGCTACAAACGACAGAGTAAGATACTATACAACATCATGGACTATTCCGGCCGTCCTTGGTACTGGCTTTTCCTGATATTTGCTATCGCGCTCGTCCTGTACTTCGTCTGGCCCCTCTGGGGATCCTTATTCATGCGAGATCCTTTCATTATTTGAGAAGCTAGGGGGCTAGGGGGCAGAGCTAGCTAGGAGCTAGGTTAGCGACACCGTTCAGCAGCTTGTGAGCAACGTACAAGTCTTTGCATTCATTACCTTCTTCGTCAACAACCACGTGTTTTGCAGTGGCGAGACAGTTCAAGTCCTCGTAGGCGAAAATGAATCCTGTTCCAATTCGCTGATACCTGACATTGCCGTTCGCATCTTGATCTGCTTTTGTCTCGAATGAGACAACACTCTTCGCCATTGCTGTGGCAACCAGTGGCTCATCCTATCTCGCTTTCCTATCGGAGGCGAAGTTCAGTTGAAGCCTAGAATTCAAATCTACTACGGTATATTGAAAGTAATTCTGCCTGAGAGAGACTGCACGAGAGATAGGCAGTCCGTATACAATAGATCGATACTCTGCCTATCTCCATGATTCGGGTAATTCATGTGGCCGACGATATTCCTAGGCAAGACGATCTGCTCAATCCTAACAACCCATTGGTCCACATCAGCAACGACGGGGAGGAAGATGTGAGAATTAGCCCGCATGATCTCCGCCAGATTCCACAGGTACGTGTAGTAGATTCCGTGCGACCCCGGCGACGTGAGCAGAGGTCTTCTTGAGTAGCGCCTCCTCGCCTTCTCGACGTCACCCCTTATGCCTTTGTCGACCGCGATGTCCCACCAATCTCGTCCGATTTGGACGGACAAAATCGAATGAATCAGGATTCTGAAAACGTTCTCTACAAAATACAGTTTCCAGTAGTCTGAACTGCCGACCGACTTCGCGATAGTCTCCACTTTCCCGGCGGTGAATGGGGGAACCGACCGAAAGTCCGTCAACTTCCGCCATTTCCTCTCTTCCTTCTGGGAGTTCTAGCCTTCCTGTCACTGGATTTGCGAGTCTGGTAGATGTAATGGGCGACCATCTGCGGCTTTGTCCGAAGAACATCGGCAATCTCCAAATTCGAGAATCCGACGCGATTTAGCTCAAGGACTTTGGCCTTCAAAGAATAATCCTTCATGAACTGAAGCAGAATGGCGACTAGCAGTCTTTCCACGCGATCATCAGGAACTTTCATGATTGGCGCACCTTTCCCCGACTTCCTTTCCGGAGGTGCGTCGTTAGGGTTCTGACAGTCTCCACAGAAGTGTTCAGTGTATCGGCGATTGTCTGATTGTCTAGACCGGCCATCTTTAGGAGACGCGTCCTCTCAGTCAGACTTCCTTCCGGAGCTACCTGAAGACTCAGCACTCGAAGTATCTGGTCGAGCCTATCCAGAATCTCATGTAGAAGAGACTCAGACTCCGACATGTCCAGTCCATCACATATTCCGTTTCAAAGCATATTTAGGTTTGGCCCAGCGCTTCGTTGACAGTTACCGTCGAAAGAACCGTTCAGACGCTGCAGACGTGGCCATGCCAAAAAAAGGATGAGGGAGCAGCATGAGAAGGATGAGAGAGCAAGAGGAGTAGCAGGAAGATATCCTCACGGATGAGCAGGAAGAAGGATGAGGCGGCGGAGGAGGAGACCACGCGCCTAGAACCTTCGCATGGATATCTCTGATCTCCTCCTCGTTCTGCGCTGAAATGAAGATGGAAATTCTCAGTAGATTCCTCCTTCTTGATGGATGCTGATTTCTATCCGACTTTCTTGCCGCAAGAATCTAATTTCTATTTTCCGCCATTCCAAGACTCTACGTGATACTCAAATAATATTCCAAGACAGGAGATCTCTCCACTGAAAGAATCTTCTTTTTCCTCAAGGAATCTTCTACCTGAAACCTTCCCAGACTTCCACGTGGCACCCTGCCTG
>Ga0187886_1002955_pt1 | contig 13091 bp, 12 predicted proteins | sample June2016WEW_20_1_FD_133001 | JGI IMG/M metagenome (GOLD analysis project Ga0187886, IMG submission 133001) | Peatland microbial communities from SPRUCE experiment site at the Marcell Experimental Forest, Minnesota, USA - June2016WEW_20_150 | ecosystem: Environmental > Terrestrial > Soil >...
CCCGGCGGGTGGGGCGGGGCGTTCACCGTCACCTTCGGCCTGGAGAAAGAGTTCGCGGACCGCATGGTGAACACGCCTATCGCGGAAGCCGGTCTCATGGGCGTGGCCCTCGGGGCCGCCCTCATGGGCAAGCGCCCCATCGCGGACGTGCAGTACTCGGACTTCCTGTTCTGCGCCATGGACCAGGTGGCCAACCAGGTCGCCAAGATGCGCTACATGTCCGGGGGCAAGCTCACCGTTCCCATGGTCATGAGGGCGCCGGTGGGCGTGACAGGCCGCGGGGCGCAGCACGCCCAGATGATGGAGACATTTTTCGTGCCTCTGCCGGGCATCAAGATCCTCGTTCCCGCCACGGCCTACGACGCGAAGGGCCTCTTGAAAGCCGCGGTCCGGGACGGCAACCCGGTCCTGATCTTCGAGCACAAGCTCCTCTACGGGTCCAAGGGCGCCCGGGCCGAGTCCGGCACCGTGGATGCCTCCAGCGACATCCCCGACGGGGACTACACGGTTCCCATCGGCAAGGGGATCGTGCGGCGGGAGGGGAGGGACGTCACCATCATCGCCACGCTCCTCATGATGCACCGGGCCCTGGATGCCGCGGCCCTGCTGGAGACGGAGGGGATCAGCGCTGAGGTCATCGATCCGCGGTCCCTCGTGCCCTTCGACTGGGACCTGGTGAAAGGCTCCGTGGCAAAGACGAACCGCGTCGTGACCGTGGAGGAGAGCCCGAAGAGGGGAGGCATCGGCAGCGAGATCGCGGCCACCCTCGCGGAGGAGATGCTAGACTTCCTGGTGGCGCCGGTGAAGCGCGTGGCGGCGCCGAACACCCCCGCGCCCTTCTCCCCGCCCATGGAGAAGTTCTACATCCCCGATGCCGCGCGCATCGCCGCCGCGGCCCGGGAGCTCATGGAAATTTCGTAGGAGCCGGCGTCCGTGCTCATCGAAGGGAAACAATTCCTTGACAGCGTGAAATCGCAGGGTACTATGAGACCGATCCTCGGAACATAAGAAAAAGACTCAACTGGGGACAATTGACATGAACGCCGGCGTCGAACGTCTGCGCACGATCCAGCTCACGAAGACCTTTCCCGGCGTGGTCGCCGTGGACAAGGTGGATTTCGACGTCCGCCCCGGCGAGATCCACGCCCTGGTCGGAGAGAACGGGGCAGGCAAGAGCACCCTCATCAAGATACTCGGGGGCGTGTACCCCCCGGACGGCGGGCAGATCGTCATGGACAGCCGTCAGGTCGTTTTCACTTCCACCCATGAATCCCTGGCCAGCGGAATCTCCGTCATCTACCAGGAGTTCAACCTCGTGCCCGACCTCAGCGTGGCGGAGAACATCTTCATCGGCCGCGAGCCGAAATACTGCTGGGGCATGTTCCTGGATTTTCGCAGGCTCAACGCGCGGGCGGCCGAGATCCTCGCCACCCTCGAGATGCCGCTCGACGTGAAGAGCTACGTGAGCGATCTTTCGGTCGCCCAGAGGCAGATGGTGGAGATCGCCAAGGCGCTCTCGCACGATTCGCGCCTGATCATCATGGACGAGCCCACCGCAACGCTCACGGAGAAGGAAGTCCGCAAGATCTTCGAGATCGTGAAAAACCTTCGGGCGCGCGGGGTCGCCATCATCTACATCTCCCACCGCCTGGAGGAAGCCTTCGAGCTGGCTGACCGCATCACCGTGATGCGCGACGGCCGAAAGGTCGACACCCGGGCCATCGCATCGACCAGCAAGAACGACGTGATCGAGATGATGGTCGGCAAGGTGGTGAAGGAGTACTTCGCGGAGACTGGCGCGCGCGAGGCGCCGAAGCAGCCGCTGCTGGAAGTGCGCGGCTACTCGGTCGCCGACGCGGTGGAGGATATCAGCTTCACGCTGCACCGGGGAGAGATCCTTGCCTTCGCCGGGGTCCTCGGTTCCGGCGCGCACCACCTGCTGCAGTCCCTCTTCGGCGTGATTCCCCGGAAGGCCGGCGAGGTGCGATTCGAAGGCGCCCTTGTCCGCATCGAGCGTCCCGCGGACGCCATCCGGCTGGGCATCGGGTACGTGACCGAGGACCGCAAGAGCTCGGGGCTCCTGCCGGCCATGTCGGTGCTGCACAACCTCACCGTCATCGTCATCCGCGCGCTGTCGTTCCTCCGGGGTCTTTTCATCCGCGACGCGGCGGAGATGAAAAGCTTCGCGACCATCCGCGCCCGTCTGGACATCAAGCTCGCCGGCCCCAACCAGCGCATCATCTTCCTCAGCGGCGGCAACCAGCAGAAGGTGCTCATCGGCCGCACGCTGCTCACCGACTGTAAGGCCCTGATCCTCCTGGAGCCCACCCGCGGCATCGACATCGGCGCCAAGGCGGAGATCCACCGGATCCTGCGCGAGCTGGCCGACAGGGGCATGTCGATCATCCTCACCTCCTCGGAGCTTCCCGAGCTGGTCAACCTGCCAGATCGATGCATCGTGCTCTACAAGGGCCGGAAGGCCGCGGAGTTCACCCGCGCCACCATGGACAGCGAGAAGCTGGTGGCGGCCCAGATCGGCCACACCGGGGGGACACGGGCATGATCAGGTTCCTGAAGCTGTACGAGAAGTTCGGGATCGTCTTCTTCATCGTGCTGGGCTCCATCTTCCTCGTCTCGGTCACGCCCAACTTCCTCAAATTGGACACAATCCTCAACATCCTTGCCCAGGCCGCGCACGGAGCCATCGTGGGGTTCGGCATGACCATGGCGCTGACCAGCGGGGGTTTCGACCTCTCGGTGGAATCCATCATGGCCCTGACCAGCGTGTTCATGGCCCTCCTGATCCCCGAGATCGGCATCCCGCTGGCCATACTATTCTCCGTGCTGATCGGCTCCCTCGTGGGCGTGCTCAACGGGGCGGTCATCGCCAAGCTGAAGGTGAACCCGCTCATCACGACGCTCTCCACCGCCACGATCATCAAGGGAGTGGCGTTGCTGGTGGCCGGCGGCAGGATGATCGTCATCATGCAGAAACAGTTCATGGCCATCGGCACCGGCAAGCTGCTCGGTGTGCCGGTGCCGATCTACATCATGGTGCTGTTCTTCGGCCTGTTCTACCTCGTGGTGTACCGCAGCTCCTTCGGCCGCCACGTCGCCGCGGTGGGCTCCAACGAAAGCGCGGCGCGCATCTCGGGCCTTAATGTCGACCTGGTGAAGATCGGAGTGTACGTGCTCGTCGCGTTCGCGAGCGCGGTGGCCAGCGTCATTCGCACATCCCAGGCGCTCATCGGCATGCCCTCAATGTCCCCCGGGTTCGTGCTCGTCGTGCTCACGATCACCATCCTCGGCGGCACGAGCCTCGCCGGCGGCCGCGGCAACCTCTGGGGCACGCTGCTCGCCGCCATTTTCGTGTCGATGATCTACTACGGCCTGAACCTCATCAACGTCCAGGTCTTCTACCAGATGCTCGCCGTCGGGCTGGTGCTGATGCTGGCCCTCTTTATCGAGGGCCTGCGGGTCCGCTACCTGCAGGCGGCCAAGGCCAAGGGAATCAAGGTCTAGAGGAAGCGGCAGTGAGCGGCGACAGAGTCAACGCACGGGTGTGGATCGCGAGCCGCTGGGACAGCTTCGGCCTGCCGGCGCTCATCGCCGTCCTGCTCGTCGTCTTCTCCCTGCTCTCCTCGACCTTCGCCAGCGGGTACAACCTGTTCTCCAACCTCGCCTTCTCATCGCTCGTGGGCATCGGTGCAATTGGCATGGTGTTCTGCATCATGAGCGGAGATTTCGATATCTCTGTCGGATCGATGTCCGCGCTGGCCGGAGTGCTGGGCGCTTCCCTCGTCGGCCGCATCGGCGGGGTGGGCGCAGTGCTGGTCACCGTCGTCACGGCGACCATGTGCGGGTTGGTGAACGGGGTGTTCGTCACCAAGCTGAAGATCCCGGCGTTCATCACCACTCTGGGCATGCAGTACGTCTACAGGGCCATCGCCTACATCTACACCAGCAACACGCCCGTGTACATCAAGGATCCCTTCTGGCTGTTCCTGGGCAGCGGCACGGTCCTCGGCATCCCCTTCCCCATCATCATCACCGCGGTATGCTTCGCGGCGGCCGTGTACGTGCTGCGCAAGACTCCCTTCGGCCGCTACGTGGTCGCGGTGGGCACGAACAAGACTGCGGCAATGCTCTCGGGCATCAACGTGGACTACATCAAGAACATGGTGTTCGTGCTCGTAGGGTTCTTCGTCGGCATCGCCACGGTGCTCACCGCCTCCTACCTGGGCAGCGTGAACCCCGGCATGACCGGGCAGGGCTACGAGTTCCAGGTCATCACGGTGGTGGTGCTCGGAGGCACCGCGCTCACCGGCGGCAACGGGAACATGCTGGGCGCGTTTTTCGCCGCCCTTTTTCTCACGTACCTGCAGAACGGCCTGGGCCTGAAGCAGGTCAACTCCTACTGGCAGTTCGTGGCCACCGGCCTGGTCCTGATCTTCGCGGTGGGCATCAACCGAGTAAAGTCCGCCCTCCTGGGTCAGCGGGAGGTCTGAGGTCGGATGAGCGCAAGGAGGCAAGAAACATTCACCCGCGAGGCACCGATTCATTTCTCAATCCAAGTGATGGAGGTCATCGAATGAAGAGAGTCATGTCGATCCTGCTCGTGCTCGCCGTGATGGCGGGGACCGCGTTCGCCAGCGGCGGCGGTGAGAACGCGAAGAAAGAGATCACCATCGGGTTCTCCCTGTGGACCATGAAGTACACGTTCTTCCAGGCCGTGGAGAAGGGCGTGCGGGACGCCTGCAAGGAGCTGGGCTACAAGTACATCATGATCGACCAGAACGAGGACGCAACCAAGATGGTGAACGACCTGAACAGCCTGGTCGGTCAGAAGGTGACCGGCATCGTGATCACGCCGGTGGACCCGGGCGCTATCGGGCCGGCGGTACAGAAGGCCCGGGACGCGAAGATCCCCGTGGTATGCGCCGACATCGGCAAGACCGGCCCGGTCAACGCCCTCTTGATCTCCAATAATAAGAAGGGCGGCGAGATGGCCATGGAATACATGGACAAGCTGTTCAAGGAGAAGGGGATCACTTCCAAGAAGGTGGGCGTGGGCCGCGTGCAGCCCCAGTACACCTATGCGAGCCAGCGCGGTGACGGATTCGTGGCCAAGGCCAAGGAGCTGGGCTACACCGTGGTGAGTGACCTCGTCACCCAGCCCCCGACGGCGGAGGGCGGTTACGATACCATGCAGCAGATGCTCTCCGCCAACCCCGACATCGCGGGCGTGTTCTTCGCGAGCGGCCGCGAGGCCGTGGGCGGTTCCAACGCCATCAAGGCCGCGGGCAAGAGCACCCTCGTTGTCGGCTACAACGGCGACCCCGAAGAGATCCAAGCGATGAAGGACGGGATCATGGCGGGCGACATCGCCCAGCAGCCCTACTACATCGGCTACCAGAGCGTGATGATCCTGAAGGAGATCTTCGCCGGCAAGACCTACGAGGACGCAGTCGTCCCGGTGGACGTCGCCCTGCTCACCCCGAGCACCGTCGACGAGTTCCAGAAGAAGGTCGACGCCCTGATGAAGAAATAGGGGCTACGGCCCTCGCGGGGCGGCCTGCCGGGCCGCCCCGTGTTTGATGGAAGCGCCCGCAAATGACGACACCGCCCATACCCGTGATCGCGCCGGCCACTCACGACACCGCGTCGGCAGTCGCCGGCATCCCTGTCGAGGAGGCGGCCAGGAGCTGGGCGTTCGTCAGCCTGGGGACCTGGGGCGTGGTCGGGATGGAGACGGAGGCGCCGATCATCAGCCGCGAGGTCTTCGACAGCGGCTTCGGCAACGATGGTGGTGCGGACGGAAGGTCCTTCCTCGCGGTGAACGTCACCGGACTGCGGATCGTGCAGCAGTGCCGGGGGCGATGGTGCAAGGACGATGGGGCCGAGATCTCCTGGGACGACATCGTTCAAGCGAGCCTCGCCGCCGAGCCCTTCCGCTCGCTTATCGACGTGGACGATCCGGTCTTCTCCGCGCCTCAGGCGGACATGCCCGGGGTGATCGCAGGCTACTGCCGGAAGAGCGGAGAAGCTCCGCCGTCGAGCAGGGGGGAGACGGCGCGGTGCGCCTATGAGAGCCTGGTCCTGAAGCTCTGCAGCCGACTCGAGCAGCTGGAGCGGTTATCCGGCCGGAAGATCGAGGTCCTTCACCTGGTGGGTGGGGGCACCCGCAACCTCCTGCTGTGCTAGTGGACCGCCGATGCCAGCGGCAAGGAGGTGATCGCCGGTCCCGTGGAGACGACGGTGGCCGGGAACCTTATCATGCAGATGAAGGCGACGGGCGAGATCGCCGATCTTGTCCAGGGCAGACAGATCGTGGCCCGCTCCGCGGACCTGAACCGGTACGCCCCCATGGGCGGCGGGCAATGGGGCGGGGCGTGGGGGCGCTTCGAAAGGGAGAAATGATGGCCTTGTTTTCGAAACGGATCCAACCCGACGTGGCGGAGATGGTGGATGTCCTGTTCCGCCGCAGGATGCCGCGCCGTGTCCATTTCATTGAGCTCTTCCTCGACTCCGAGATCAAGGAAGCGGCATGCGCGCGCTTCGGGCTGTGCGGGGATCTCGATCGGTCCGATCCCTTGTACGAGACAAGGCGGGATGTGGCCGTGCATGCCTTTCTCGGCTACGATATGTTCAGGGTCGGCATCGCCCGAAAGACGGTCTTCGAGACCCGGACCCTCCCGGCGGCGGACACCACGGCGCTTCGCGGGCAGGAGCGCGACAAGAGGGACTGGCAGGAGGAGCACGCCGGCCCGATCCAGGGCTGGAAGGACTTCGAGGCATACCGGTGGCCCAAGGTCTCGGACCTGGATTTGTCGGCCCTGGAATGGATCGAGAAGAACATGCCGCCGAACCTGGGATGCTTCGACCTGACCGCCCACATCTTCGAGATCCTTTCGTTCCTCCTCGGCTACGAAACGCTCTGCTATGCCGTGGTGGACCAGCCGGACCTCGTGGACGCGATTCTCGAGAAGGTAGGCGCCTTCTACGTGGATTTCACCCGGGTTCTCGCCGATTCGCCGCGAGTGGCGGTGATCTGGGGCTCGGACGATCTGGGGTTCCGCAGCGGCACGATGATGTCGCCTGATTTCCTTCGCACGAAGGTCCTGCCCTGGCACACGCGCTGCGCCGAAATCGCCCGCGCCAAGGGCAAGCCCTATCTGCTCCACTCTTGCGGCAACCTCGACCAGATCATGGAGGACCTCATTCGGGACGTCGGCATCGACGGCAAGCACTCCTTTGAAGATGCGATCCTCCCCGTCACCGAAGCGAAGAAGCGCTACGGGGACCGGATCTCGATTCTCGGCGGGATCGACATGGACTTCCTCTGCCGGGCGAAAGAGCCGGCGATCAGGAAGCGGGTGCGCGACACGCTGAGGTTCTGCATGAAGGGCGGCGGGTACTGCCTGGGCACGGGAAACACGGTGGCAAACTACATGCCGTTGGGGAGTTATCTCGCGATGCTCGATGAGGGCCGAAGGTACGAGGTGTAGATGCAGGGGGACGGGCGCCGCCGGGCTGTTTCGTGCTTGACAGAAGAATGTAACAAAGTTACAATCCTTCGAATCAAAGAGTAAACAATTTCAATCCAGGGAGGAGGTTATCCGCCATGGCGCGCAGCTTCGCAGGAAGGCTCGTCGATCTCAGCCACATCCTGCACCCCGGGGAAGAGGAATACCACCTTGAGCTGGACACCCACTTCACCGACGAGCTGTATCCCCAGTACACGAGGAGCCCGGACACCTGGTACATTCTTCAAGATATCCGCATGTCGTCCCACTGCGGCACGCACATCGAGTTCCCCTACCACCACAACAAGAACGGCATGGACGCGGCCGCCTTCCCCCTGGAGCGGCTGGTCGGAGACGCCGTGCTCCTGGATTTTCGTCACAAGAACCCCGGGGACCCCGTGGAGCAGGCGGAGCTGGAGGCCCTGGGCGGGCGAATCCGCGAAGGGGACAGGGTGCTGTTCAACTTCAACTGCGCCCGCTTCTACCGCACCCTGCGCTCCCACGACCGGCCCTTCATCACCCATGACGCCATCCGCTGGCTCGCACTGGAGAAAAGGATCGACGTCATCGGCTCGGACGCGTCGGGGATCGAAATCAAGGGCGTGCCGGACCAGCCGAACCACCAGCTCCTGATGGACAACCAGATTCCGATCATCGAGTTCGCCGCCAACCTGGACAGCCTCCGCGCGGAGCGATTCACCCTGTTCATCCTGCCGCTGCGTGTGATCGGGCTCGACTCCTGTCCGGTGCGGCTCCTGGCCGTCGAGGGGGCGGGCAATGGATAGGGAGCTCGCCATCGGGCTGTACCGCACCATGCTCCTCATCCGCCGCTTCGAGGAAAAGCTGTACTTCCTCTTTTCCACGAGGGACATGCCCGGGAGCATGCACCAGTACAACGGCCAGGAGGCGGTGGCGGCCGGGGTGTGCGCCCACCTCTCTCGAACAGACTACATTACCAGCACTCACCGCGGCCACGGCCACTGCATCGCCAAGGGGGCGGACCTTCGGGCGGTGATGGCCGAAATGTTCGCCAAGAGCACGGGATGCTGCCGCGGCATGGGCGGCTCAATGCACATCGCGGACTTCGGGGCGGGCATGCTCGGGGCGAACGGGATCGTCGCCGGAGGTGTGCCCATTGCCGCAGGGGCGGGGATCACGTGCCAGGTGCGCGGAAAGGGCCAGGTCTCCGCCGCGTTTTTCGGGGACGGGGCGGTGAACGAGGGGGCATTCCACGAAGCGGTGAACCTCGCCTCCGTATGGCAACTGCCCGTGCTCTTCGTGTGCGAGAACAACATGTACGGGTTCTCCACCCACTACCGCCGCACCATGCGCCTCGCCGACATCGCGGACAGGGCGGCGGCCTACGGGATTCCGGGAATCGTAGTGGACGGGATGGACGTGCAAGGGGTCTACGAGGCAGCGGGCGCCGCAATCCGCCGGGCGCGGGAGGGCGGCGGCCCCACCCTCATCGAATGCAAGACCTACCGATTCATGGGACACTCGCGCTTCGAGCCCGCCGGCTACCGGACCAGGGAGGAGCTGGAGGAGTGGAAGGCGAGGGACCCCCTGGTGCGCTTCGCGGAGATCCTCCGCCGGGATTTTTCGGTCAGCGAGGCGGAGCTCGACCAGGTGGGGGAGGATGTCGCGCGAAAGATCGAGGACGCGGTGCGGTTCGCGGAGCAGAGCCCCGATCCCGCCCCCGACGACTGGCGGAGGTACCTCTATGCATGAAACACCTGCCGGCCCCGCCGTCGGCGCGCCCGCGGCGCGCTCCATTGTGCAGGCCCTCCGCATGGCCCTCATAGAGGAGATGGAGCGCGACCCGTCGGTCTTTCTCCTCGGGGAGGACATCGCCGTGTTCGGCGGCGCCTACCGCGTCACGGAGGGGCTCCTCGCACGCTTCGGGGAGTCGCGCGTCCGCGACACCCCCATCTCGGAGGCGGCCATCATCGGCGCCGCCGTCGGCGCGGCCATGACGGGGCTCCGGCCCGTGGCGGAGATCCAGTTCAACGACTTCCTGGCCTGCGCAATGGACCAGATCGTGAACCAGGCCGCCAAGATGCGCTTCATGATGGGCGGGCAGGTGACGGTGCCGCTGGTCATCCGCGCCCCCGTGGGGGCCACGGGCCGCGCGGCCCAGCACTCCCAGTCCCTGGAGGCGTGGTTCATGCACGCTCCGGGGCTCAAAGTCGTTTTTCCCTCCACCCCGTACGATGCCAAAGGGCTCCTGAAGTCCGCCATCCGTGACGACAACCCGGTGATGTTCTTCGAGCACAAGCTTCTCTACGGAGGGAGCTCTCCGGGCGGCAAGGCAAAAACCGCGGTGGACGGGCTCGGGGAAGCCTTCCGGCCCGCGCCCGCCGGCGAGTACGTCGTGCCGTTCGGCGTGGCGGACGTGAAGCGGCCCGGCAGGGACGTGACGTTGGTGGCCACCGGGCTCATGGTCCACAAGTCCCTCGCCGCTGCGGCGGCGCTCGCGTCCGAGGGGATCGAGGCGGAGGTCATCGACCCGCGGACCCTCGTTCCCCTGGACCGGGAGGCGATCGTGGCCTCGGTGAATAAGACGGGGCGCCTGGTCGTGGTGAGCGAGGACGTGCTCACCTGCGGCGTGGCATCTGAAATCGCCGCCCTTGCAGCCCAGGAAGCGCTCTGGTCGCTGGACGCGCCGGTGGTGCGCGTCTCCGTGCCGGACACCCCCATCCCCTTTGCGCCGAACAATGAGGCGGCGGTCATTCCCCAGGAAAGGACCATCATCCACGCGGTGAGGTCCGTGCTGTCATGAAATGCGCATACATCTTCGACTTCGACGGCGTGCTCGTGAACACGATGGAGGTCCACTTCGCCTGCTACGGCCAGGCCCTGGCAGAGGTGGGGGTCCCTATCGACCGGCAGCGCTTCTTCTCTCAGGCCGGCATGACGGGGCGCGAGCAGATCGCGTGGTTCGCCCGCGCAGCGGGAAAGCAGATAGACGTGGAGGCGGTCTACCGCCGGAAGACGGAGATCGCCCGGGACCACGGGGGCAAAGCAACGCCCATTGCCGCCAACATCGAGCTCCTCCGGGTCTTAAGGGCGGCGGGTCACAGAATTGCCGTGGCCTCCGGCAGCTCACGGCCGTCCATCCTGCCTGTCATGGCGGCTCAGGGGATCGAGGTCGATGCCCTGGTGACTTCAGAAGACGTGAAGAGGGGAAAACCGCACCCGGACCTGTTCCTTGCCGCGGCGGAGAAGCTGGGGGCGCGCCCGAGCGAGTGCGTCGTGGTGGAAGACTCGGAGGTGGGGATCGAGTGTGCGCGCAACGCGGGGATGATGGCCTTCCGGTTCTTCGAGCCGCCGCGCGCGGAGACGGGCCGAGGCGCAGACGGGAGCGGAGGAGCATCATGACCCGGGCAGGGGCCCACCATTACCCAATGGTCTTGACGGACGTGAGTGCGCCGCTGGAGGAGCTGGCCTGCTGGCGGGACCTGAAGCGGGTGCAGAAGGCCGCATACAGGGACTACCTCTCGGTGGACGAGAGGCGCGTATCCGCTCGGTTGTCTCTCAGCCGAAGAGCCCGCGGTACCGGGCGTACGCCTGGTCCCAGGCCGCAGAGTCCAGCGGGGTGTAGCTGCGGGTTTCGGAAGAGCGTGCGATGATGTCCCGCCCGTCCTTCAGGCCCGCGATCTCCCTGGTGCCCTTGAGCTGCATGATGAGATTCCCGGCCACGGTTGTCTCCACAGGCCCCGCGACCACCGGGACTCCGGTGGCATCCGCAGTCCACTGGCAGAGAGAGGCATTCTGCGTGCCCCCTCCCACCATGTGCAGGAGCTCGATCCTCTTCCCGGAGAACGCCTCCAGCTGCTCGAGGCGCCGGCGGAACTTCAGGGCGAGACTCTCGTAGATGCATCGGGCGGTCTCCCCGCGGCCGGTCGGCGGGATGATGCCCCTGCGCGCGCAATAATCGGCGATCACTCGGGGCGTGTCGGGCTGTACGGCGGCGAAGTGCGGGTCGTCCACGTCGATCAGTGAACGGAACCGCGGGGCCCGCAGGCAGCCGCGCACCACCTCGTCCCACGGCAGGTCCCCGCCGTCATCCTTCATCCACTTCTCGCGGCACTGCTGCACGATCCACAGCCCCGTAATGTTGGTGGCCAGGATGTTCGTTCCCTCCGCCCCGCCCTGGTTGCCGTAGCCCGCGTCATACACCGCGTCGCTGATCACGGGCGCCGGTGTCTCCTGCCCCACCACCGCCCACGTGCCCAGGCTGAGGAATGCCCACGAGGGTATCTGGCGGGTCACGGGGACCCCCGCGACCGCAGAGGCAGTGTCGTGGGTAGCCGGTGCGATCACCGGGATCGCATCGGCGTCCAATTCCCGCCGCACGGCCTCCTGCAGGCAGCCGATCGGCGTCCCGGGCATCACGACCGGGGAGAAAAGCCCTTCGGATATGCCGAGCCGGCTGAGGATCTCCGCGTCCCACCTCCTCGCGGTCTGATCGAAGGCCAGGGTGGTGGTTGCGATGGCGAACTCGTTGGACTTCTCGCCCGTGAGGAGATAGTTGAAGAGGTCCGGCATCATGAGCAGGCGGCCGGCGGCGGCCAGCTCCGGGGCATCGTCCCGCTTCATGGCGTACAGGCTGCAGATGCTCATGATGGAAAGGACGAAGAGCCCGGTGCGCCGGAACAGCTCCCGCTCGGGGATGATCCGGAAGAGTTCCGCGGCTGCAGCATTCCGGCGCTCGTCCCGGTAGTGCACGGGGTTGCCCAGGAGCCTTCCCTTCGGGTCGACCAGCCCGAAGTCCACGCCCCATGTGTCCACCCCGATGGACTTGATCTGAGGGTAGGACTTCAGGGACTTCTGGATGCCGATCTCGAGCTCCGAGAACAGCCGCAGGAGATCCCAGTGGAGGATGCCCGAGGCGCGCACGGGCCGGTTGTCGAAGCGGTGGGTGACGTCCAGGGTGTAGCGCTCCCCGTCGAACCGCGCGACGACGGCACGGCCGTTGCTCGCTCCGAAGTCGAAGATCAGGTAGTCCTTGGTCGCCATGGGGTCCCTCCCTCATCCGTGCGCGGGCCCGCGGATCACGATTCCCGACAACTACCTGGCGATGCTCGACGGGCAGAACACGACCTTGTTTCCGCGCTGCAGTCAACGGGCAATCCCAGCGGTGCGCCCGCAGCAGGATTGTGAAGCGTAAGGCAGAAAGTGTAGGATTTTTCTTCCATTTGCGTCTATGTGCGTGCCCATGACCACGAGATCGCAGGTTCAAATCCTGCCCCTGCGATATCCAGATAAAGCTCTGTTGCGGAAGTAGATACGCCCCGGGACGGGGGGCGCAACTACGATACGTTCACAGAGACAGTCACGGTTTTCCTTGCCCATGAACGCGTGCCACGGCCGAGCACATCTGGCGCAACCAACACGTTTCATCTCTGCGCAGATCGCGGCGTGGGCTTCGGGCTTCATCTCCTACCAGGCGAAGGCTTCAGGGATGGGCCCGTTCTTCAGCGGTCGTCCCTTGTTGATGTCGAAGATCGAATCCAGCTTCTTCATGACCTCGTCGTCCAGGTTGAGCTCGGCTGCGCGCTC
>Ga0187886_1002957_pt1 | contig 13088 bp, 13 predicted proteins | sample June2016WEW_20_1_FD_133001 | JGI IMG/M metagenome (GOLD analysis project Ga0187886, IMG submission 133001) | Peatland microbial communities from SPRUCE experiment site at the Marcell Experimental Forest, Minnesota, USA - June2016WEW_20_150 | ecosystem: Environmental > Terrestrial > Soil >...
CACGCGAAGACAAACCTGAACTTTGCGAAGGATTCGATTTAATGTGGCGCTACATAGAACTCGTGTCAGGCGGAACAAGAATTTCCCAAAAAGACCAGTTAATCCAAAGGCTAAAAGAGAAAGGATTGAACCCTGAATCCTTCAAATATCATCTTCAAGCCTTCGATTACGGAATGCCACCTCACGCCGGATGGGCAATAGGGCTTGAGCGGTTAACGATGATATTGACTGGGAAGAAGAACATTCGAGAAGTAACACTGTATCCACGTGACAGAGTCAGGTTAACTCCTTAATTTGGGTTTCAGTGGGTCGGCGAGCATTCTAAAGCTTTATTCGAGATATACGTATGTAGTCTACTACCTACCGGGGGGTTAAAAGTTTATACGTTTTGATATACATTTGTATATACAGTCGTGAGAGCGTATGCCTAAAGTGTTTAAGGGTTTCAGGTTTAATTCTCAACTTTATTTAAGTTTCAAAGAGTTGGCGTTTAAAAACGGTTATACTGTGACCGGTGCCTTTGAAAAGTTTATGGCGAGCGCTGTTGAGTATGGTCTTGTTTTTCCGTCAGCCGCCAAAACCGAAAACATGGAAGCTGAATCTCGTGTTATGCTGGCTTGGCTGAAGAAAGACAAGTACTGGGTTAATCTCGGCAGCGGAGAAGAGACAAGCACAAGGGGTCGTCTACTAGAGCTTTTGCCAAAGGTTGAAGATGCTGAACTCAGAAAGGAAATTGAAGAAACCTTGAAGAAGAAGTCTTAGCATTTTCAAGTTTTCCGAGCCACCCTTGAGATTTTGCCTTATGTCCCTAAAAACTTCAGATGAAGGAAGTTTGATGTTCGTAAATCTAAACAAGCTTTTAACCCATGAACTTAACGTGGTGCCGTTGTTCCGTACTCCCTCAAATGAATGACTTCGAAATATTTTTTTGCTTTTTCGTACAATTTATTATCAGATGTGACAAATTGGGCTTTAATTTTGTGCGCTAAGAAGAGGTAGGTTGCATCATAAATTGCAGAATCCAGTTTGCACGCTATGTTAAGTATTTGTGAGGCCTCAGTCCAATCTAGTTCATAAAGACTTATTTTTATGTTGCCGAGCGTTTTTAGAGCTTCTTGAGCATCCTCTTGGGAAAGTCTTTTCAATTTTACGGCTTTCCACAAGGCATTAGTGACTTCAATAGTTAGGACTGTGGGAGCGAATAATTCGGCTCTTTTTGAAACATGGTCGTCCCTTAACTTTAAAGCGTTTTCTTGGTATGTTTCAACGGGTAGAACCCATTTTGCGACGACGCTTGCATCCACGACGTACTGGCCCGTGTTTATCTTTCTCTGCCTTCTCTGATCCAGGTTAATAATTCTTCTTCAGACACAGGTCTGGCTCGCATTCTGATTTCGTCTAGCTTGGCTGAAGCTTCCTTCATTTTTTGCTCGTCTATCTTTTTTTGTACACACTCTCGGATGTATTCGCTCCAGTTGACCTTGACTTGCTTCATCTTTTTTTTGAGTTCGCTGGGGACTTTCACGGTTATTACGTTTATTTGACTCAAGCCAAAACCCAGTATATACTGGCAGTATATACATATAAGCTTTACGTTTAGGAAAAAAATCGAAATCTAAAAATATCGTCATAATCAACCAAAATAATCGACCGAGTGACAGCCAATCGACAGCATGAATCAAGCTATCAGCAACTGTAATCTTGGATGCAAGTCGCTATAAGGATTCAGGGGCAGAGGATCTTGTTAGTAAACAGCGTTCTAGACAATTAATGTGGAAGCATTACGGCGCCTACACCGGGCGGGGGTGCACGTGATGCTGCGCGGCATGCGAGTGCCAGCGCCATCAGCTGATCGTCATGTCTTCCCTGTGGATGCCAAAATTTTAGGTGGATTCGTTCTTGGGCTGTTTTAGGCTGCATGTACTCGTATTGTTGCTCGTTGATCTGCGCGATTAACGCTTTGTCGTCTCCCATTATTTTGAGAAGTTTCTTCTCCATGAGCAGTTTTTGGTTGTTTAGCATGTTTTCTTTTTCGATGTCTGTGAAGAAAACGCCCTCAACAGCGGGTATATGGATGTAGTTCAATTCGTCGACGACGGCGTCTCCTATGCCGCCCTTGTCCACGTATAAGCCTTCAAAGTTGAAGACTTGCTGTGCTCTTGCTGTGTAGCCGATGACTTCGGGGTAGTTTGTGCCCAGTGGAAACTGGCGTTTATGCACCAGCCTTATCTCGCTGTTGGCGTTTTTCTGGACCACTGCTAGCACGCTGTAATCGATTTGCTTGCCAAGGTCCAAGCCTGCGTAGTATGGTCCCTTAAGCTGTTCTGGTTTGACCTTCTCCATGTCTTCAACATAAGCGTTTGGCGAGTCTGGGTTGCCCAACTCAGGATCCACGCAGACCACGATGAGGTCCATGGGGAAGAACGTGTGGGTGGCTTCTACCCATATGCCTTCAACTTCACGCTGCCATTCTTCATGGGTCATCACTTCTTTCCATTCGTCAAGTTGCTTCTGGCTGACAAGCGGGCTTTGGTAGCTTGCGTAGTGATGTACGCTGTAGCGTTTTGCGTCTAGGAAGGCTTTGCGGAAAACATGGTCAGAGCCCATAGGTGTGCCGCTCATAACTAGGCACGCGTTTGGTTTTGTGAGCATCATCATTATTTCGCTCGTTATCATCTCGCTGGGAACAATCGACGCTTCGTCGATGAAAACGTGGTCTGGATGGTAACCTCTGAGCTTGTCTTTAGAGCATGGCAGGGCAATGAGTCTTCCGCCCAGCGGGGGCTTAAGCTTTATCATTGTACGGTTTGTTCCGGGTCTCTTCTGAATCATCTGTCGCAGGAGCGGGTTAGCCATGATGGTGAAGTAGCAGTAGTCAAACATGATCATCGATTGGCGTTGGGTGCTGCTTACGATGAGGCTTTCCACCTTCGGTTTCGTGTATAGGAGCCATAGGTTCTTTCTGCTGAATACTAAGCTTTTGCCCCATCCTCGACCGCAAACCGCCACCTGCCTTGCGCTAATGTCTCGAAGGAGCTTCTGATGTTCAGGCGCTTTGATAAGCCACTTGTCACCGCACATCAAAACGGCGAAGAATACAGGGTCCTCGACAAGTTTGCTGGCTACTTCCTTATGTGCCAGTAGCTGCCTTAGGGCTGTGGGTCTTTGCAATAAGTCCTCGCATACTGAGGCTGCAAACCCCAGGTCGCTTGTCACTTTTTCAATGAAAGTCTTCTCGTCCAAACCCTAAAGTCCCTTCTGATACGCCTGCGTGAGGTGGTGTCAATGCCTCGGATGAAGTCGCCTAAGGTGGCTTCGTTAAACTGTGAATCCTCGCCTTTCTGAGCGAGTAGCTTGTTCAGGACGGTCGCGTGGTATGCAAGAGCATTGGCCAGCCGAATCTTCTCGCCCGTCGAAAGTGCTGGGTCGCTGAGCATCTTCCTTAAATCGGTCAGCATGTCCCATTCTACACCGATGAGCTTGTCAACGTTCACTTCTTCCTTTGCGCACACAGCCTACCCCCCGGGTTCAGTATTTGATCCAAATGTGCTCCAAATAGGGAATCTCCTCTTCCAATGCAATCAAGTATGATTCCACTGTTTTGTCCATGTTAACGTTCGTCTCTATATTGGGGAATCTTGAATGCATCGTTTACGCCTTTTAAACTATCGAAGAAAAGACATATTTAATAAGGGGAGAGGTGAGTGAAAGTGAAAATTATATTTAAGGGATTTTTCCATGCATCTTAAACGATTATGGGATAAACTGCCGGTATTCCACGGGCCTATGTTCCTAACGCCGTGCAAATTACATTGTAGAAACGGCAGCCAAAGAGTTACCGTTCCCTTATCATATTTCCATCAATTCCCTTTATCTTGGTCAGATAATGGAGACATGGGACCGCTGGATACGTGCCCAAATGGTTCAGAACCATAACAACGTGACGCTTCGAATTTTTGCAAGTCTTCTTTTTTAGGATAAGAACCTTATAGACAGCCTTTACTGATACAGAATTCTTGCTCAAAATATGCGTGAAATGAACAAGTATCAAGCAAGAAGTGGGTTCGGTGGGATTTGAACCCAAATGAGACTGTGTGAAAACTATTTTCCATTTCAGAAAATTGCTAAGTTTATGCCGATGTGGTAGGGCTTAGGGATGTGTTTTCACATATAAGACGAAATTTCTTGAAGCAAATTTGACTTTTCACACTGTCTCGACAAACCAGCGCGCGGATGTTTATAAAAAGTATACGGCGAAAAATGTTTTTTGGGTTATTGGTTTGAACATGCAACTTCTATTTGCTAGCGATGACAAGGGTATTCTTTCTGTTAAGCAAAAATCTCCAAACCTTAAATACAAAATAGGATACACTGGTTATCCGAGAAGATTTGGAATGTCACAAAAAATGTATTGTCAAAACTGCGGAGCAGAAATATCCCCAACGACCAGATACTGCCCTTCATGTGGTGCGGCACAACAGGTTCCTACCCAACCACAACAGCAACCTTACGTAGCACCCCAATCTCAACCGCAGCCCCAGCCGCAACCGTACTATCAACCTCAAAGCGCGCGCATGTTTGATCAAAATAAGTATACAATAGAGCAAAAGTTGGTTGCTATCAGGGACACCTACGGAGTCAAAGACTTAAATGGTAATCTTTTAGGTTACGTAAAAGCAAAAATTGTCAGCATGGGACCTAAATTCTGGTTTGAAGACATCAACGGCGTCCAACTGGGAGAGATAGACGGCAAGATTGTCTCCATCCACAACGAGTACGATGTCAAAGACCAGAACGGGCAGCTCAAGGCAAAAATTAAGAAGAAAATCCTCAAACTCATAGGAAGCGAATGGTGGATGGAAGACGCACAAGGACAACAAATAGCCAAGGTCAAAGGCAACTACACGGAACACAACTACCAAATCTTAGCCCCAGACGGAAGCCTCATAGCCCAAATACACAAAAAATGGGTCACCATAAGAGACTCATACAACATAGAAATCACCCGCCCAGACTTCGACCCCTTCCTCATCCTAAGCTACGTCATCGCAATGGACCATGTTGAACAAAAAAACAACCAATCCAAAAGCTACATAGGACCTTTCTCCTTCTAACCATCCCACACAAAACATGATCTGAACAACAAAAAACCCATTTGCCAACTATGCTCTGAACCTTCAGCGCGCTGCCTTTTCCCTTTATTATGTGTTGAAGAATGTTGATGAAACTGCTTTGTCTGGTCATCTAATGTTTGACATTATTTTTTCAACTAGACCGACACGTCTATTATCTACTACTTCCATTTTCCATTGCAGATTATCGCCTTCATTTAGGTTAAGAAAAGCTACTATGCCTTCCGGCACTGATCATGAAAGTTTATGTTAGCTAAAACTAAGTGCTATCTTTTTCTTTAAAACAATGAAACACTATTGCTAATAGTTTAAGTCACTTTTAAATTGACATGAAATCTCTAAAACATCAGCGATTCCTTCAGCTTAATGCCTAGTTATTCTCTGAAATACCTGATTTAGAGCTCACTTAAACTCTTCCTTAATTTCGCTATTGTCACAAATGTTCACTTTTTGATTTAGACGCCGGATGTCTACGTCGACACCCATTAATTCTAATTCTCAGCGAGAAACATATACATGAATATCATGCTCAAAACAAAAGCAATAATGCCAAGTCCGATAAACGTGAAAAACGGTACATGATTAAGGAACAAGCTGTCTAACGGAACTTGATCGATGACTATTCTTGCAACAATATACAACCAGAGAAGAAAAGTGTATAACCAGAGTGTAAAGAACAACGCTTTCTTTTTCCTAATAATCTTAACCTCCAACGATAGCAATCGTAGACAAGACCTACTTTGCATTCATCCACATTAAAGAACCTTCACCCAATTTTATCCTCATCGGAGCTTAATCAGGTTGCCAGATGACAAGCTCTTTGACGCTATTTCTCCTTGATAAGGTGGAGCTTTTTATCAACGTTGATGTGAACAAATTTTAAAACTCCAAGGAGAAAGACCTCTTGGTAGATTTAACATTCCATAACGTTCCAGCTACGCTCCTAGCCGAGTTTGCGGAAAAAATCATCAGACCTTACTACAACGGCAACTTGAACGCCGCAATCCAAGACCTAATCAAAAAAGCACTCGCAGAACAAGACTTCGTCCTATCCCACATAACGCATGTTCGGAATTCTGTGGAGGTTTAGCAGAGATGGGTAAGACTGTTCCTTCATACCGAATGGCTCTGGAATGTGAGATCGCTGCCCAATTGCAAAAAGAATCTAAAGATTTTGTCTTAAAGGGCGGAGCTGCTGCACTAAGGCCATCGTTGCTTGTAGCCCTCTCCTCGGATGGAATGTGTGAATCTCGTCGAAAGTTAAGAAAGCAGATGAAACTGCACCTGCATATATATTTCCGAACTTTAATGGCGTACTCAACGGTGTCGAGACATAGGCACCTATGGTCTGATCAATTGTCGTGATAACGGCATCTTCCTCAAAAACGGAACTTTCCGCGTGCTTGCCATGATGCGCCACGACTTTCATCGACGCCGCATATTTCTTTGCTCTATCCGTTATGCTATCAACCAGTGTCCGAGTAGGTAGTGAATATATCAATTGTGTAGGCAGAAATTGTTTTCTGAACCCAACAAATGGAGCGAGTATTGCCTCACTCTTGCCGGACCCCGTGGGAGCTAGCACGATTACAGAATTTCCTTGCATCAGCTCTTCCATTGTTTGAACTTGATATTCATATGGATCAAATTTGGTGAGTTCCCTGAAGGTTCTCCTACTTTCATTCAAAACGTCTTTTCTCCTTGTCCGCTTCCGTAGATGATGATCGCAGTAAAAGTTTTGTTTGTCCGTATGCTGCTGTTTTGTTTCCGCCTATGTTGGCGTATTCTGCGTATTGTGCGAGCATGTGGGTAGTTTTGTTCCAGGGGTTTTCTTTGTCTTTCAACTCGCGTGTTACCCAGCCTGTGAAGCCAGCGGGTCTCTTGTTTCGCATCGACCAAGACTTAGTTAGAATATTAGCAGGTGCGACCCCGAATTGAAACCTTGACGTTCTTGGGCGCAAGGTTCAAAGCATCGGCAATCATTTCCTTAACGAGTAGCCTTTTGCTGACGCGTTCAAACTCCTTTGGGGTATACATCATTAAATCCAACTCTTCAATGAAGGACCAATTTTCAAGAAGCATCTTTCCTCGCTCTATAGTGTTTAACCCACTGAAGCTTTTTGAAACAACTATCAGATCGATGTCACTATCTTTTCGTCGTTTTTCCTTCGCTGTTGACCCAAAGAGAAGCACCTTTTCAAGGCCTATTTTTGCATCCACAACGCGCAAAAACTCTTGCAGTCTATCCATTAGGGGCCTGTCATCATCAAGTATCAAAGCTTTTGTTGTCACGTCTTTCTCTCCTCAATTTTCGACTTAATAACATTAATGATGGGTAAAGCTGTACTCATAAACTCTTCTACAACCGCTTTCGTGTAAATTTCACTTGGCAATTCAAGAGTGGCATCAACATATCTAGTTTCTCGCACTGCAAGGGTAAGTTGTCTAAGAAAACGAATTTGTTCATCAGTCAATTTGACCTCGTCAGCTATTTTTGAATGCAATTCTACCAAATTATGCACCTTAGGAGGCACTTCTTTTTTCAACACAACAATAGCTGTTTTCAAAGCCTTTTCAACTGTCAGATGAAGCCAGAAAGCCACAACAGGATACCCTCGCAACTAACAATCTTCTCCAGCATTCTTAAGGAATCATCTAAATCCCTAAGCCATAATTGGACAAATTCAACCGAAATTTCATCAGTTTTTCTTCTGTTTGAAAAATACTTCTCAGAATGTGATCTTCTTAACGACACATCATGACTACGTTTTGCATCATCTTTCTAGGTGAAACATTGTAGTTTGTCATTTGACTCTGAAAGATAAAAAGACTTTCTCACTTTTTTGATTTTCTATGCATAATTCAAATCCTTTTATGCATACAATGGTGATAAGCGTTTTCTAAATAGAAGGCATTCAAAAGTTTATAGGAAATAGCCGTTGGAAGCCAAAGGCAATTTTTGACTTCAAGCTCAGAGGGTTTGTCACCTTACATCGATATGCAGTTTTGTTTGTCCGTATGCTGCTGTTTTGTTTCCGCCTATGTTGGCGTATTCGCGTATCGTGCCAGCATGTGCGTGCCTTGCTCACGCCCCAGCTTTTCGCCCAACCACTTCTCATAAATACTCTTTTTGGGAGTTGTATGTAACACTTTTATTTGCAGTTCAATGTTAAATATTTAGTCATGGATGAACTTGACGTTGCTCTTGCCTTTGGAGAGAAAACGTTCCAGCGAGGCAAAATCTACTTCGAAGAAGGCCGCGTGCTATCGGCTATAAAGCTTGAGAACAGAGTCCTCGGCGAAGTTCTAGGCGCAGAAAAATACCTTACCAACATAGCGCTAGATGATTTAGGCAGCAGTTGCACCTGCCCAGTTAGAGAGAACTGCAAACACGGTGCCGCGCTCATCCTGCAGTTCTTAAGCGGCAACTACGTAGATGGCGATTGCATCATGCTTGATCTGGAAAGGGCAGAAAAATTTGAACTTCTGAAAACCTTGAAAAGCCTAATAGAAGATAATCCCACACTGCTCTTAAACATTCAAAAAACCAGAAAGGAACCAAGCGAAAAGCTAAAGGCTTCGGTCGAAGAGCAAATCAAAAAAATGCTGGAAAACATGATAGACAGCGGCTATGCAGACGAAGATTTCGCTAAAACCTTCGCAAAGCTCATAAAAACCAACAGCACTCTGCTCGATAAAGAGTTGATATTCTATGTGCTTGAGTTCTTAATTAGCAACAGTGAGCAGTACGGATATTTCTACGACGATCACGGCGACTATACTTTTGGCGAGGAAATTTTTGAGAACTTATGCGACGCCTTTGCACAGAAATCCTTAGAGGCAAACGATTTTGAGCGTCTTCGAAGGATTACAGAGAAAGACAGCTACGACATGTTCTACTCATTCCTATTTAGGATGGTAAAGCCCGAAAATGCACCCAAACTAATGGCATTCAACGATCAGATTAGAGCACTGCTAGGTGACGATGCTTTATACGCGGAATTTTTAATAAACGCAAAGGAAACTGAAGAGGCAAAAAAGATTCTAAAGAGAAGCAGAAGTTTCGACGAAAGCAAATGTTTCAACCTGTACTTAAGAATTGACAAAACAGAAGCCATAGAACTAGCTAAGAAAAGAAAGTACTATTCCAGTCTGATTCGGTATTATCACCAAACAAATGCACAAGAAGAAGTGATCGCAACGTTTAGCAGTGCATTAAACGAAAGAATAAACCTGAAGTCATCGCCTGAGCTTTATGAGCGCGTATTTGCAGCGATTCGCAGCGTCAAACCCGAAAACGGCGCAGACCTTCTAAGTAAGCTTTTTGAAATCTGCTATGAATCAAAAAACTATGATCTATGCGTAGATATTGGAATCGAAATCAAAAATCTAAAGATGCTTAACAAGCTTGCAGATAAGAAAACAGGTTACACGTTCACGCCAACCTCAAAACTAAAACTCCTAATGTTCCTCTCGCTTCTAGAACCTGAAAACGCCAAAAAGAACTTAGAAACTTTTGCTGAGGACTTGATAAACGAAAAAACGGATTTTGCCTATGAAAACGCAGTTAAATGCATATTTTCTCTCAAGGTACTCGTGAGCAAAGAAGAATGGACTGAATACCTGAAAGAACTCTACAGGAGGCATTACCGCAAAATTAACCTTTGGAGCAAGATTAAAGCTGAAGGCATTAAAGTCAAAAAAGAAGGAAACAACCTATCCACCTCATAAAGATAGGGCATCTAGCACCGTAACAGCGCAGTCCTTGGTTACACAGGGTGCGTTAATTGCAAGTGCAAACTTTATCTAAAAATTGCAAGTAGTTTATCTCATGGTTTCGAATCCTAAATCCAGCAAAAGCAAGGGCAGGGAAAGAAATTTCCACTGCTGCGTTAAATTAATCATGAGGGAAATCAGATATTTAGCCTAAACATGAACAACATAAAATCTGACACGCTGAAATACATCTGCCTCGCCATAACAAGAAACAAAAAAGTAATAGCATTCAAGAGATATTCTTACCTATGTGTTAGCTAATTCTAGGAAGTTTCAAATCGTACTTCTCGGCGTTTGTTTGATTAGTAGTCAAGTTTATTTAGTATAGGGAGGTATACTTAGTATAAGTACCCATACATGTATTTCGATTCTCACCCAAAGACTCTTTTATGTATTCGTTAACTGTTTTCTGGTGTTTTTTCGCTATCCTTTTTATGGCATCGTTTATGCCTGTAGAGTACTGCACCGCTTTCTTCGGTTTATCCACCACCGAGCCAGGCATGCCAGCGTTCAAAGCAACTTTTCTTAATACAAGCTTTCTTAGGGTATTCGTTTTCTTTTCAATTTTGCATTCAATCGGTAAACTTAAAGCAAATTCAGCAAGCTCAAACGATGCAAAAGGCAAACGCAGCTCGACATCATGGAAAACGGTGATTTTCATGTCACGCTCAAGATTGCTTTCATGAATCCCAACCACATCGTTAAACATTGTTTTTCGGACTTTTTCACTTCCCTCTTTGCAATACTCGTTAACGTAGCGTTGATAGCCTCCGAAAAGTTCATCTGCACCCTGCCCAGCCAACAGCACCCTGAAACCTGCTTCAGCCGCTTTTTCTGCCGTCCAATAAAACGGTAAGCCAATGCTTGCTTTAATCGGGTCAGGCTCCTCAATTAGCGCTATCACTGTGGGCAAGGTTTTTTCGACGTCAGAGTCCTTAAACAAATGAACACAGAGGGGCAGATTTAATTGGTCCGCAGCTTTCATAGCCTCTTCGGTTTCAACCTGATTTTCCATGCTCACATGCAGCAGGTTTACTTTCACTCCATATTTGCTTGCCAAAAAAGCCACTAAGCTACTGTCTAATCCTCCAGAAAACGCGACTGCAACCTCCTTTAAGCCGTGCACTCGTCTCTGGATTGATTGCTCAAGAAGAGCCTGAAGCTTTTTCGCTGCTTCATCCATCGTTATCGGTTTAGGTTCCGTGTAAGTCAGTGTTTTTATGGGTTTGAACTGGAAACCTTCGCGATTGGCAAAAGCTAGGTTGCCCGGCGGAAAAGACAGCGGGTTTTCTATTCCCAGCTTCCACAGGGCTTTTCGGTTTGTGGCAACGGCAACGACATTTTTGTTTTCTCCGTAATAAAGCGGTTGAACTCCTACTGGGTCTCTTCCCGCCGCAATCCAACCATCTTTAAGCATTAAAAATGAATAATCTCCATCCGCTTTCTCAATTAGCGTTTGAAGTATGGTTTCGCAATGGAGCGGTTCCTTGGCAACCTGTTCCATAACAGCAGTTTTGGGTATAGGCGAATAGACTCTGCCTTCAAAGACAAGTGCTGCATCATCCAACTGCAAAAACTCATACCGACTTGACGCTGTGGGTTTTGTGGACACGTAGCCGACTGCGGTTGATGATTCTATGCCCTGTCTGCTTAGGATGCCGGGGCTTTTCTCGATAACAGTTTTCTTTGGTGAGACTAACCCAAAATGTGAAGGCTGTCTGCCGCTGAGCGTGTTGAGGACACCAAGAACGCGGTCAACGACGTTATTGCCTTCTTTATCTAATACTGCAACAGTTGTTTTCATACCACAAACCCTCAATACCAAATACAATGAGCAATAGGCATTTGTTAAACATTAATCTTTAACGATTTTGGCATATTTAATCACAAGTCGCAAATCAGAAAGAAATGAAAACTTTTTCGTATTTCAAGGTTGACATGTGATGTTATATCTGCCAAGCGAAAAGAAAGGTCTACTTAATGGTCTTTTCGATGCCTTCTAAGAATCTTTGCTTTATTTGTTTTCACTTAGTTTTATCCTTAACTGTCTCTTTCTATAGATAATTAGAGCTATAAGCAGTACGATTACGAAAATAACTACCAATATTGGAAATAGATATAGTGGGTTTACACCTTGTTGGGCTATTGTAAAGTATATTGTTTTTGACGCTACTGTATTTCCAAAGGTATCATCAGCGTAAACAACTAAGCTATGATAGCCATAAGATAAGCCTGTTAGAGTAGTATTTCCAGCTATTGTCACATTGGCAAGATTATCAAGGCTATATTCTAGCGAAGCATAATCTCCATTAACACAGAAAAGTAATGGAATACTTTTAGAGTTGTATGTTTGGTTTTCAGGAGATATTGTAGATATAGCTGGAGGAGCTTCAACGGTGAAGTCTAATGTGTATGAGCTGGTAGTGGAAAATGAGGAATATACAGATATTCCCCATTCATAACCGCCACAAGAAGCGGTAACTTGTATTTGTTGATGCCCATACGGTATGTTTGTTAGATTGTAAGAAAGACTGCTTTGAGCATTGGGAGGGTTACCTGTCCAATATGCTGGAGTGGGGATATTAAAATTATAAAGTTCTACAGATTGGTTGTTTTGCCAACTTGCTTTATACGAAACCGAAGCCAGTGCAACAAGCAAGGTCATCACGGTGTCTTGTCCTTGAGGGCTGTAAACGGAATAAGGTGCACGCACAAGCAACCCTAGGCTAAAGCTACCCGAATCGTACACAACACTTCCATTTTCAAAATTTCCATTTTCCGTAGAGAATCTGAAATACGGCGGAGCAACACCGTCTGCAACACCCTCATAAGGCAAAGAAGTGATATTTGTCTGTCCAGCAACTAATGAAGAGAATGGCGTTATGCTTAATGCTACAATAATAGCCACAGCAAGCAGGGACACGAAGGCTTTCATCCTTATCACAAATTAATTTAGTGTTAGCGCTTGCGATAAAAGGTTGTTCCTTAAAGAATATTGACTGATTTTAGTCAAGGTTTCTTGACTAGCCATAATTACCATGCGACCTAATGCAAAATTGACAAAATTGAATGCAAAGGCAAATCTTTTAGACATTATGATTACGAGTTGCAGACTCGTGTAAACGAGTGCAACAAAACATTAATCTTTAATCTGTATATCTTAGGACTTTGAGGAAACAC
>Ga0187886_1002958_pt1 | contig 13086 bp, 12 predicted proteins | sample June2016WEW_20_1_FD_133001 | JGI IMG/M metagenome (GOLD analysis project Ga0187886, IMG submission 133001) | Peatland microbial communities from SPRUCE experiment site at the Marcell Experimental Forest, Minnesota, USA - June2016WEW_20_150 | ecosystem: Environmental > Terrestrial > Soil >...
GGTTATCAAACTTCCGTTTGCCTTGCTTTGAAACGCCAGTTGTGCAATCCCCGTAACAATCAACGGGTAAATGACACCCGTAATCACGGTGAATACCACTATACAGGCAACCGCTTGTCGCAGGATGCGAATCATATTCTCACCTTCATTATTTAATCACACTAAATGTAAAACTACCAGCAGCATATCAATCAGTTTAATTCCGATAAACGGCACAATCAGTCCGCCGACGCCGTAAATGAGCAGGTTTTTTCTCAGTAACTGCGTTGCCGGCATCGGCCGGTATTTCACGCCTTTTAGCGCAAGCGGAATCAGGAAGACAATAATAATCGCGTTGAAAATGACCGCCGAAAGTATCGCGCTATCGGGTGTTGCCAATCGCATCACGTTGAGGGTGTTAAGCGACGGGTAGGTCAGTGCGAAAGCCGCCGGTATAATTGCGAAATACTTGGCCACGTCGTTGGCGATACTGAATGTGGTCAGCGCCCCTCGCGTCATCAATGTTTGCTTCCCGATTTGCACAACGTCCAGCAGCTTGGTTGGGTTTGAGTCCAAATCGACCATATTACCCGCCTCTTTGGCCGCCTGAGTGCCGGTATTCATCGCCACCGCAACGTCCGCCTGCGCAAGGGCCGGCGCGTCGTTGGTCCCGTCGCCCGTCATTGCGACCAGGTGCCCCTTTGCCTGGTATTGGCGAATCAGTTTGAGCTTAGTTTCAGGGGTCGCCTGGGCCAGGAAATCATCCACGCCCGCCTCGGCGGCAATAGCCGCAGCCGTCATCGGATTATCACCGGTAATCATTATCGTCTTGATACCCATTTTTCGCAAATCGGCGAAGCGTTCTTTTATGCCGCCTTTGACAATGTCCTTGAGGTGAATTACGCCAAGCGTTTTTGCGCCGTCTGCAACGACCAAAGGCGTGCCGCCGTCTTTTGCGATTTTCTGACTGGCCGACAGGACCTTTTCGGGAATTGAGCCGCCATTGCTTTTAACAAATTGCTCAATAGCATCGACCGCACCTTTACGAATCTGGCGACTATCGATATCGACACCGCTCATCCGCGTTTGCGCTGAAAAGGGGACAAATTTCGCTCCTATTTTTTCGATATCCCTGCCCCGCAGGTTGTATTGCTGCTTTGCAAGCACAACGATTGACCTGCCTTCCGGCGTTTCATCGGCAAGTGAGGCAATCTGGGCGGCGTCAGCTAAATCCTCAATTGTTACGCCGTCGGCGGTGATAAATTCCGTCGCCTGGCGATTGCCTAATGTTATGGTGCCTGTCTTGTCCAAAAGCAGCACATCGACATCGCCTGCCGCCTCAACCGCCCGGCCCGACATTGCAACCACATTTGCCTGGCTTAGCCGACTCATACCCGCGATACCTATGGCGGAAAGCAACGCCCCTATTGTCGTCGGCGCAAGGCAAACCAATAACGCCACCAGAACTGTAATCGTTACGATTTTACCCTGATGCGCCTGTAAAACGCTGTAATACGAGTAAGGAAGCAATGTCGCACAAACCACCAGGAAAACAATGGTTAATGCTGCAAGCAAAATAGTCAATGCGATTTCATTAGGGGTCTTTTGGCGTTTGGCGCCTTCGACCATTGCTATCATACGGTCAAGAAATGTGTTTCCTGATTCGACCGTAACGCGTATGACCAACCAGTCCGAAATAACGCGCGTCCCGCCCGTAACTGCCGACCTGTCTCCGCCGCTTTCGCGGACGACCGGCGCACTTTCACCAGTGACTGCGCTTTCATCTACCGAGGCCACACCTTCTATAACCTCTCCGTCGATGGGAATAAAATCGCCCGCTTCAACGAGGACCACGTCGCCTATCTCCAGCAGCGACGCCAAAACCATCTCGAAAGAAGAGTCACGTCTGGGATTAGCAAGTTTTTTGGCGACCAGGTCCCTGCGGGCCTTTCTTAGCGAGTCCGCCTGTGCCCTGCCGTGTCCTTCGGCCATCGCTTCGGCGAAATTTGCAAACAGGACCGTAAACCACAACCATAACGAAATCCCCAGAATAAACCACGGTCCCGCCTCGCCTTTTCCGACGATGGCCTGAACAAATAACAGGGTTGTCAGGACACTGCCGACAAGCACCACGAACATCACAGGGTTGCGGAATTGCCTGCGCGGACTGAGCTTGCAGAACGAATCCACGACAGCAGGCCGGACTATTGCCCAGTCAAACAACCTGGTTTTTTTTGCATTATCGCTCATAGTTATCTGCCAATCATCATCAAATGTTCCACAATCGGCCCCAAAGCGAGGGCCGGTATAAAGCTTAACGCACCCACTACAATAACAACGCTAATCAGCAGGATGACAAACATCGGCCCAGACGTGCCCAGCGTGCCTGCGCTTGCGGGGACATATTTCTTGGCCGCCAGCGCCCCGGCAATTGCCAGCACAAGGATTTTAAACAGGTATCGCCCGCCAAGCATAGCGATAGCGAGGGTGTAATTATAAAAAGGCGTGTTACAGTTGATACCGCCAAATGCGCTGCCGTTATTGTTCGACGCTGAGGAATAGGCGTATAGGATTTCGCTGAAACCGTGCGGGCCGGGATTGAACGCACCAGCCTGTCCGGCTTTTGTCGCTACGGCCGCCGCCGTGCCAATCAATGCCAGAAATATCGGCAATAGTATTACCAGCGAAGCCATCTTCATTTCAAAACTTTCTATTTTTTTGCCTAAGTATTCAGGAGTGCGACCTACCATCAGGCCCGCGATGAAAACCGCCAGAATCGCGAAAACCAGCATACCGTAAAGCCCCGAGCCGACGCCGCCGAAAATCACCTCTCCCAATTGTATCAGCCACATCGGAACCATACCGCCCAAAGGCGTGTAAGAATCGTGCATCGAGTTTACCGCCCCGCAGGATGTGCCCGTCGTTGTGGTAGCAAACAAGGCGGAGTTGAAGATGCCGAAACGAACTTCCTTGCCTTCCATATTGCCGCCGCTTTGCGTCGCTCCTGGTTGCAGGTCTGCGCCCGCCGAAATCAATTGCGGCGTCCCTTTTTGTTCCGACCAGCAGCACAGGGTCAGCAAACCAATAAAAATGATTACCATTGAGGCCAGTATCGCCCAGCCCTGTTTTGTGTCGCCCGCCATTTTGCCGAAGGTGTAGCAAAGCGCAGCCGGAATCAGAAGTATCGCCAGCATTTCGAGGAAATTGGATAATGGCGTAGAATTCTCAAGCGGATGAGCGGAATTGGCGTTGAAGAATCCGCCGCCGTTGGTGCCCAATTGTTTGATGGCAATCTGCGAGGCGGTCGGCCCGACCGCGATTGTCTGCTCAGTAACGCTATTGCCGTCAGCCATCGTAACCGGCTCAACAAGTGTCGCCGTTGGATATGGCTTGAACGTCTGCACCACACCCTGCGAAACAAGAGCGATTGCCAGAATAAACGACAGCGGAATTAGAATATACAAAGTCGTGCGAGTCAAATCGACCCAGAAGTTGCCGATTGTCTGGCTGTTTCGGCGAACAAATCCCCGGATAAGCGCGACCAGCACCGCCATCCCGCTTGCCGCGGACACAAAATTCTGCACCGCCAAACCGAGCATTTGCGTCAGATAGCTCATCGTAGTTTCGCCGCCGTATGCCTGCCAGTTGGTATTGGTAATAAAGCTGACGGCAGTGTTAAAAGCCAGGTCGGGGGGAACTGCGGGAAAATGCTGCGGGTTCAAAGGCAAAAAACCCTGCAATCGCATCAGGGCATATAAAACGACAAAACCAGCCGCGTTAAAAACAAGCATCGAGACGGTATATATCTTCCAGCCCATCTCATTTGTTGGGTTAACCCCGCAGAGTCGATAAATCGCCCGCTCGACCGGCCCAAATAGCCGGTCCAGGCCGCAGGGTTTGTTCTCATACACCCTCGCCATATACCAGCCCAGCGGCTTGACCAGCAGCAGGACCACCCATAAAAACAGGATGATTTGTATTATGCCGGCGGCCATTTAGAATTTCTCCGCAAACAGCACCGCAACGACAAGATAAATCAACAGCATCACCGCCAGAATCCCGCTTACCCAATATACCCACGACATACTATTTATCTCCGAATCTCACAAAAGCGAAGGCGGACAAGGGACGTGTAATCCTACCCCCCAATTCGAACACAGTCAATTACTTTCTGTTGACAAACCGGGGCTTGCGCCGTGACAGTTATTGCGTTTTTTGCTGCGATTGCTGCTCTTCTTTGGCGAACGTCAGCGGTATGTCAAGCCAGAAGGTTGAGCCCTTGTCCGGCTGGCTTTCGCAACCGACCTGGCCTGCCAGCATATCGGCAAGCTCCTTGCTGATGGCCAATCCGAGACCGGTGCCTGTCGGCTGTCGCGTAAGGGGATTACCAATCTGGCCGAATTTCTGGAAGATTTTTTCCCGGTCCTGCTCTGCGATGCCGCAGCCGGTGTCGGTTACCAAAAAACGGATGGTTTTCTCATCTAACAGCCCCGCGGCCAATTCTATTTTGCCTCCTTCGGGGGTAAATTTGACCGCGTTACTCATATAGTTTTCGAGAATCTGCTGAATTTTCCCCGCGTCGCTTACGAAAGAAGGATTATCACGCACGTCGAGAGCAACATCGATATTTTTTTCCCGCGTCATTTCCGAAAACGAGACAACTACGGCATTTACAATATCCTGTGCGGTTGTCTGCTCGATATGAAGCTGGACTTTGTCGGCCTCGGCCCTGGCTAAGTAAAGCAGGTCGTTAATCATATTGAGCAGGCGCTGGCCTCCCGCGATGATATTTTCGGCGTAACGCCTGCCCTTGTCTTCCTTGAGCAATTCGGGCTTGTCGCGCAGCACCTGCGCGAAACCCATAATCGAATTGAGAGGAGTCCTGAACTCGTGCGAGATATTGGCCAGGAACCCGCCCTTGACCTTGTTGGCTTTGAACAGCTCTATATTGCGTTCCGAAAGCTCGATGATTTTGTCGTCTAACTGCCTGTTTGCCTGGCGCAGTTTTTCCTGTGCCGCCTGCAGACCGTCGAGCATATGATTGAACGCCTCGGCCAGTTTTTCGTATTCGTCGCGGGTATTTATCGAGCTGCGAATGTCGAGGTTGCCCTCCGCGACATTGTTGGCAAGGGCGCGTAGCTGGCGGACGGGGCTTAAAATCACCCGCTGGGTAATGATATAAAAGGCGACAAAGGCGCCGGTAACGCCTATAAGCATCGCAAAGACAATCCATACACCATTAAGCAGGTCTGCTCTTTTAATTTCCTCGGCCGGCTTTTCAATGATAAGTGCGCCTATCGGCTCATTTCGGCTGAAGGCCTGGGCGGAACCCTGCGAGTTATGGCAGCCGACGCAGCTTTCGGTCGCGCGAAACACCCGAACGTAGCTGGTGTAAAGTTTTTTATTCCTGTATTCGAAGCGAATCTGGTCGAGCGAATCCTCGTCTTTGCGAAGCTCTTCCATAGTTTGCCTTTGCTGCGAGGAAATGCCCCTTATCGGCTTTTCATCTTTTGTAAACCGAACCCAGCGCATATCTGTTTTGTTCGGGTCAATGATGTTGCCGCGGTCATCGAGAGGGGCAAGGGTCGTTTCGCCCGCGGGACGCATTTGAAAATGCCTTCTCACCAGTGTTTCGGCCCTGGCCCTGCCGGCTTCGAGCAGAATCTGCCTTGTAAGCTGACGCATCCACATATAAGGGATGAGAAGGGCTATCGCCAGGGTAACCACTACGGCCGCCCCGAACGCGAGCCGGCATTTTTCCGCCAGCGACAGCGGCGAAAGGTGCAAAAATACAAGAATCCTGTGATAAATTTTGCCTATTCTTTTCAGCATAAAGTCATAACTGCCAAACTTCGCTCATTTTGTTAATTCAAAAGCCGTGTCGCAAAATATAATAATATACATCAGCGACTAAGTAATAAAATACCGCCGGGGCTAGGCAGAACAACCAGCATAACCTCATTCGTCTTACATTCGTAAAAAGAAGCCATATAAATAAAACTACCCAAACAGCCGGCAGAACACTATTTAGACCCACATCCGTGACGGGGGTATTGCCGCCGATAAATCGAAGCAGTTGAAGCCAGTTGGCGAAAACAGGAATAACCATCATCACGCCGGCTGCTATTGCCGCTGCTGTGGTCACGGTAATTTTTTGCGCCGCTTTTTGAAGAAGGACTGGCAGGAAGCAATACCAGACCGAGCCGATTATAGTGTGGAATAACAGAAAGATTGTGAAAATCGGCCCGCGAGAGGAAACAAGATAGGGGTCATAGGGAGTAACCATAGGCGAGAAGACAGGCAGTATCACCTTTGAAAGCAGCAGCGATACCGGAAAATCGAGATACTCGCACAATGTCCAGAACATAATCCAGCGTCTCTCGTGGTAATAAATTACGCCGACGACATTGGCCAGGACAAAAAGCAAATGCGCAGAACCGAGAACCAGACCAATCTGAAGCGCCATTGAGCGTCTCTGGAGCCAGTCGCCGGTCACTGCGACTGATTTCTCATCGCTTTGACTGTTCCGGTTAAGCACTGTTCGCTCTTAAATCAAATATTATGGTTTTTGCTCGTCGGCCTGTCCCTGTCCCTGTCCCTTAGGGGCCTGCCCTTCAACATCGTGAGAATGGCGCTGCACCCGCAAATTAAGCTCCTCGAGTTGTTTGGGGTCAACCTCGCTGGGGGCATCGCTCATCAGGCACTGGCCACGCTGCGTTTTCGGAAAGGCGATTATGTCGCGTATATTTTCGGTGCCGGTCAAAAGCATAATCATCCGGTCGAGCCCCAAAGCGATGCCGCCGTGGGGAGGCGCGCCGTGCTCGAGCGCCTTGAGGAAGAAGCCGAACCGCAACTGTGCCTGCTCCCTTGTGATTTTCAGCAGGTCAAAAACCTTTGCCTGCATTTCAGGCCTGTGAATACGGACGCTTCCCCCGCCGATTTCGGAGCCGTTGACGACGATGTCGTATGCCTGGGCGGTGATATGGCCAGGGTCGGTTTCGAGCTTCGGTATGTCGGCCGGTATCGGCGCAGTAAAGGGATGATGCATCGAATCGAAGCGTTTTTCCTCGTCGTTCCATTCGAACAGCGGGAAATCGACAATCCAGACAAATTCGAACCTGCCCTCTTCGTAAAGCTTGAGGTCCTTGGCGATTCTGCAACGCAGCGGCGCAAGCGCCTTATTTGCCCCTTTTTCGTCACTGGCCACTAACAGAACCAAGTCGCCGTCTTTTGCGCCGAACCGATTGGCCATTTGTTCAAGCTGGTCGGGCGTGAAAAATTTCGAAAGATTGCTAATTAGCGTTACTTTGCCATTCTCATTTTTGGCCTTGAACCACGCCAGCCCTTTGGCTCCGTAGTCAGCGGCAAAACTGGTGAGCGTCTTTTCGATATCGTTGCGGGAGTATTTGTTGCCGCCGTCGGGTGCGCAAAGTCCCTTTACGATTCCGCCCGATTGTATCACCCCTGTAAAAACCTTAAACGTCGAGCCGGCGACAATATCGGACACGTTTTTCAGTTTCATATCGAATCGCAAATCGGGCCTGTCGATACCGTAATCGTCCGCCGCCTCCTTATAAGTCATCCTGCGAATGGGCGTCTTGATATTAAGGCCGAGTATTTCATTGAAAATTTTGGCGACCAGAACCTCGTGAACAGCGATAACATCGTCCTGGTCGATGAAACTCATCTCGACATCGATTTGGGTAAATTCCGCCTGCCTGTCGGCCCGGGGGTCCTCGTCGCGGAAGCAGCGGACAATCTGGAAGTATTTGTCAACGCCGCTCATCATCAGGATTTGTTTGAAAAGCTGGGGCGATTGCGGCAGCGCGTAAAACGTGCCCGGAACTAATCGGCTTGGAACAAGAAAATCACGCGCCCCTTCCGGCGTGCTTTTTGCAAGCATCGGCGTCTCGATTTCCCAAAAGCCGAGTGAATCGAGGTATTGCCTGGCGATTGTTGTAACACGATGGCGAACCTTGAGCTTTTCCTGCATCGCGGGTCTGCGTAAGTCGATATAGCGGTATTGCAGGCGGACTTCCTCGCCGGTTTTTTCCGCGGTATCAATCTCAAAAGGCGGCGTTTTGGCAGTATTAAGAATTTCAAGCTTCTCAACCATTACCTCAATCTGGCCCGTCACTAATTTCGGGTTTTCCAGCCCCTCGCCTCTCGGTCCAACAACACCTTCGGCAGCTACAACCCATTCGCTGCGAACTACCTCTGCCTGCTTGTGCGCATCGGGAAACTTCTCAGGATTGAATACTAATTGAGTAATGCCTTCCCTGTCGCGTAAATCAAAGAATATCAGCCCACCGTGGTCGCGGGACGACCGGACCCAGCCCGCAAGTATTACGCGTTTGCCCACGTCTTCCAGCCGAAGCTGGCCGCAGTTCACTGTCCTTTTGAGCATAGAAAATCCACCTAAAAAACGTTAGTCGCTGCAAATTCGAAAATTACAAGAGGTTAAGAATAGCTAAAATGCCTCCCCGCGTCAATATCGGTATTCCTGCGGTTTCGAGTCAGTGCTATTTAAGAGAGTCAGGGAGTCGATTTACAAAGTCGCAGATTTTATCTCTAACGCGACGGTAAATATCGAGGATTGCCTTGTCATTACGGGCTTGTTTTGCAAGACGGGGAGGGTCATCGAAGCTGACGTGAATCGTTTTGACTTTTCCGGGAAAAAGGGGGCATTTCTCGTATGCATCGTCACAGACAGTAATGACGTAATCAAAATTAACATCCTTAAGTTCGCCGAAATATTTTGACCTGTGGCCCGAAATATCGACGCCAACTTCTGCCATTACTTTAACGGCAATCGGGTCCAGCGTATGCGGCTCGATACCCGCTGAATAGGGTTCTATGAAGTCGCTTTTTAAATGCCTTGCCCAGCCCTCAGCCATTTGGCTTCGGCAGGAATTACCAGTGCACAAAAACAAAATCTTCAATTTTCGTTCAGCCATATCATTATAATACGCAAAATCCGGGCGATTAGATGGCTACCGCTTCTATGGAGCAATATAAATCAGCCAGACCCCACCTAATAAAATAAGTACGCCGCAGACCCGTTTAATGTAAAACGTTCCCCGCGATTTCTCGTTCCAGTTCATAAACCGCTGGACAATCTCAGTGCTGGTGCCCGCGACAACAATAACAGAACAGTGCCCGATTCCGTAAAATAGCAGCAAAGTCAGGCCGTAAATAAGATTGCTCGCCGCCAGCTTAAATGTAACAGCTAACATCGGCGCCATAAACGCAAACGTGCACGGCCCAAGAGCAATACCAAAAACCAGGCCCAAAATAAATGCTGCCAGCACCCCTTTGCGTTTCATACCAATCTGGCCGGGACCTGAAAAGGGTATAGGAAATACATCGAGCAGGTGTAAACCAACAAGGAAAAATATCAGGGCAACAAAATAGTTACTGTATTTGCCCACGTCGCCCAGCAACCTGCCCGCCGCTGCGGTTATTGCCCCAATACCCGCTAAGGTAATCAGGATACCAACCGCGAAAAGTGTAGAAATAACAAACGCCCTTTTCGTTGAAATCCTGCCCTGCTCATCAATGAAACCCACTATCAACGGGATGCTCGCCAAATGACAGGGACTTAGCAAAATACTCAATACCCCCCACAAAAACGATGCGGCCACGGCTATCAGCCCTGCTCCCTCAACGGCTCGACTCAATTCTGTGAAAAGTTCCTGCATAGGTTTTTATAGATTTACGCCGAATTCCTTCCATTTGGCCAAAATATCCTCTTTCGAAAAGAACCCCTCGTGGCGAAACAATTCTTTTCCCGAAGCATCGTAAAAAATCTGGGTCGGTATTATGCTTATTCCCGATTTTCTCGCTTCATCCGGGTTTTTCCAGACATCGATAAAATCAACCTGAAGTTTGCCTTTATAAGCGACCTTAAGCTCTTCGAGTATAGGCGCCATCATTTTGCAGGGAATACACTTATCAGCGCCCAAATCGACCAGCCGGGGCACACCGGCTGTTTGAACCGGCTGCATATCTTGCGAACTTTCTGTAATAGTCGCTGAGCTTTGATTTGCCGACGCAACGGGCTGAGGAGCCGAAGCATTATTGAATTGCTTCAGGGCTAAAACCGTGCTCACAACTACAAAAAGTGATACAACAATTACAATTTTTATTACCTTATTCATAAATGCAACTCCTTTAGACTTTATCAGCTTTTCAATTAAGAAAGCATCACTTTGATTTGTTCAGGCGACAGGACTTTGCCGACTGCTTTTACCTGGCCATCGACGACCAAAGCTGGCGTCATCATTATACCGAATTTCATAATTTCTTTTATGTCCGTAACTTTCTCCAGTGTGTATTCCAAGCCAGCTTCTTTTGCCGCGGCCTCGGCGTTTTGCGCAAGCGCCTTACATTTGGGGCAGCCCGTCCCGAGAATTTGGATTTTTTTCATAATGCGTCCACCTTAAAATATCTTCTTTTAATAGCAAGTGATACATTTACCAGCCCGATAAGTGCGGGCACCTCGACTAATGGCCCGATTACCGCGGCAAATGCCTGGCCTGAATTGATACCAAAAACCGCTATCGTCACTGCTATTGCCAACTCAAAATTGTTGCTGGCAGCCGTAAAGGACAATGTCGCTGATTTTGAATAACCGGCCCCTGCCTTTGCGCTGATAAAAAACGTAATAAAAAACATCACCACAAAATAAATCAGCAACGGCACTGCGATTCGCAGAACATCAAGAGGCAGCGTTACTATAAACTGCCCTTTCAAGCTGAACATCACAACGATTGTAAAAAGCAGTGCAATCAGCGTAATGGGGCTGATTGCGGGAATAAACCTGTTCTGATACCAGTTCTTATTTTTAAGTTTTATCAGGGAAAACCGCGTAACGATGCCCGCTATGAACGGTATCCCCAGGTAAATAAAAACACTTTTGGCAATCTGGGCGATTGATACATCAACGACGCTGCCTCCCAATCCGAAAACCGGCGGCAGGACGGTTACGAATATGTATGCGTAAAGGGAAAAGAACAAAACCTGGAAAATCGAATTAAACGCCACAAGCCCCGCGGCATATTCGGTATCGCCTTTGGCAAGCTCATTCCAGACAATTACCATTGCGATACACCGCGCAAGCCCGATGATGATTAGTCCCACCATATACTCGGGATAGCCCCTCAAAAACACAATCGCCAACACAAACATTAGTATCGGGCCGATTACCCAGTTTTGAATCAGTGACAGCCCCAGTATCTTATAATCGCGAAAGACCCCGCCAAGCTCCTCGTATTTTACTTTCGCCAAAGGCGGATACATCATCAGAATAAGCCCGATTGCGATAGGCACGTTTGTAGTTTCTGCCGTAAACTTATTCCAGAAACCCGCTATCGAGGGATATAGCCACCCCGCCGCGACGCCGAGGCCCATCGCAAGAAAAATCCACAGGGTCAGAAACCTGTCTAAAAATGATAACTGTTTCGCAATTCCCTGAGTCATTTACATCACCATATTAAAAACATAGCCGACAATAATAATTCCGGCGGCGACGATACCGAAAAACGTAATAACAAGTCGCAGCTTCAGTATATTTCGCAAAATAATCGCCTCAGGCAGCGATAACCCGATTACCGCCATCATAAACGCAAGAACTGTCCCTAATGCGGCCCCCTTTTCCAGAAGCGCTTTTACGATAGGTATTATTCCCGCGGCATTGGAATACATCGGCACCCCCAGAAGCACCGCCGCAGGCACCGACCACCACGCCCCTTTACCCATAAACGACGCCATAAAATCCTGCGGCACATAACCGTGAATCCCCGCCCCAACCGCAATACCGGCGATTACGTAAATCCACACCTTCGAAACAATGTCCTTAACCGCATTCAAGCCATAACCAATCCTGCCCTCCCAATTCATCACGTCCTGCTTAACTTCCTCACCCATCTTCGCGTTAAAAACCCAGGATTCGATATGCCTTTCAGTATGCAGCCGGCCGAGAATCCAGCCGGCGACTATGGCAATTAACAACCCGACCCCCATATAAAGTCCCGCAACCCGCCAGCCGAACATCCCGAAAAGCAGGACTAGTGCCACCTCGTTTATCATCGGCGCCGCGATTAAAAACGAAAATGTTACACCAATCGGCACTCCCGCCGTAACAAACCCGACAAACAACGGCACCGCCGAACAGGAACAAAATGGCGTTACCACACCGAGAAGCGCAGCCAGAACATTCCCCACTGCCTCGCTTTTGCCGCTAAGAATCTTTCGCGTCTTTTCAGGCGTAAAAAATGACCGGATGATGCCTATCCCGAAAACAATCAACACAAGCAGCATCAATACTTTAGGCGTCTCGAAAACAAAAAACTCAACTGCCGAGCTTAAATGCCCCCCTGTCGGCATTTTCAAAAACGAATATGTAAACCATTGTCCCAGACCAGCCAGATTCAAATAAACCAGCCACCACAACGTTATGCCGACTATTAAAAGTAACACTAATTTGGCTGGCCGATTTGTCTGGAAAAACCTGCTCATTTACATCGCCTCAAGTACCGCCCTGTCATCCTTAACTTGTTGCTTCAGCACTCCCGATATGCAGGCGAAAAAATCGAGGATGCAGCGACATTTAAGCCAATAAATGACCTTCAGCCCCTCTTTGCGATGCTCCAGAACGCCCGCATTAACCATCAGCGACAGATGTTTTGACACATTTGAACGCTCAGAGCCGATATGTTCGGCTATGTCGCATACGCATTGCTCGCCATTTTTGAGAAAGTCGATGATTTCAAGCCGCAAGGGATGGCCTATTGCCTGCACGATTTTGGCCTGCTTTTCAAACAAGAGTCGTTTTCTCGAATCCGGCATATTTATTCTCCTTATATGTTACTATGTGATTATTTACTCACATAGTAATATAATATATGTGTATGGGATTGTTCAACACTTATTTGAATATTTTTTGGCAAGTCGCCGGCTTATGCGTTTGTGAAATACGCGGTGGTTATTTTATCAGTGTGCCGATGGCCATAGCGCCATACTGAGTGTAGTCCTCGGAACCATAGCCGCTGGTAACGCCCTCCTGCATAAGGTCCCAGAGGTGATACACATCGCTTTGGATGAAAA
>Ga0187886_1002959_pt1 | contig 13085 bp, 14 predicted proteins | sample June2016WEW_20_1_FD_133001 | JGI IMG/M metagenome (GOLD analysis project Ga0187886, IMG submission 133001) | Peatland microbial communities from SPRUCE experiment site at the Marcell Experimental Forest, Minnesota, USA - June2016WEW_20_150 | ecosystem: Environmental > Terrestrial > Soil >...
GCAGCAGGGATGGGAACAACGCTGGGTTGCGGCGGGGCAGTGTTATGGAGGAGAATCGTCGCCTCCACAGTTGCGGGTATCCTGACGGGGGCGCTTTATACCGCGATTTCCGCTGTATTGGGTTACCACAAAGCATCCTTCGACTCGTCAATCGTAGCGGTCTTGGCCTGGCGAATGTTTCTGTTCGCGGTCCTGGCGGCAATCTCGGCGATAATCACCGAACTGAAGCTGCCTGACCCTGACCTGAACAAATGAGCGTCCCTGCGTAACAAATCTGCTTTTTAGCTGAGAAAGCGTAAATTTAAGGCAATTGGCCATATTTATACTTGCAGAAAACTAAAATCTGTGCGATAATTGTACTTGGGTCTGTGGGGACGGTGACGTTTGGCCGAAGGCCCGGAGTCGACGGTTTTGTTTGTTTTTGGGGAGAAGAAAATGAAACCGGCAGCCATATCCGCAGCGTTGGTTACGATGGTGAACCAAAAACACCTCCGTAAGTTCCTCATAAAAAAAATCGATAAGTACATCTACAAAGAAATGGTCAACGATGCATCCGAGGATTTAAGACCGGTCCAGGAAAAACGTTATCAGTTTCTTTCGGCGATGCTGCATTGCATGGTCAGGAATATCGACAAAGGTTACGTCTCAGACAATATCGTAAGAAAAATTATAGACGTGCTTGTCCGCAATAACTTCACTTGTGAGGACCAAAGCTATTACGAAACCGCTAAAAGATACAAAGAAAAATACGGTGAAGACCCTCCCACCTTTATTGTTCTTTCGCCGACTCAAAAATGCAATCTCAAATGCATCGGTTGTTACGCATCTTCCGGTGCGGATGCCTCCGCCACGATACCTTTTCAATACGTCGACAGAATAGTAGGCGAAATGCATGATACCTGCGGCAGCAGGTTCGTAACAATCAGCGGCGGCGAACCGCTCGCCTATAGCAGCGAAGACAAGACGCTCTTTGATATATTTGAAAAATACGGCGATATGTTCTTTCTTATGTACACCAACGGTACGCTGATAAACGACCAGATTGCCCGGCGTTTTGCGGATTGCGCCAACGTCACGCCGGCAATTTCCGTGGAGGGTTTTGAGGAGCATACCGACCACAGGCGCGGCGTCGGCACCCACCGCAAAATCCTCGATGCCTTTGAGCGGCTGAGAAAATCAGGCGTGCCCTTCGGCATTTCCGTTACCGCCACGAGCAAAAACGCCGATGTCCTGCTTGACGACGGGTTTTATGAGTTCTACTTTAACGAACAAGGCGCCTCCTATATGTGGCAGTTTCAGCTTATGCCCATCGGCAGGGGCAAGGATGAGATGGACCTGATGGTTACGCCGCCCAAACGCCTCGAACTATACAGAAAGTGGGAAAAGCTTCTCGGCGAAAAGAAATACTGCATAGCGGATTTCTGGAACAGCGGTGTGGTATCAAGGGGCTGTATTGCTTACGGCAGGGGCGGCGGTTATTTCTACATTGACTGGCACGGCAACGTTACTCCCTGTGTCTTCATTCCCTACTACGTCGATAATATCTACGAGCTTTACCGCAACGGCAGGACCCTCGTCGATGCCCTGTTTTCCGACTTTATGAAAAACGGCCGAAAATGGCAGAGGGAATATGGTTTGAATAACCGTAAATGCCCCCAAAACTGGCTTATGCCCTGCTCGATAAGAGACCATTACGAGGTCTTCAGGAATTCCGTCCTGCCCTCGCAGGCCAGGCCTGGGGACCAGAAAGCCAAAGAGGCACTCGAATCGCCCGAATATATGGAGATACTGAGCACCTACGACAAACAACTTAAAGACCTGACCGAAAAAATCTGGCAAAACGAATATCTCAATGTATAATAGCGGGCGAACCTGGTTTTAAGACGCCCGTATATGGCTGGGCGTGAGTGGGTGATGATTGTTGTATTTAGAGGGTATCCGCGATTATGGCAAACGTCTATAGTTCCCTTTGCGACGACTTTTATCTGGATACATTTGTAAACACCGAGTTGGACTTGTCAATCCAGGGCGATACGGTCCTTGCGTTTTTTGAGCGTGTTCAAAAGCAATATCCCACGATGGGTTGTTTCACCCGCCGGGAGAACAACGAGTATTCCCTCGAAGAGGAGCGCAATTCCGGTCAATATCGGTGGGTCTCTCTGGAGCTTGACCGCGTCGGCTCAGGGATAGTCAATCCCGCCGACCTCGCGGAGGTTTACACCCAGAATAAATTTGTCCTCGACCTGGTTCCGTATATGCTGGGCATAAGCCACCTCGACGTGGATTCGCTGGATGTTGCCTATGGTATGGACTTTTACTGCGCAGGCAGCCACGACCAGGTCATCGCCGAGGCGCTTGGTTCGGGGGCGTTCAACTGCCTGCTGGATTTGCCCTCTGCAAAGGCAATCGACTATTCGCCTTCGATAGTGGTAGCCCTGTCCGATGACTGCCGCACTCAGGCGCGAATCAACGTCGAATCCCGGACCAGTATTTTCGACCCCGATAAGCAGCCGGCTCAACCGCTTGAAGAGGCAATCAGCTTGTCTTTCACCATACGCCAGTATCCGTTAAACGCCGGCAGGTTCGATATGATGCAGTCCTTCGAACGCCAGTGTCGATTGGCCGAAGAGCTGATGGCGGACAAAATCATCCCCAATCTTGTTCATCCGCTTATCAATGTTATCGCCCAGAAACGTTTGACCTGAAAAATCAATCCGCCACGGGCGGATAAAAAGGAGTCGATGATGGCGCTGGTAGCACCCTTTAGCAAATACAAAAGAAACACATATCTTATCTGGATGGCGGTCCTGGTCGGTTTTGCGGCTATTTTTCTTTACGACGGGTACCTCAGTAAATACAAATGGTCAATGCGTTATTCTTTCTACGAAGAGCATTTTCTCAAAAAAGGCGGCATACCGGATGATATGATGATTTGGAACCAGAAATGGCTGCCAGTTATATGTCTGGGCGTTGCAGTGCTGCTTGGCGGGTATCTTTTTGTCATACACAACAGGAAGGTTGTTGCTGAGGAAAATGCTCTTATAGTCAATGACAAGATTAAAATCGCTTACGACTCCATAGAGAAAATCGATAAGACGGATTTCGATTCAAAAGGCCGATTCACGGTTACTTACAAGGGGCCGGACGGCAAAGAGCAGGACTATACAATCTCAGACAGGGACTATGATAACCTCAAGCCGATGCTGGACCACCTCGTGGCGAAAATGAGTTGAAATCCATAGCGTGAACGGTTAATCTTTAACCACGAAGACACCAGGGCACAAAGGTTTCTTCTTTGTTTTTCCTTTTAACTTTTTACTTTTTCCTTAGTGTCTTTGCTCGCCTCGGCGTAGCCGAAGGCGAAGCCGGGTGTCCTGGTGGTAAAAAATGAGGGATATATGAATCGGTGCGTCATAGGTTTGCAGTGGGGCGACGAGGGCAAGGGCAAGGTTGTCGATATCCTTGCCGAGGATAGCGATATTGTTGTTCGATACAACGGCGGCTCAAACGCCGGGCATACCGTTGTGGTGGATAACGTTAAGTTTGCCCTGCATCTTCTGCCCAGCGGCGCGGTCAGGCCCCAAACTATATGCGTAATTACAAACGCCGTCGTAGTTGACCCTGAGGTGCTAATCGGGGAAATCGACGCACTTGCCCAAAAGGGTATCACCCTGAAAAACCGCCTTTTTATCAGCGAAAACGCCCATCTTGTCCTTGATTATCACAAAAAGGAAGACCAGTTGCAGGAAGAGTCGCTCGGTAAGAAAAAAATCGGCACTACCATCCGCGGCATCGGTCCCTGCAACGCCGACAAGATGGGCAGAAGCTGTTGCATCCGTATGAGCGACCTGCGGGACCTAAACGAGCTTGAGTCGAAGCTTCGAACTATTGTCGAATACAAAAACAAGTTTTTTGTTTCAGTTTTTAACGCAGGCCCGATTGACGCCGGCGCGATATTCGAAAAGTGCAAATCCTTCGCAGTGAAACTGCTGCCCTTTACGCTGGATACGACCGAGTATCTGCACGATTGTTTGGTACAGGGGAAATCAATCCTTTTTGAGGGCGCACAGGGAACAATGCTCGATATCGACCACGGGACGTTTCCTTTTGTTACAAGCGCCAACGTCAGCGGGCTTGGTATGCCGGCTGGTTCCGGTGTGCCTGCCAAAATGGTCGATGAGTTCATCGGCGTCGCCAAGTGCTACACTACGAGGGTCGGCGCCGGCCCATTCCCCACCGAGCTTGATAATGAAATCGGTCAGTTAATCCGCGACAGAGGTCACGAGTACGGCACGACAACCGGCAGGCCTCGCAGGTGCGGCTGGTTTGACGCTGTCGTCGCCTCATATTCGGTCGCCATCGGCGGTATCGATACCGTGGCCCTGCTGCACCTCGATACGCTTACCGGCATCGATGAGCTGAAGGTCTGCATCGCCTACGAAATTGACGGCAGCCAGACCGCGTTTTTCCCCGCCAATATCGCCCGGCTGGCAAAAGCCAGATGTATATACCAGACGCTTGCCGGCTGGAAAGAAGACATCACTCAGGTAAAAGATTTTGACCGATTGCCTTTGAACGCTCAAAACTACGTCGCTTTTCTGGAAAAGTGCCTTAAAAAACCCGTTACGATGATAGGCGTGGGACCGAACCGTACACAAACAATTATCAGACGGTAGAAGCGCGATTGATAATTGATTATTGATTATTGATAATTTGAAAACCAATGGCGTCTGCCTCTTATCTGCAATAATCAATAATCAATCATCAATAATCAATGGATAACAAGCTTTTACAGACTGCTCATCGGCTCGGGATTAGTCCCGAGGATATGCCTCGCCATATTGCAATCATTATGGACGGCAACGGGCGCTGGGCCAAAATGCGGGGCCTGCCCCGACACGAAGGCCACAGGCAGGGCGCAAAAACAGCCGAAAAGATTTCACAATGCTGCGTCGATTTCGGAATCGAGGTGCTGACATTGTATTCCTTCAGTATGGAAAACTGGAAAAGGCCCAAGGATGAAGTCGATGCGCTGATGCATCTTTACGCCGAGTACCTTGTCAAAATGCGCCCAAAGCTGATGGAAGACAACGTTAAGCTCATTCACCTCGGGCGTAAATCCGCTTTGCCGAAATTAGTTAAAAAAGCGCTTGATGAGACCATCGAAAAGACATCGGCCAATACCGGGATGGTGTTCGCTCTTGCACTTAACTACGGAGGCAGGGCGGAGATAATAGACGCGGTAAAGGAAATCGCATGCCTGCATAAATCAGGCGAGTTGCCGCTTGATAAAATAGACGAACAGTGCATAAGCAGCCATCTCTACACCGCGGGGCTTGGCGACCCCGACCTTCTCATACGCACCGCAAACGAAATGAGGGTCAGTAACTTTCTGCTCTGGCAGATTTCATACAGCGAATTTTACGTGACCGATACGCTTTGGCCCGATTTTGACAAGCCGGATTTGGAAAAGGCCATATTGGCATACTCACAACGAACCAGGCGTTTTGGTTCCGTAGCAGTCTCGAAGGACAGATAATGCTAAAACATCGGCTCATTTTCGGGACCCTGATGACAATGGCCTTCATCGGCATCGTTTTGCTCGACGGCTGGATCGACGGCTCCATAACGTCTGCGCCTGACGATAATAATTACGTTCGTGGTACGCTTTTTGCATTGCTTGTTGCTTTCCTGATAGTCCTCGGATTATTCGAGTTATCAAAACTTGCTGCTGCAAAAGGGATGAGAATCCTGCTGCCGGTGTCGATTCCCACGACGGTTATGCTGGCGACCTGCCCCTATTGGACGGTTTTTTTCTCTGAAGTTAGTTATGAGGTGCTTTTGGCCTTCGGTGTGATGGCTTGTTTTCTGTATCAGCGCGTTCGATATGGTATATCGGGTGTGCTTGCCAACTGCAGCGGCGCCTGCTTTTCAATTTTGTATCTTGGATTGCTGGGAGCGTTTGCACCGGCTGTGTACATAGATTTCGGTCCCTGGCATCTGCTTATGCTAGTTTTTGTCGTAAAGTGTTCTGATATAGGGGCTTACACGATTGGCTGCCTTTGCGGAAAACACAAATTCTCGCCCGTAATAAGCCCTAAGAAGACCTGGGAAGGTATGGCGGGAGGGGTTGCTCTTGCGGTTGTAGTTGCGTTTGGCTTTGCCGTATTTTGTGATATAATGCCCTGGTGGCTGGGTGCGCTGTTCGGCATGACTTTCGCGTTTCTTGGCCAACTCGGTGATTTGGCGGAGTCGATGTTAAAACGCGACGCCCAGACAAAGGACGCATCGAACAACGTGCCCGGTTTCGGCGGCATACTGGATGTTGTGGATTCGATTCTTATCACGGCGCCGTTCGGGTATTTGTTCTTTTCAGTATTAGGACGATAGAGCAAAACTTTGGAGATTACCATACAATTAGATTCGGCCGACAGACAGCTCGAGCTGTTCGGGCCTGCCGACAGCAATTTGCGCCTTGTCCGCGACGCCCTCGAAGTCAGGATAACCGCTCGACAGGATAATCTGCTGATTGCGGGTAAGGCCGCCGACGTCAACAAGGCCGCCGAGGTCCTCGACAAGATGCAAAAACATCTTCTCAGGCGGGGAACACTGACCACAGACGATGTCAGCAACCTGCTTGCTGAAATTGTTGCACCGGCTGAACCAGTTTCTGCTGAGGCGATTAGCGTCTATTCGCACAAAAAGGTAATCGAGCCGTCAACCAAAAGACAACTTCGCTATATCCAGGCGATGCTCACCAACGACCTGACGTTTTGCATAGGCCCGGCCGGAACGGGTAAAACGTACCTCGCGGTTGCAGTCGCGGTCTCGATGCTTAAAAGAAAACAGGTAAGACGCATCATTCTCGCAAGACCCGCCGTCGAAGCGGGCGAAAAACTCGGGTTTTTACCAGGCGACATACAGGCAAAGGTGAATCCCTATCTTCGCCCCCTGTTCGATGCGCTCGAAGATATGATGGATTTTTCCCAGATGAGAAAGTTTATGGATATGGACATCATCGAGATTATTCCTCTTGCCTTTATGCGCGGCAGGACCCTCAACGAATCATTGATAATCTGCGATGAGGCGCAGAACACCTCGCCCCTTCAAATGCTTATGGTTTTGACCCGGCTGGGACGCGGCTCTAAAATGATTATCACAGGCGATATAACCCAGATAGACCTGCCCTTGGGCCAGAGAAGCGGTATGATTGAGGCAATAGAGCGGCTCCGCCGAATTAAGGGTATAGGCGTTGTCGAACTGACGCAAAGCGATATTGTCCGGCATCGGCTCGTTCAAAGTATCGTTCGCGCCTATCGAAACGACAGGTCTGTAAAAACCAGACGCCAAAGCGATTGATAATTGATGATTTGCTGACACACGGCATCGCTTCTCAACCTGTATTATTGTTTACAATAATCAATAATCAATAATCATTATGGAAAATAAAAGTGGGATTATTCAATAAGACAACTCAGCGAATAAGCCGGGTGCGAAAAGAAACGGAGACCTCCCTGGCAGGTATAAGCCGGCTGACCGATCCCGACGTAATTTACTCGGCGTTTATCTGGCTGCTCTTTGTAGTTTTGGCCGTTGTGGTGCTCGGGTATGAGTCAATCGCGCAGGCCGATTTCGGCCGGCTTATGGCAATGGCTTTGGTTGTTGTTTTGATTTGCCTCGCTGCCGCCTTTTACATCTGTCAATACCAGAAGCGATTATTGAAAAACCACGCACGGTCCGTTGGCCTGGCGGCACTATTTGCTTTTTTGCTGGCTGTAGCGAAAATTGCGGTCGCATTTTCGGGACAGACCTTCTGGGCCACGGCCACGGCCGTTGCCGTAGCGCTGATTTTGACCATTACTTACAATCAGCGGTTCGCTATGGCTATGATTCTGTTCTACGGTGTTCTGGCTTTTCTTGCCACTGGACGTTTCGCAAACGTCAACGTCCTGCTTATTGTGATTACCGCCGCGGCGCCTTTTTGCTTTCTTATAAAGGAGATACGCACTCGAATGAAGCTTCTCGAGGTAAGTTTAGTGGCTGCGGTGGCGGTGTTTTTAATGGCAGCGGCGCTTGAGCTATTGTCCACTCCTCGCTGGTCGATGTCTGTGCTCGAGGTCGCGGGTCCCAACGCCGCGATTACGCTCGTTGTCGGCGTGCTTATGCAGGGATTGCTTCCCGTTCTCGAAAGGGTTTTCAGGATATCGACGAGTATGACCCTGCTTGACTACAGCGATGCCAACCAGCCCCTGTTGAAACGCCTTGCCATCGAGGCGCCGGGCACCTATAGCCACAGTTTGCTAATCGGTTCCGTGTCCGAGGCCGCCGCTGAGGCAATCGGGCGAAACGGCCTTTTATGCAGGGTCGGCTGCTATTATCACGATATCGGAAAGATAAATAAACCGGGCTACTTCGTCGAAAACCAGCTCGGCTCGATAAGCTGGCACAAGGAGCTTTCCCCTGCGATGAGCCAGTTGATTATCGCGGGCCACATCAAAGACGGTATGGCGATGGCGAAGGAATACGGATTGACCGCCGTTCTGCAGCAGTTTATTGAAACGCATCACGGCACCACGCTGGTTGAGTATTTTTATAATGAGGCGCTTAAACAGCACGAGCAAAAGGATTCGCCCGATACCCCGCTTCCTTCCGAAGGTGATTTTCGCTATCCCGGTCCCAAGCCGAGGACCAAGGAAGCCGCCATTGTGATGCTCGCCGACGCCGCCGAAGGCGCGGTCAGGTCTTTGTCCGAGCCGACCCCTACAAAGATAGAGGCGGTGGTTCATAATATGGCTATGAAACGGCTGCAGGACGGCCAGTTCGATGAGTGCGACCTGTCCCTCAGGGAGCTTAGCCAGATTGAAGCCAGCATTTCGAAATCGCTTGCGGCTCATCATCACGGGCGAATCGCATATCCCAAGCCCCCGGAGATGCCGCCTGAAGAGACGTAACAGAATATACGATACCTTATGCTTACCGTAACCTTTCATATTGGGCGTAAATTATCCTGTCCTGTACAAAAGTTTAAAAATCTGGTCAGGACAGTTTGCGGTCGATTCGACCTTGCAAATGCGGCTGTTGGAGTGGCAATAGTCGACAATAAACAGATTCGCAAAATGAATAAAACGTTCCTGCACCGCAATACCGTTACCGATTGTCTTTCTTTTGATTTGTCGGAGAATGGGGGCGGTCGCAAATGGTTCGAGATTGTGGTCAACGGCGAAAGGGCGGCATTGCTTGCGAAAAGGCGGGGCCATACCGCGCAGGCGGAAATGGCGCTTTATATTACGCACGGCCTGCTGCATAATCTCGGCTTCAATGACCGCTCGGCGTCGCAGGCGAAAAAGATGCACCTGCTGGAGGATGAAATTTTACAGCAGCAGGGATTTGGGCCGGTGTATGACGGGAAAAACAAAATTGTACCGAATAAACGGCGTCGAAAATGCTGATTAACGACCAGGCCGTCTGTATTCGCGCGATTGATTACTCCGAAACCTCTCAGGTGGTTACTTTCTTTGCCAGGCAAACCGGAAAAATAACCGCTATGGCAAAAGGTTCCAAACGACAGCGTTCTGCTTTCGGCGGACCCGTTGAGCAGTTCTCCTGCGGCAACATTGTCTTTTCTGATTCAGGCCGGGATAAAATGGCGACGCTTGTCGAATTTGACCCGCAAACCGGCCTTGTTGATTCATCGATTCTCTCGGCGGATATCTTTGTCCTCAACTGCTGCCTTTTTGCCGGTGAGCTTGTAAATATCCTGACTGAGGATTATGACCCCCATCCCGGCTTGTTCGATTCGCTGCTTGTGCTCCTGCGTAACGTCAGCCGGCAAAAAGTACCCAAAGCCGAACACGACAAGGTGCTGGCGCGGCTGATTTTGTTTCAATTGTGTCTGCTCAGAGAAATCGGCTTGTACCCTGTATTTGAGTCCTGCGCAAATTGCAAAAACCCCTTTAACACTCAATGGCAGGAAGTGTATTTCAGCTACTCTGCCGGGGGCTTAATCTGCAGGGATTGCCAGGGTGCATTCCCGGATAAAATAGGAATTGACCGCGAGTGTGCAAAAGTTCTTGCCAATATTAAATTACTTGATTCGGCCCAGGAGCGGATTGTCAGACAGGCCGAGAATGTTTTGGTTGGCTATATTACCAGTGTCCTGGGCCGCCCTCCAAAAATGGCAAAGTACATACTGAATCTGTAAAAGCACTGTTAGAGAAAAAACACTGAAAATAACCACAAGCAGACCTTTTGCCCAAATTAACAATTAAGCATCGGCAATTATTAACTATTTTCCGAGGTGACGATTAAAAAAGCCAGATTCCAAAAGACAGAATCTGGCTTCGGAGGAGGGTGATGAAAAGCCAAATTATAACTGTTTTAAGTCCTTTGCAACTCCAATATCGCCCTTTACTTAATAATCGCCCTTATACTTGAAATTTCTTTAGTAAAATTTCTTCGGCAACTACATCTTTATATACCCGGCAAGTCAAGGGTTTGTTATTGAAAAATGCAATCTTTTTGCTTCCCGCGTTAAAAACCCTCAAATCGCCTCAAAAAATGCAAAGTTTTTACGCTTGCCAAATTAGTTTTGTTCGCTTATTTTAACTGATTACCTGTTATTTTATGGGGTGACCGGAATGGCTGGCAAAATTACTTTGGCTGATATGCTCGATGCAAAAAGGCAGGGTCGTAAAATCGTGGCCGTCAGTTGCTACGATTACACCACTGCCCGGCTACTTGCTCAAACCGGCGTCGATATGATTCTTGTGGGCGATTCTGCTGCGCAGGTTATCCTCGGCTACGACTCTACTCTCCCCGCGACGATGGATTTTATGGTGGCTATAACCGCCGCCGTCCGAAGAGGGGCGCCCGACGTCTGCCTTGTCGCGGATATGCCTTTTTTGTCTTATCAGCTCGGCGCTTATGAAGCGGTGAAAAATGCGGGCCGATTCGTCGTCGAATGCGGCGCACAAATGGTAAAAATCGAGGCATCCGGCGCCTATACGGACGTCATCAGGGCCGTTAGCGAAGCCGGTATGGCGGTTATGGCCCACATCGGAATCAAGCCCCAGAGCATCGGCAGAGTCGGCCGATTCAAAGCGGAGGCCTCCACCGCCGAGATGGCTGCCGAGCTTATTGCCCTGGCGGAGCAAATGACAAACGCCGGCGCAGTATCGCTGCTTCTCGAAGGCGTCTGCTCCGAGGTCGCACAAATCATCACCCAGCGAAGCGAAGTGCCTGTAATCGGTATCGGCTCCGGCCCCGGCTGTGACGGCCAGATTCTTATTGCGCCGGACGTCCTCGGCCTGACGCAGGGACCCAAACCCAAATTCGCAAAAAGCTTCGCCAATCTCGCCGATGCAACGATTGCCGCCTTTACCGAATACGCCGGGCAGGTTAAAGCCGGCCGATATCCCGATGTCGAACACTGCTACCGTATGAAAACCGGCGAAATGGAACGCCTGCAAAACCTCTTGCGAGGCGAGGAATAACACCCTGAGTGCTAATGGCCATTAAACAGGATTATATAGCGGATATTGCCGTCCCGGCGGTTTATACTCACCGGCAAAAAGGGGGCCTGGTCCTGTATCTGACCGCCTTTGCAGCCATACTTTGCATCGCGGCTTTCTGTTATGTGCTCAATATAATAACCGTTGCCGGCGCCGTGTTTCTCTTGCTGGTTCTTGCACTCGTCGTCGCGGTATTTATCTGGTCAATTCTTGCGATGTCTTCTTTGACGGTTTCTGTTGAAAACGAATTTGTCCGGCTTGTATTCGGTCCTCGCGCCTTTGTAAAAAAATTCGCGTTTAAAGATATCGCGGATTGCAGGCCCGTTAAAAACGATTTTTGGGACAACTGGGGAATACGTATGTGGGGAAACGGCTGGCTTTACAACGTCGCGGGATTCGACGCCGTCGAAATTACGATGAGGTCGGGCAGAAAAAACAGAATCGGAACCGACCAGCCCCGTGAGCTTGCAGAAGCAATTCAAAAAGCTATTGGTCGATTTTCTTCTGTCAAAGGAGATATATAAATGTCCGAAGTTACGCCTATTCTATTGTCCGAAATGATTTGCGACAGGGTAATCTTTGACCGCCTCTCAGGAATGCCCAGCATAATCAACATTATTCAAACCATCAACGCCCCCAGATACCCTGTACGCCACGACCAGCTCATATTTTTCTGCGAGATGACCAATGGCCACGGCAGCACGAAAATCAAGATTCGGCTTGTTGACCTCGCTGAGCAGGAAAAGGTCATTTTTGAGCAGGCCCAGCCGGTGGATTTCAAGGATGTCAGGCAAATCGTAACCGTCGCCATAAACCTGATGGGTATCGTTTTTCAGCATACCGGCGAATACCGCTTTCAGTTGTTTGCCAATGACACATTGCTCGGAGAGAGGTCAGTAGTTTGCAGGCAGATTACCCTTCCTCCTCCCGGTGCAAAACCAGTCGGCCCCCCTGATGCTACGAAATAAAAAAGTTTTTTAAAAATTTTTGGCCAATATTGAACAGGGTATTAAATATAAACGCCCGATAATAATGAACTCCTCGAAATAAATCAGCCCTTATGGGAATCTTCAAACCATAACAAACCCTAAAAAGATTACCTGCATTACGCATATTACCCATATTAACTAAAGATTTTTTGCAGTTCAAGTCGATTTGTAGATTATCCATTTTAACATATTAGGTATTTTTAAGTGTTCGTAATGTTGAAATAGGTAAACTATCAAACCAAACAATTTTTGGAGAACTGACTATGGTTCGAGAGGAAATCGTTGAAAAGTATTTGGATGCATTGTTAAGAGGTGATAGGAGAAGTTCACGGTCGGTCATCGAAGAGACGCTGCAAAGCGGTGCTCCGACAAATCTTGTTTATATGGAGGTCGTCTGGCCCACAATGGTAGAAATTGAAAGGTTGCTGCGTGCCGAGAAGATAACCACGGTTCAGGAGCACCTTGCAACCAGGATTAACCGAACGATTGTGGACCAGTTGCAAAATAAGCTGCCGCGAAGGCAGGCGAAGGAAAAAAAGATAGTTGTTTGCTGCGCACCGGAAGAATTGCAGGAGCTTGGCGGCCA
>Ga0187886_1002961_pt1 | contig 13073 bp, 11 predicted proteins | sample June2016WEW_20_1_FD_133001 | JGI IMG/M metagenome (GOLD analysis project Ga0187886, IMG submission 133001) | Peatland microbial communities from SPRUCE experiment site at the Marcell Experimental Forest, Minnesota, USA - June2016WEW_20_150 | ecosystem: Environmental > Terrestrial > Soil >...
AGTGAAATTGCCTGGTTCGCCTGAAATGCCCTCGACATCCGTTGCTGTAAGGATGCCAATGTTGAGGTGACGGCCTGCCTCCACCAGTTTGGGAGAGATGATGCACATCGAGCAATCGTTGGTCGGGAAGGTTTTATCGAGTTGGGCCATTACCCCACCAATCGCAGGCGATGACTCCACGAGGTAGACATAGTAGCCAGATTCGGCAAGGTCAAGGGAGGCTTGTATCCCAGCGATCCCGCCCCCTACCACCATTACAGCTCCAACCTTATCGGCCATAGTATTCCTTTCGATAAATTTTCGATTTTAGATTTTTGATTTGCGATTTAAAATCGAAAATTGGCAATCGGCAATCAAAAATTCCCTCTACATCAGTCCCTTGGCACTCAATATCTTGATCGGGTCTGTGATGTGCCGGTTAAACCATTTCTTGACATCGCGATGGCCCAGAGCCAATCCTATCAATTCTGTAAAATAGAGGATGGGAAGATTGTATTTTTCTCCCGTCTCTTTCTCCAGTTCCTCTTGGCGGGTATCCAGATTGGCGTGACACATTGGGCAGCCAGTCACCAGGCAATCAGCCTCCACTTCCTTGGCCATCGAGAGAAGTTTGCCGCTCAGTCTTCTGACGATATCCGTCCGCGTCATCACGAGACTGGCTCCACAGCAATCGGTTTTATAGGACCAAGGAACGGAGTCTGCGCCCAGTAATTTCATCAGTCGATCCATATGTTGAGGATTTTCATATTCCCGTATGCCTGTTACTTTTGGGGGTCGAACAGTGAGGCACCCATAGTAGCAAGCCACCTTAAGCCCTGAGAGAGGCTTCACACGCTTTTTCTTTATCTCCTCTAAGATCGGCCCATCGCAGAAAAAATCGAGGGAATATCGAATAGGGATATTTCCTCGGTAAGGGAAATGGACTTTCTTGGAGTGTTCCTTGACCTCTTTTTCAACTGCCTTAAATCGGCTGTAGCAGGCCACGCAAGGAACCAGCAACTCGCGATCGTTCTTTTCGGCGATGGCAAGATTTCGGGCAGCCAGTTCGATGGCCAGTTCTTCATCCGTGCAGTGTGCCGAGCTCGCACCGCAACAGGTCCAATCCTCTAACTCATAGAGTTGGATATCGAGGAGTTTCGATACGCCTCGGATCGAATCGTCATACTCTCTCGCCGTTCCATGAAGGGAGCATCCGGGGTAATAAGAAATTTCTTTCACCTTCTCGCCCCTTTCTCGAACTCGTTGAAGATCTCCTGAATCTCTTTCCCTCCTCCAAACCTCGAAGGAAGGAGTTTAATTTTCCCTTTGCGAAACATCTTCCAGCCCAATCCGGCATCCTTGAGAAAATCTTTGGTCTTCGATTTTAATTGGATGATGAGGCTCAGTTCATGGATCCGGCCTTTCGATTTAATCGTATCTAAGAAGACAGAATGAAAAACAGGAATATCCTTTTCCCCTGGTTCGGCACCAGAACGAAGCGCCAAACTTCTTAATGTATCCATGATCTTGGCGATATCGATGTTGTTTGGGCATCGAACACTGCAGGTATAGCAGGAAGCGCAGATCCAGATCGTCTTTGAAGTGAGAACCTTTTCCCGGTGGTTGTATTGGATACGACGGAGGATCTGATTCGGAAGGATATCCATGGCATAAGCTACCGGACACCCCGCTGAACACTTCTGACACTGATAGCAGGCCTGTATCTTTTCACCACTGGCCTGAGCGACTTCAGACAGGAAAGGATTCTCCTTCTGGTTTACCTGTACGTTTAGATCCATCATTTACCCCTTGACCTTGGATGGGAAAACTTTCCAGGATAGCCTGAGTCCCTTGGTGAATGGGAAGTTCAATCGAAAATGTTGTTCCTTCCCCCACCTTACTTTTCACCCTGATCTTCCCCCCGTGCTCTTCTACAATACCGTAGGAAGTTGCCAGCCCCAGTCCAGTGCCTTTTCCTACATCCTTCGTGGTGAAGAAGGGATCGAAGATCCGGGTGAGGTTCTCTTCAGGAATACCCTCACCGGTATCGGTGAACTCTACGAGGACTGACTTTCGATCTGGAGCAGGGGAGGTGGTAATGGTAAGCGTTCCACTGCCATGTATCGCCTCTGCCGCATTGACAATGATGTTCATGAAGACCTGTTTCAGTTGACCGGCATTTCCTTTGACAAAGGGCAGGAAGAGGTCGAGCTTCTTGATGATTCGGATGTTGTGAAAGAGAGCTTGATTTTCCAAGAAGAAGAGGCCCTCTGTAATGGCCCGATTGATATCCGTAGGCTCCATCTTCGGCTCGGTCTGTCGGGCGAATTCGAGAAGGCTCTTGACGATCTCCTTACACCGCCCAGTCTCTTGAACAATACGGGCCAAATCTCCTTTCTTTGGATCTTCCTCTGGGAGATCCTCCATCATCAGGCTGGAATAGATGAGAATTCCCCCTAATGGATTGTTAATTTCGTGAGCGATACCCGCTGCCAGCTTCCCAAGAGAGGCCATCTTTTCTGAGCTGACTAACTGAACGTGGGTCTCTTGGAGCTTCTTCTCCATCATCAGACGAGGTCTCAGGTCTGTGAAAATTCCGACACTGGCAATCTCCTTGCCCGCTCCATCGTAAATCAGAACGGCCGAAAGTTGGATAGGGATCTCCTCTCCGGCTTTATTGAGAACATTGAATTGAGTGGGGGTGAGTTTCCCGACCCCACCATATTCCGGACTTCGAAGTTTCTTCATGACCTCCTTGGCCACCCCTTCAGGGTAGATCTCTGTGATAGGGGCCTTGCCAATCACCTCCTCTGCCGTGTATCCGGTCAGCGTCTTCGCCCCTTTGTTAAAGATAAAGATATTACCTTTCATGTCCGCCGCAATAATCCCATCCACAGAGCTTTCAATGAGGTTCATGAAGAATTCATTGGCCTCGCGAAGTTCGTTTTCAATCCGTTTTCTCTCAGAGATATCTAAGTTAATGCCTTGGTAGCCAACGACCTCTCCCCTCTCATTCTTAATGGGATGGCCTGTCAGCAAGACGGTGATCTTGTCCCCATTCTTCTTCTTGAATTCCACCTCCATGTCTTTGACATAACCATCTCTTTCGATCCTCTCCTGAAAGGCCTTCCGATCTTCAAGGTTCACATAGAGATCATGGGCAATATCTATTTTGAGAAATTCCTCTTTGGTAGAGTATTCCAGCATATCGAGAAGGGCTTGGTTACAGTCTAAAAACTTGCCCTCCTTCGAGCTGATGAAGAGGCCATGTCTCACTCTTTCGAAGAGGTTTCTGAGCTTTTCCTCGGAATCCTTGAGATCCCTTTCGAATTTTTTCCGTTCTGTGATGTCCCGGATATAAGCATAGGTCTTGACCTCTCCGGTATCCGACTTGGCCAGGGCAATACAAACCTCTGCATCCTTGACATGGCCCTGGGAGGTCAGGATATTCATTTCAGTACAGAGCTTCTCACCTATTCCCACACCGCGGGTGACGGTCCCTTCAAGAAATTCTTTGTCCTCTTTACCAATAACGGAGAAAAAATTTCTTCCGATCAAACCCTCCTTGGGGATCTCGGTGATTTCGGAGGCCATCTGATTGGCAAAAATGATCTTAAAAGCTTGATCGAAGACCACGATCCCATCATCACCCATCTCCGCAATCTTCTCAAACTGTTGGGTGGCCTCTTGGATCCTTCGTTCCATTCTTTTCGATTCTGTAATATCTCGGAGATAGGCATAACCTTTCCGGGCTCCAAGAGGTGTTTTCGCCAAGGCGATACAAATTTCAGCCTCTTTGATCTCCCTATTAGAGGTGAGCAGCTGAACCTCGGTACAACTTTTTTCGCCATAACGCTCGGGATGGATGAAGAGGTCTTCGATAAAGGGTTGAAGGGGTTTGCCTAAAAGGGAAAGGACCGGCATTTTCAGCAACTCTTTGTTTGAATATCCGGTGATCTCGGAAGCCATCCGGTTTGCAAATTCGATCTGATGACGCTCATCAAATACTAAGATCCCATCGTTTCCCAATTCGGCAATGGACTGAAACATCTCTGATCCCACCCCCTTCTTTTTAACAAGGATAAGTGGTTCAGCTGTTTTTTTTCTCTTTGTTGGTGGAGTTGGTTTTTTGGCAGACATATCCTTCACAAGGTACCATATCTCCCCAGGGTTGACAAGGAAACGAGGGCGCTCTTTCAATTTCAAATGCCAAATGTCAAAGTTCATCCTTCGACAGGCTCACGACAGGCTCAGGATGAAATCATGGTGAGCTTGTCGAACCATTGGACTTTTCGCTTTTCACAGTCCTACATAATCCAGGAGAGCGGGGATCTGCTTTTCCCATCCGATGGGAATGATCTGAACTCCTTGGCAAAGTGGTTTCAAGGCCTTGATCAGATTCCCTGCGATTTCAATGCTTGCTTTCTGTTTATCTGAAGCCTTCATCAATTGGTCGATGATCGAATCCGGAACGGAAGCTCCTTCCACATGCTTATTCACATATCGGGCCATGCCGACTGATTTGAGCAGGGTGATGCCTGCGATGATGGGAACCTTGAAGTGAGCAACCTTTTTGACAAAGGGTTCGAATAGGCTCACATCGTAGATCGAGTTCGTGAAGAAGAAATCGGCCCCCATGCGAATCTTCTTTTCCATATCCATGATCTCCAGATCGAGGGCATGGCCTTTCGCTGCTGCATTGACCTGGGTGCCCACAAAAAACTGAGGTTTGCCCTTAAGATCATTGCCCATCATATCATAGCCCTCTTGGAGGCGTTTGGCTGCCCCGAGCAGGCCTATCATATCGAGATCGAAGACCGGTTGGGCCTCGAAGTGATCTCCAATGGATGGATGGTCTCCCTGGAGGACCAGGACGTTCGTCAATCCCAGGGCTGAGGCGTTGAGGAGTTCAGATTGGAGTGCCAAACGGTTTCGATCGCTACAGGAGAGATTGAAGATCACCTCCATCCCTTTCGTTTTCAGCAGGGCACATATGGAAAGGGATCCCAGCCTCATGATCGCATTTTGAAGGTCTGGCACATTGATCGCAGTCACGAGGCCTTTCAAACGTTCCGCATTTTCAAAAACTTCGGAAAGATCGTTTCCTTTTGGAGGCTGGAACTCAACGACAACGACGAATTTGCCGGCTTCTAATCGTTCCTTGAACGACATCTTTTTCTCCTCCCTCCCACCTTTCGGTGGTCATCCAAGTCGTTCGGTTCTATTCCATTCTGTTCGATGTTATGTAATGCCCCCTATAAAACAATTATGTCCAAAGTCAGGGAGAATTTCCATAGTTGGTGGCGTAACGATTTGTGAATCAATTTCACAAAAATATAGGTATTTTTTAGGATAAAGGGAATGAAAACGGAAGTATTATAATCTTTTGAAAGAAAACATGTCAAGGTAAATGCAATTTTTTTTGATTCCTGAGACAAGAAAACTAAATCCATGACCTAAGAAAAAGCCTTCAAAGAAGGCCAGTTTCTTGATAAGAAGGTTTGCGGGAAGAAAAACAATTTAAACTCGGCTCAGGTGAAACTTGTTTAGTTTCGAAACGTTTTCTTTTCAACCAATCATTTCATTTGACATATCTTTTCTTATAAGCTTCCTGAACCAGAGTTCCCTGAGTTTGATTGCGCCATTCCCTTGCAGGTTTTATCTTTAGAATATTTTCTAACCTGTTTTGTTGCTTTAGGCGTTTATGAATCTCAAACCAAGCACAAGGTGTATCTTTGTTCACTTCACATTTACCTTCACGAGATGTTCCTCCGCATGGTCCGTTGAAAAGACTCTTTGCGCATCTCGTTACAGGGCATATCCCTGCTGTTTCTCCAAGAACACATTCTCTACACGTTCGACAATTTTCTTCAAACCATCCGAGATCTCGATCCACTCCCACGAAAATGGTGTTCAAAGCCGGAAAGACGAGTTTTTCAGGATATCGGTCAGCCATGAACTGGACCCCGGCACCACAAGCCATCGAGAGGATAGCCTCATAGGGTTTCATCATCTCATCCAATAGGGGATAAAAATCGGCATTGCATTGCCTCTCAATCGTAAAGCTATCGATCTGGAGTGGAATATGATCCAGTTCAAAAGCTTTTTTCAGTTCTTCATTTAAAATACCAACTTCCTTTTGCCCCCCGGAAAGACAGATAGAGGTACACCCTCCACAACCTACATTCAAAACCTTCTTGAAATTCTTCACCATCTCCTTGATTTCGTCAAAAGGCTTTCTTTCCGCAACAATCATTTTCTCCCTCCAGGTTTCAAACTTTAAAATTTTCAAATAAGGAATCGAGCCTGCCTGCCGCAGGCAGGGATTCCAGGGTCCAAGGGTTCAAGTGTTTGTTTTCTAATCACTCGACCCCTTAATTCCTTGACCCCTTGAGTCCTTCTATTTTTTCACATGACACTCCCCGCAAAATCGGGGACCTGTTTTTTTCCTTTCCTTCTGGTATTTCATATGGCAACCCATACACTGGTCATGAAAGGCCTGTTGCAAATTGGGGCGCAACTTTGGACCATGGCATGTAGAACAACGGATGTCTTGATTTCCTGCCTCCAATTTACTTTCATCGAGAACATTTTTTCCGTTCTCATAAATATGATGGCAATCCTTACAGCCCAACCCTGCTTCGACATGTCGGTTATGAGGAAACGTAACGGCAGGTCGTCCTTTTTTGCCAGAGGTCTTCGAAGAATCCAATATCATCTTGTCCGGCTGTGCTCTGAGGGCGGATCCGGTTAAAACGATCATGGTAGCCACCGTGATCGTCAGAACCCTGATGCATTTCCTTTTCATGCCTTTTCTCCTTCAGAACCTCCTCTTTCTATTGATAGACTATCGATCCTTTTTATAGAGTTACAACCAACTTTCCAAGGAGACCTCATCAAGTTGAGGATAGACATCCTGAGATCGACAGATGCTACGGGCAAAAGCAATCATACTGGGAACATGAATACCAATTGGGCAATAACACCGGCCACAGAGGACACAGTTTCTCCACACGATCCCCTTCATCTCCATTAAAAATTTACGATCCACTTTACCCGGTTTTTTATATAATTTTCCCAAAGAATGAATCACCTTATAAGAGGGCATATATTGGGGATCTTTGTCATGAGCCATATATAAAAAACAGCTTTCTGCACAAAGACTGCAATGGGCGCAGAAAGACAGATATCGTTTCATCTTGCCTTTTTGTCGATCCAGCATCTCCCTGATTTTTTTAGTATCAACGGGCTTCATTTCCTGGTTGGACATCTTGTTCTCCATTTATTCTTTATGTCATTAAAATCCTTTAAGTTAACATCCTTTCCATTACCATGTTCGGCTTCCTCGGGTGAAACTGTATTCGTTCCCAATCAAGAAACGATAAAGGAAGAAAAAGAGCATGTGACCTAATTTCGTAAATGGAATGGTGATGAGCATTAGCTCTCCTAAGAGAATGTGAAGGACGATAACAGTAGGATAGTCAAACCACTGGTGGTAGGCTAAGTATCCGGTCAGGAAAGGGGCTACAGCAATAAAAAGAACGAGATAGTCATAGAATGTTGAAATCGCTCGGACCCGAGCCAAAAATAGGCGGCGCATCAAGAAAAAAGCCGAACAGATGAGGACAATCAGAGTCAACCCATCGGCGAAACATTCGGGAAGACTACAAAGGCTTACCCCCCAGGACTGATCCAGGAGAAGATTATGTCCGAATAAGAAAATGGGTACGAGGATCAGACAGACATGGAAGGCCGATGTCACAACCGTCATCAGGGGATCGGTTTTCCATAGAGTCCCCTTTAGAGAAGTGAGGCCATCAACGATGGATTGTCCCAATGTTTTCTTTTCACGTTTTTCCTCCAAAGGTAAGGGTGGCAAAATCCACTCTTTTTCCCTTGTCAATTTGAAAAATTGGATCCCTTGGTAGATAAGCCCCAAAACAAATATGATAAAAGCAATGGATACCAACTGACTCCCAATAAAATCGTACATGAACCTCTCCTTTTTACTTCAGATAGGGGAATAGGGATTTGGGGAATTGGGGAGATTCTTGACCCAAACCGCCTTCTCGCTATCCCTCTTTTCTCCCTATCTCCTCATTACCCTATCTCCCCATCTTTTATACCTGGGGTCTGGGGATTAACTTCGCCCGTTCAGCGATTTCTGGTACCCTGTGTTCCCATTCAATGGCCATTAAATGAATTCCACGAACTCCTTTAATTTCTTTCAGTTCTTCAATCTGTTCAACGCAGATTTGAATTCCTTCTTCGGCGGCTTTTTTTGCTTTAACGATTCGATCGATGATTTCGTCAGGAATGATGATGCCGGAGACATTCTTTGCCATGTATCGAGCCATACCTCCTGATTTAAGAGGAGTGACTCCCGCCAAAATATACGCCTTTTCGGTCAGTCCCATATCGTTAGCCTGTTTCATCCATTCCCGGAACCTCTTCATGTCATAAATGCATTGAGTCTGGATAAAGTCTGCACCCGCACTAATTTTTTTTGCCAATCGATGCACCCGCCATTCAAAAGGTTCGGCAAAGGGATTCGCAGCGGCACCAATGAAGAGCTGGGGTGCCACATCAATCTCATCGCCGTTAAGAAATTTTTTGTCATCTCGCATCCCCTTCACCATAGCGATCAGTTGAATGGAGTCAATGTCGAAGACGCCCTTGGTTAAAGGATGGTTGCCAAATTGCTGGTGGTCACCCGACAGACAGAGCATATTCCGGATACCATGAGCGTAAGCTCCCAGGATATCGCTCTGCATGGCGATGCGATTGCGGTCTCGACAGACCATCTGATAGTTTGGTTCCAAACCTTCCTGAATGGCAATCAAGCCGGCAGCCCAACTTGCCATTCGCACGACAGCAGTTTGATTATCTGTGATGTTCACCGCATCAGTGATCCCTTTGAGATAACTTGCTTTTTTCCGGATCGCCTCCACATTGGCTCCCTGGGGTGGGCCGAGTTCACCAGTGAAAGCAAAATGACCCGCTTCGAGAACCCTTTCAAGACGGCTTCCTGATTTCATAAGCACTTCCCTTTCTTTAAGGCAATTCCATGAATGAAAGTTTTGTTTCTATACTATTCGTGAAAATATTCATTTAATAAAATAAAAAATTTGAACCTCTTTTTCTATTCGTCACAAGCGCCAAAATAAAAATTGCTTTGATTTCATTCTTCAAGTTTACTCCATTTTGGGACGTTCTCCTAATCCGGTCAATGCTAATGATAGGATTCACCCTCAAAGATACAAGATATGCCCTTGATTACCGTTAGGAATTCCTACCTGAGCCAATTCTAATGGGACTGTAATACCAGAGATTCCTCCACCAATGACGAGACAGCCTTTTCCATCAATTTCTCACTCCCTGCTTAATTTAGGAATTGAGGAATTTGGGAATTTAAGAATTTAAGAATTATCTAATTCCTGCCTGCCGGCGCAATCCCTAAATTCCTAAATTATGGATGTTAGAATTTGGTTATTACAGTTCCAACCACGAATCAGAGTAAAGGGTTTTGGCCATCAAGACTTTCGTGGTTTTCACATAATCGGCCTCTTCCTTACTTAAGGATTTGAGATCGATTTCCTCCCCATCCATGACCCGATAGACCAGTTTTCTAAGTTCCTGTTGTTCCCCACTGGCAAATCTTTTTAGATCGTCATCAAAGGCATCCACAATGGCCGAGGCCATCCCATATCGTTCAAGCATCATCATATAGGTCTGATTGAGGATGGGTCTCAAATGTTCTGGGGCCCCATTGGAGACATTGGAAAGACCACAGGTTGATCTCATTCCGGGTAGTATCTCTTGGAGGTCCTTGAACATCTTCATAAACTCGATACAACTGGGAACCTGGACCTGGCTTTGGGGGCTGGTCACTGGGGTGACAATAGGATCCATCCAGACATCTTCACCCGATATACCAAACTCTATACCTTTTTGCATCAATTCCGCCGCCAGCACTCCCCTTTCGTCTGCATCTCGCGGAAGCCCGGAAGGCCCCCAGAGGAGGGCGACGAGCCCGGCATTATACTTCTGGGCTAAGGGAAATTTAACATCCATGCTTTCGGGACGAGCCATGATGGAATTGATGATGGCCTTTCCTTTTTTGTTTTTATAGACCTTGAGCCCTGCTTCGATAGCCTCCGCATTGACCGTGTCAAGGTATAAGGGGGTATCGACTACCTCTTGGACTGTTCTGACAACCCATTCCATCAATTCTCCCCCACCCTTACGCGCAGGCCCCAGATTGATATCGATGAAGTCAACGCCTGCTTTAGCTTCGGTAATAGCCAGTTCTTGGATGGGCTTTGGATCCCTTTCCTTCATCGCTGTTCCAATCTTTTTGACCATCACATTGAGATTTTCTCCAACACGTAACATATCTTCCCTCCTTCAAATTGCAGATTTTAGATTGTAGATTTCAGATTTTAAATCCGCAATCCGCATTCCGAAATCCGAATTTTATTTTGAATTTTAGGCCCCCATCTTGAGATAGGCGGGTATGTGGGCAGCCTCTCTCGGACCGATCTTGACCTCCCATCCTGAGCCGAGCTCTTCTTCAAGATCTCCGCTCACAGCGGCAACGGCTCCAGGGATCACCACTCGACGATGCTTGACTTTATCGGTGATACCACTCTTTTTGATGAAGGTACCAATCGCATCGCCTACAAATTTTCCCGCAGCCCAGGCGGTTAAAACGGAGAGACCTTCAGTATCCATCACCAAGAGCCAACTGGGAACACGGCTCGATTCGATCTCGCCGGAAACGATAAAATAGGTCAGAGAGAAGTTGGTGGTGATCAGGACAGGGGAATCCTCAACTGGATTGCCAATGGGGTAGATTCCTTGCTGCATCATCATGGGCCGTTGGGGATCGGTATAGATGTTCAGTCGTTCCACAAGGAGGGGAAAGAGACTCTCTCCCTGAAAATCTGAAAGGACGATGATGCCTGCGTATTTCGCCACAAAGGTTGCAGCGATCATGGCCTCCTTCATCGGATCCTTCGTCATCTCGCAAGGAAAAGTGATCGTCGGGAATCCAAGGGAACGGTTTTTCTGGTTGAGGGCTGCTCGACGGATAAAGATCTGATCTTCAAAAGCTTTGCGAAGGGTCCTCGACCCGGAGTCGAGGACAAGATCTTTTAAACCTGCTGCAGTTAATTTGTCTGAAAGGGCGATCAGTGCATCAAGGTTATCGGCTTTGACCACCAACGGGCATTTGTTCTCCTTCGCCAGATTGGCTAAGGCGTCGCTATTTCCATTGTTCGCAGCATAGATCAATGGAACACGATCAGCGCAGGCCTTTACTCCAGCGGATAAAGCATCTACCTTGTCGCTCATCAAAATGAGTGCAGCATCGGTTTCGGCCTTCACCTTTTTGATCAAAGCTTCAAATTTTTCAGGGTCTCCTGAATCATTCTTCACGGCGACCATCTCCGGTCGCAGAGTGAGTCCCACCCTTTCATATTTCAACTCCTTGAATCTTTTCAAACGGGCATTGACCTCAGCCTCCGGCATGACATCGCTCACCAGGATGGCAAAACCTGGTTTGTTGACGAAGGTCTTTTCGTGGCGGAATAGAACCGTCTCCCCGCCGATTTTGACCACATTGTCACCCGAACCAATGGTGAGGGGTCGAATGGGCGGAGCCGCTGCTTCGGAGAGCATGGCCTTTGTCTCCTCTGAAACATAGGGGCAGGAGGACAATTCGGCTTTTCCTGCTGCCAAGTTCATGGCAAAAGCGAGGCAGGTGGGAACGCCACACTCCTTACAGTTTGTTTTTGGTAGCAATTTAAAGATTTGGATTCCCGTCATTCCCATGGTTTTCGCTCCTTTCTAAAGATCGCGGTGCGCAGAGCGCCTGCCTGCGGTAGGCAGGCTAAACGCATAGCGTTTTGTATCTCAGGGCTTTAGCCCTGATTTCTCAGCCCTAAAGGGCTGAGTTACAGGCTATGCACTATGCCCTCTGCTCTTAGCGGTTTTACTGTTTATCCAAGTATGGGGTCCATTGAGAGGGCAGGGTGATTCTTCTCTGTCAGGAAGGGAAGAATTTCTTCCTCTGTTACCCCAACGGTTTCGTCTGCAATCATATCGATGAGGTTTGGAATGCCGCTTTCTTCGGCCCGTTTCTGTAACCGCTCCTTAATCTCCTCCTTAAGGATCTTGGGCATCCAGACGAGTCGTTGGATTCCACCATCTCCTACCAGCCACTTTCTCTGGGTGATATTGTATTTGCTGTGTCCGACAAAGCCCGGTGTTACTGCACCCCCTCCCACAGAACCTGCCAGAGTAGTGAACTTCATCCCGCATGGAGTCATACCGGTAAAATCGCGATTGACGGTCATGACACCATTGCACATGGGCAGAACAGCGGCAATGCATTCACAGCAACCACACGTGGTCATCGGATCGTAGATCAGACTATAAAAGTTGTAATGATCGATCTTCTGACGAGAGGCTTTGAAAACGAATTCATTCACGCCTTTCCACTGGCCAAGTTTCGTATCGATCATTTCACCTTTCTGAACAGGTTGGTTCGGTCCAGTAGGATTGATCTCGAACGCAGCCTTGCAATCCATCCAGTTGTAAGCGCCGCAGAGTCCGGTTCTTTCGGGGCTGATGACACAGACATGGTTGGGTGCAAAGGACTGGCAAAGAGTGCAGGAGTAGAAGATGTCCGTGGTCTCATCGGTCATGCCTTCGATACGGGTATCCCTTTTTTTATAAACCTCCCTTGCCTTGGCAAGCATTTCATCAACCGTTTTAGGCTCCGTATAGACTTTGACCTGGACTTTATCAAAGATGGCTCCAAAGTCCTGATGGAATTTTGCATGGAGGATCTTGCCAAGATGGGAGAGCCTAAATCCTTTCTCCACAGCACCCTTTCCAACTCGTACCCAAGCAATATCCCTTTGACCAATATGCATGATTCCTTGGGCATAGTTGATCAGATGGTGGATCTGACGTTCCAAGATCGGCTCGAAATCTTCTTGCATCTGCCGTCCTGCCACCTCTGCGACAATGGCAAGAGGGAGTTGCCCCGGAGGTTGGATCTTGTCCAAGTCAGGGCCGAAGACTTC
>Ga0187886_1002962_pt1 | contig 13069 bp, 12 predicted proteins | sample June2016WEW_20_1_FD_133001 | JGI IMG/M metagenome (GOLD analysis project Ga0187886, IMG submission 133001) | Peatland microbial communities from SPRUCE experiment site at the Marcell Experimental Forest, Minnesota, USA - June2016WEW_20_150 | ecosystem: Environmental > Terrestrial > Soil >...
ATCATTGAGGAGAGCGGCGGGATCATCGTCCCCCTCATCCCCTGGAGCATGGCCGGCGTTTACATCACGGGAACGATCGGAGTTTCGACCTTCGCTTATCTGCCCTGGGCTTTCATGAACTACATGTCGGTGGCCATGCTGGTCATCTTCGGGTTCACGAAATTCACCATGGCCCCGCGTATCCGCGAAGACGAGACCCAGGCCGGAAGCTGAGCGGGGAAAGCTGGAGGGGGATATGTACTTTGGGTACGTGTCCCCCTATGATTCTCCCCGTATGATTGAAACCGAAGTTCAGAAGCGGAAGCAGAGCCCGCCGCTGAGGCTCGGGCAAACCCTGGACATATCGTTGTCCACTAACCAAAATCGCATCATCGCCCGCCCGTACAGACCGAAATTATTCCCGAGCCAGAATTCCTGGCGGAACCCGAAATGCAGCCCGAAGCCATTGAGGTCGACCTCGTAGGGCTCGCCCTCGCTCCCGCTGAGTCCCAGAAAAATAATCGAAGGGGCCTTGTCGGGCCCAAACGATTTCCAGTATCCCACGTCCGCCACCCCGCCGTGGCCGTTGAACCAAGACGCCGAGAGGTAGCCGGCGCTGACGTAAATTCCCGCCCTTTTCCAAAGTGAGAAGATGCCCGCCGCCTCAAAGGAGCTCGCCCACCAATCGCGATTGATGCTGCAAGCTCCGAAGCCCAGGGATAAGTTCACCCGCCCGGCCGCGCCGATCGGCGCCGCGGAGACGAGGAGCGCGCCCAAAAGCAGGACGTGGACGGCGGAGTTTCGGATCGACCGGAGATACGGGGGCCTGATGATTTTCCTTGTCATGTCAACCTCCCTCTGAACCGGCTGGGAGGATATTACTATAGATAAGGGCCCGGGTTCAATCCATCGACGCGAACTCAAACCCTCAGGCAAGTGCCGCCGCACGGGTTCGGGGAGACCGCCCTCAGCTCTTCCATCCGGGGGGACATGTCCCTAGGCACGTGTCCCCCTAGGTCTCCTCGTCGTCCTCGCCCTTCCCGGCCTTTTCGAGCGCCTGCTTGAACAGCTCGTCGGCCTTGGCGTGCTTCTCTTTCTGGAGCTCGAAGGTGGCATCGAACTTGCGGCCGAACTGGTCCGTCCGGGCTTTCTCTTTGACCAGCATGTCGTCGAGCGAGCCCTTGGCCTTTTTCGCCTTCTCGGATTTCATGACGGCCCGCGTTTCGCCGTCAACCCAGAGCAAGGCCCCGCAGCAGGGGCAGGTCACCTGGAAGACACCGGGCTTTCCCTCTTTGTCCGCCATGAGCTGAATTTAGCACAATCCAGTCCGGCGCTTCAACAAAGAGGGATAGTCCCCCTGTACTGGGCGGTATCCCCTTCCCGAATCGTTATTAGGAGATCAGCGGACGCAGGGGGGATGTCCCGGAGAAAACATTGAGCGCGACGCGGGCACGGTTGGAAAAGAGGGACAGTCCCTGGAATGAAATACTCAGACACTCGTTTCGGATATTTATCAGAAGTGCGGCTCCGAGCCGCTCCGCCACACTTCTGCTGGTCGCTCCTCGGAATCCGCTCCCTGCCGGAGGGACTCCCCCCGAGTCCGCAACCTCAAGAATAAACGATGAGGGATTATTGTGATAGGAACCTTTCATGCCTATTCCGACGGACAGGCCGGACGCCCGGGCTGGATATTATGCTTTTTCAGCAGCTTGAACAGCCCCTGGCGGGTCAGGCCGATCTCCGCGGCCGTCCGCGAGCGATGAAAATGGCAGCGCACGAGAGCCTCGCGCAGGAACCGCTTCTCGAACTCGGCTCGGGCCTCGGCCAGGCGCTGGGAGGCCGGCGAGTAGGTCTCGCCGCCGGGGTTGATCTTCGCGGACAGGAAATCCTCCTGCACAACGGGGCCGTCCCCCGCGATGATGAGGCAGCGCTGGATCTCGTTCTGGAGCTCCCGGACGTTGCCGGGCCAGGGGTAGCTCAAGAGAAGCTCAAGGGCCAGCGGAGAGAAGTGAGGCCGGGACCGCCGCATGGAACGGGAGTATTCGTCCATGAAGTGGTCAAGGAGGAGGACGACATCCTCTTTCCTCTCCCGGAGCGGCGGCAGCTCGATCGGAATGATCTTGAGGCGGTAGTAAAGGTCCTCGCGGAAATTCCCGCGGGCGACCTCCTTCTCGATGTCCTTGTTCGTGGCGCTCACGAACCGGACGTCGACGGGCCGGACCTTCGTTTCCCCGACCCTCCGGATCTTCTTCTCCTCGAGGACACGGAGGAGCTTGGCCTGGAGGGAGAGCGGGAGGTCGCCGATCTCGTCCAAGAAGAAGGTCCCGCCGGCAGCCTCCTCGACGAGGCCGGACTTATCGCGGAGCGCCCCGGTGAACGCGCCCCGGGCGTGGCCGAAGAGCTCGCTCTCGAGGAGGTTCTCCGGGATGGCCCCGCAGTTGACGGCGACGAACTGCCCGGCCCGCCGGCGGCCCGTCTCGTGGATGGTCCTTGCCGCCAGCTCCTTGCCCGTCCCGCTCTCGCCCAGGATGAGAACGGGGGCGTCAGAATCCCTGACCTTCTCGATCATGGTCCGGACCCTCTGGACCGATGGGGCCGATCCCAGGAAAGGGCTGCGATAGAGAGGCGGCGGCGGATCGCCCTGGCCCGTTTCCGGGCCCCGTTCAAGGACATTCTCCATCGTTGGCTCAGGTTCCTTTAAAAAGGAAACGTTCCGCGCCGGACTTTTTCTCACGCCCGGCCGTCCTAAGGCAGAGATGAGGCCACCCGAAGACGAAGGAGTGTCTTTGACAGTCCCTTTCCCCTGTGCTATAAGTTCGGCCGCCAAATCCCCCTTAAGGACCTGACCCATGAATGAGCGGCTTTCGCCCTACGACGCCCCCGAACTTTATGACCTGATGTTCGAGGGACTGGACTTCGATATCCCTTTCTGGCTTGAAACGGGCCGGAAGGCTGGAGGACCGGTCCTCGACGTCGGTTGCGGGACCGGCCGGGTGCTCCTCCCGCTCCTCGAAGCGGGCGTGGACGCCGACGGGGTCGACCTCTATGAGCCCATGCTCGAGCGGGCCAGGCAGAAGGCCGCCGCCAGGGGATTTCGTCCCCGGCTCGCCGTTTCGAACATGCGCGATTTTTCCCTGCCGCGCCGGTATGCCCGGGTCATCCTGGCCTTCAACACGTTCGCCCACGCCGATACCACGGAAGCCCAGCTTTCGACGCTCCGCAGCTGTCATGGCCATCTTCAGCCGGGAGGGGCCGCCGTGCTTCACATGTCCTATCCCGGCCCCCGCTATTGGGCCGAGCCCGACGGCGAGCCGGTCATGGAGATCGAAACCGTGCGGGCCGGAGACGGCCATCGGTTCCAGATGTGGGACACCCGCTTCAAGGACGTCGTCCGGCAGTCCCAGCGCTCGGAGATCGAGATCCGCGAGCTCGACGCGACGGGCTCCCCGGTGGCCTCCCACCGTTTCCAGGCGACCCAGCGCTGGGTTTATGGGTTCGAGCTTGAGCTCCTGTTCCGTCTCACGGGCTTCGCCCGGTGGGAGGTTTTCGGCGGGTTCGCCCGGGAACCGCTCGAGCGCGGCGACCAGCAGATCATCGCCTGGGCCTGGAAGGCTTGACGCCCCGCCGTCTTCGGGCGGAGATGAGGCCAGCCGCACGACTCCCGAGTGTTTTTGACACCCCGATTTCTCCTGTGTTATAAGGTCAACAGCGGACGAGGGGAGCGGCGATCGGGACCCCTCCAGCCCGCACCGGCCCGCCGCCGGCTTCCCATCGAAAGGAGAACGAGATGACTCCCGTCATCGCCCTGAACGCCGTCGATTACGCCATCATCGCCGGCTACATCCTGGTCATGATCCTCGTCGGCTACTCCCTCAAGAAATACATGAAGACCGGGGAGGACTTTTTCCTCTCCGGACGGTCGCTCCCCGGCTGGATCACGGGCCTGGCCTTCCTCTCGGCTAACCTGGGCGCCCTGGAGGTCATCGGCATGGTGGCCAACTCGGCGAAATACGGCATCGCCACGGTCCATTTTTACTGGGTCGGGGCCATCCCGGCCATGGTCTTCCTGGGGATCTTCATGATGCCCTTCTATTACGGGAGCAGGGTCAGGACCGTCCCCGAATACCTCAAGCTCCGCTACAACGAGGCCACCCGCGGGCTGAACGCCATCTCCTTCGCCATCATGACCGTCCTGATGAGCGGCATCAGCCTCTACGCCATGGCCCTCCTCTTCAAGCTCATGCTCGGCTGGTCGCTCACCGGGAGCATTCTCTTCGCCGCCGTCGTCGTCCTTCTCTATGTCTTCTGGGGCGGCTTGTCGTCCTCGATCTACAACGAGGTCATCCAGTTCTTCCTCATCTGGCTCGGACTTCTGCCCATCGTCTTCCTCGGCCTGAAGGAAGTGGGCGGATTCGCCGGGTTCGTGGCCAAACTCAAGGAACCCCTTCTCCACTCTATGAAGTTCCTCGGCACGAGCAACAATCCCCTCGGAGTCGACTGGTTCGGCGTCGTCTTCGGGCTGGGCTTCGTCCTCTCGTTCGGGTATTGGACGACGGACTTCCTGGTCGTGCAAAGGGCCCTGGCCTCGAAAAACATCAATTCGGCCCGGATGACGCCCATCATCGCCTCCTTCCCCAAGATGCTTGTCCCGATCATCGTCGTCATCCCTGGCCTGGTCGCCCTCCTCGTCCTCCCCGAATTCAGCCAGAGCGCCCTGCCGTCGACGGAATACAATTCCGCGCTCATCCTGCTCATGAAGCATTACCTGCCGAACGGACTCCTGGGGCTGGCCATCACGGCCCTGCTCGCAAGTTTCATGTCCGGCATGGCCGGGAACGTCACGGCCTTCAACACGATCTGGACCTACGACATCTACGGAAGCTATATCAGGAAGGGAAAGCCCGACGCCCACTACCTGAGGATGGGAAAATACGCGACCGTCTTCGGAGTCGCAATCAGCATCGGGACGGCCTACATCGTCCAGTCCTTCCCGAACCTGATGGACTACATGCAGCTCGTCTTCAGCTTCTTCAACGCGCCGCTTTTCGCCACCTTCCTCCTCGGGATGTTCTGGCGCGGGGCCACGGGCTGGGGCGGGTTCTTCGGCTTGCTCTTCGGCATCCTCACGGCCGCCGGACACTACATCCTCTACAAGCTCGGTGTCCTCCATTACGCGAGCGACATGGCGGCCAACTTCTACCAGGCCTGGTGGGCCTGGCTGACAGACTTCGTCGTGACGATCGGGGTCAGCGTCTTCACCCGGAAGCGGAACCCGGCCGAGCTCGTCGGTCTCGTCTTCGGGTTGACGCCGAGGACCAAAGCGGCGGTGCGCTGGCTCGCCCGGCCGGAGGTCTGGGGGACGCTGGCGATCGTGCTCGCCGTCCTCCTGAACCTCCTCTTCTGGTAGACGGGCCGGCAGCCATAAAGGAGTGAACGATGGACGAGAAGATCGAGATCAAAGAACAAGAGACGGGGATGAGCAAGGGGCATGTCCTGGACCTCAAGCTCCCGATCGGCTGGCTGCTCAGCGCCTACGGCGTCCTGCTCGGGGTCTATGGCCTGATCACGAAGAAAGAGATGTACCAGAAATCCCTCGGCTTCAACCTCAACCTGGTTTGGGGGGTCCTGATGCTCATCATCGGCGGCGGCTTCCTGCTGACCGCATTCTTGAAAAGAAGGGCGAAGGGGTAATTCCGGCGGGCCCGGGTCAGCACCTTAACTTTTCTCAGCCCGGGGAGGTAAAATAGACAAAGACAACTCGAGGAGGACGATCGCCATGAAGAAAATAGCCTTCGTCATCGCCGCCGCTATTTTCGCCGTCGCGCTGATATCCGGTCAGGCCCCTTCCCCAAAGGTCATCCCCAATGACCCCTTCTTCAAATATCAGGTCAGCCTGCTGAATCCCGGCGGGCAGATCCCGATCGAGCGGACCTCGAGCAAGGCGTCGCCGGTCACGCTCGACGCGGCGGCCGGGATCGACCCGGAAATCACGCGGGCCTGGACGATCTCGACCGGCAGCAGGAAGGTCGTGGTCGCTGTCCTCGACGACGGTTTCTTCTACAATCATGAAGACCTGACCGGCAACATCTGGACGAATCCCGGCGAGTCCGGACCGGACGCCACCGGCCACCCCAAGGAGACCAACGGCATCGACGATGATGGGAACGGATATGTCGACGATGTCATGGGTTGGGATTTCGCCTTCGACGATCCCGACCCGGACTGTTACGTCTTCGACGGCATGCGGAAGGACCGCATCCAGCCTTATTGGCACAGCATCGCCGCGTTGGGAATCATCGGGGCCCGGGGGAATAACGGGATCGGAGTCGCCGGGATCAACTGGGACGTTTCCATGATGCTCCTCAAGATCGGGGCCCAGGGCATCGGGCGGGACGAGAAGGACACCGCCCGGCCCGGCCGGGCCGCCAAGGCCATCCGCTACGCCGCGGACAACGGCGCCCGGGTCATCAATTGGAGCGGCTCCGTCAGCGACCTGACGCCGGAGGCGCTGGCCGAATTGAAGGCGGCCCTCGAGTACGCCGGAAGGAAAAACGTCCTTCTCGTCGTGGGCGCCGGAAACAACAGCCTGAACATCGACCGCCCGGAGAACTTTACTTACCCGGCCTGCTTCCCTCTCGACAACATCCTGACCGTGGCCATGATCGATTTCAAGGGCGGGCTCGTCCGCTACCAGGCCGGCGACCGCTGGCTTGGGTCGAACTATGGGGTGCAGAACGTCGACATCGCCGCCCTGGACGAGAATTTCGCGACGGACGTCAAGAACGGCCGAAGCACCTACCGACTCGGAGCGGGCACGTCCTGCTCGGGGCCGGTGGTCGCGGGGATCGCGGTCCTGACGCTCTCGGTCAAGCCCGACTTGAGCGCGACGGCTTTGAAGAAGCTCCTCATGGAGACGGCGACGCGTCTCCCAGGGCTCGAGGGCAAGGTTGCCTGCGGCGGGATGGTCAACGCCTATAAGGCTCTGCTGGCCGCCCGCTCCTTCCAATAGCGCAGGGCGCGCGCACCGCCGGCTGTTGACAGACACCCTCCTCATCGATAATCTATGGGGTCGGGCCACGAAATCGTATTGATAATAAATAAATTAGCATTATTTTTCGCCCCATTTTCGGCCTTAAGTCGCGCTTTTCAGGCCCGAAAATGAAGACTTAAGAGAAGGAGTGAGGCCGACATGAAAAATCGATTCTTTCCCGCCGCCTTTATTGTTTTTCTAGCTTTTCTCCTCACGGGCGCCCCGCCGGGCATTTCCGCTTCGCAAAAGGACGCAGGCAAGCCCGACAAGACCCAGTGGTTCCGGGACGCCAAGTTCGGGCTCTTCATCCACTGGGGCGTCTATTCCATGATCGGCCGCGAGGAGTGGGCCCGCCAGCTCCTCCAGATCCCCCTCGCCGAATATCAGTATTACGCCGACAACTTCAATCCGGTCGACTTCAATCCCGCGGAATGGGCCGCCCTGGCCAAGAACGCCGGCGTCCGCTACATCATCATCACCTCGAAGCACCACGACGGCTTCTGCATGTTCGACAGCGCCTACACCGATTACGATATCGGCCACGCCAAGTACGGTAAGGACATCCTCGGCATGCTCTCGGCGGCCTGCAAGACGGCCGGCGTGCCGCTCGGCTTCTACTACTCGATCATGGACTGGCATCATCCTGATTACCTCCCGCGCCGCGAATGGGAGAAAGACCGCTCGACCAAGGGCGCCAGCCTCAACCGCTACATGGATTACGCCATGAACCAGGTCAAGGAGCTCGTAACGCGCTACGACCCGGCGGTCCTCTGGTTCGACGGGCAGTGGGAGCATACGGCGGAAGAGCAGCGCACCGGCGAGATCGAAAAGATGCTTCTCGGCCTCAAGCCCTCGATCCTCATCAACGACCGTCTCCCGGGCCGCGGCGATTTCGGAACACCGGAGAACTACGTCCCGGCGACGGGCATCCGCAACCCCGACGGCACGCCGCGCCTGTGGGAGGCCTGCTACACCATGAACTGGAACGGCTGGGGCTACAACCGCTACGAGACCGAGTTCCACAGCGCGAGCCAGCTTATCCGCCAGCTCATCGAGATCGTGAGCAAGGGGGGAAACCTCCTCCTCAACATCGGCCCGCAGCCGAACGGCAAGATCCCGGCCGAGTTCGTCGACCGCCTCGAGCGGATGGGCATGTGGCTCAAGCTGAACGGCGAAGCGATCTACGGCACGACGGCCAGCGTCTTCGAGCGGCTCCCCTTCTTCGGCCGGTGCACGGTCAAGGGCACAACGCTCTATCTCCACGTCATGGGCTGGCCTCAGGACGGGAAGATCCGCCTGCCCGGGCTCAAGACCGACGTGAAGAAAGCGTACCTGTTGGCGGCGAAGGATAAGTCGCTCGTGTTCAGGCGCTCGGGGAAGGATGTGGTCGTGACGCTGCCGCAGCGCGCTGTCGACCCTGACGCGACGGTCGTCGCCGTCGAGCTAGCCGGGCCGCCCCAGGTCGAGCCCTACGTGATCGGGCCAGCCGCGAACGGGCGCGTCAACCTCCCCGTCCACCTGGCCGAGATCAAGGCCGAGATGGGCCAGCGCGCCTTCCTCGATCATTTCTACAGGACGACCATGCTGGCCAACTGGCAGAGTGTCAGCGACTATCCGGAATGGCAATTCCAGACGTTCACTCCTGGCACCTACGAAATCCAAATCTCCTACGCCAGCGTCGCGGGCGGCAAGGCCGCGTACGAGGTCGAGGTCGACGGGCAGACTATCGACGCGCTCACCGAGCCCTCGCCGAGCGGCTATTTCCCGAAGATGTTCAGCTTGGGGAAGGTCACGCTCAAGGCGGGGTCGCACACGCTCCTCGTCAAGATCAAATCGATCATCTACAACCACGCCATGAACCTGGAGAAGGTCGTTCTTGTTCCGGCGGCGAAATAACCGGCTTTCCAGGCTGAGCCCAGCCGGTCATTTTGCGATATCGAGGAGCTCGATCTCGTAGACGAGGAGCATGTCCGGGGAGATGACGAAGCGCTTTTCGTTGGGGCGCTGCTTGGCATAGAAGCCGCTCGTCTTGTATCCCAGCGCGGCCGGGACGATCGCCAGCCGCTTCCCCCCTTTCTTCATGAGGGCGAGGATGGCGTCCACTCCGGGATTGACCTTGGTTTTCCCCAATTCAAAGTCGAATGGCGTGGGTGTTTCTCCCCAGTACGGCTTGCCTTCTTCTGCCGTACTGACGAACGTCTTGCCGCTGAGCAGGCACCGGCCTGAATACTGGACTCGGAGCTTTTCGCCCGCGGCGGGCGGCTTGCCTATGCCCTCTTGGAGGACGATGTATCTCACCCCGTTTTCGAGGGAGGCCGCGTTAGGCCAACTCTGTTGGATGGCAGCATCCTCCTCATGCTTCTTCCTTGCGTCGGCGTCGGCGACCCGGACCCTGGCCACCTCGACCATCTCCTTGAACGACTCTGTCGTCGGACGAAAGGCCTTCGCCGCCTTACCGATCCTGATGATCCTCACGCTTTGGACTTCGTCACCCTGGACGATCTTGAAGACGACGTCCGTCCCCTCAACCACGTGACCGAAGACCGTGTAATCGCCATCGAGATAGGAGCGGTCGCCGAGCGTGATGCACCACTGGCTGCCGTTCGTGTGGGGGCCGCCATCGGCCATGTTGACCATCCCCGCCCGGCCGTGGTTGAGGTCCGGCAGGACGATTTCATTGGGAAACTCGTAGCCGGGACCGCCGTCAGAGCCAGCCTTCGCGCTCTTCGGGATGCCGCACTGGATAACGTGTCCGGCGACAACGCGGTGCCATCTCGTCCCGTTGAAATAGGGCCGTCCGTGCGGGAAGGCCGCGTTATCGATCGTGCCCTCGGCCAGGCCGACGAAGTTCGCCACCGTCATCGGTGTCTTCTCGAATTCGAGTTGGAGGACGATCAGCCCCTTGTTGGTCAGGACCTCGGCGTAAAGCCCCTCGGGATATTTTGGCTTTGCGCAGGCAGCGAGGAAAAGGACCGAAGCGGCAAGGAAAAGCATGGCAAGGCGGACGTGGTGGATGCGGCGCATATCTGACCTCCTTGAGATCCTCGGCATGAGCTGATGCTCCTTTTATACTTCCGCCGGGGCGTTTAATAAAGGCGGAATGGCGCTGTTGATATCGGCGGGCGGCTCCTGTAGAATATCAATTACTACTAATATAGTAAGAATTAGGTTGATGAACCGTCTGAGCAAAGAGAAAAGTCCCTACCTGCGGCAGCACGCGGATAATCCCGTGGACTGGTATCCTTGGGGCGACGAGGTTTTCGAGCGGGCGGGCCTTGAAGACAAGCCCGTCTTCCTCTCCATCGGCTATTCGACCTGCCACTGGTGTCACGTCATGGAGAGGGAGTCTTTCGCCGATGAGGAGGTTGCCCGGCTCCTGAACGGGACGTTCGTCTGCGTCAAAGTGGACCGGGAGGAGCGCCCCGACCTCGACCAGTACTTCATGAGCGTCGGCCAGGCTCTGAGGGGCGCGGGCGGCTGGCCCCTGACCATCGTGATGACCCCTGATAAGAAGCCTTTCTTCGCCGGGACCTATTTCCCGAAGGAGAGACGCTGGGGACGCCCCGGGCTGATGGACCTTGTCCCACGGATCGGGGAGGCCTGGCGGACACGGCGGGATGAAATCCTACGTTCGGCCGACGGGATCATCGAAGCGGTCCGCGTGGCCCAGTCGCGGGCGGATACCCCGGCCCCCGGCCGGCGTGAGCTCACGCCCAAAGTTTTCGACCAGGCGTTTCACGATTTCGAGGCGGATTTCGACGCGAAACACGGCGGCTTCGGGAGCGCGCCGAAATTTCCCACCCCACACAATCTGGCATTTCTTTTGAGATACTGGAAGCGGACGGGGAACGCGGCGGCCCTGGCCATGGCCGAAGGAACTCTTCAGGCTATGCGATGCGGCGGCATCCGGGACCACGTCGGTTCCGGCTTCCACCGCTATTCGACCGACGCCGCCTGGCTGGTCCCTCATTTCGAGAAGATGCTTTACGACCAGGCCCTGCTGGCCGAGGTCTACGCGGAGGCTTTTCTGGCGACGGCGAAGCCGGAATACAGGGAGACTTCGGCTGAGACCCTCGAGTACGTCCTCCGCGACCTGACCTCGCCGGAGGGAGGATTCTACACGGCCGAGGACGCCGATTCGGAAGGCGAAGAGGGGCGGTTCTATCTCTGGACGGAGGAGGAGATCCGAAACGTCCTGGATGATCAGGAGGCCGGTCTTGCCATCGAGGTTTTCAACGTCCGGCCGGAAGGAAACTTCGCCGAACCGGGGGGGCGCCCGGACGGGCGGAACATTCTCCATCTGAACCGGACGGAAGGGTCCGGGAAAACATTGAAGGCCATCCGCGACAGGCTCTTTCTCGCCCGGCAAAGAAGGATCCATCCGTTCAAAGACACGAAGATCCTGGCCGACTGGAACGGGCTCGCGATCGGCGCCTTCGCCCGCGCCGCCCGGGCCACCGATAACGCCCGGTTCCTCAAAGCCGCGGAAAGAGCGGCCCGGTTCATCCTCGAAAAGAGGCGCGGCCCGGGCGGACGGCTGTTCCATGCCTTCATCGAGGGAGAGGTCCGCGTCCCGGCTTTCCTCGACGATTACGCCTTCCTCATCAGGGGCCTCGTCGAGCTTTACCAGGCTGGATTCGATCCATGTTATCTTGAAAGCGCCCTCGACCTCGCAGGGGTCGCCCTGGCTGATTTCGCGGACCAGAAGGAAGGCGGATTTTTCGCCGTTCCCCCAGATTCCGAGCTTCCCGTCCGGACGAAGGGATCCTACGACGGCGCCGTCCCTTCCGGGAATTCGGCTATGCTGATGAACCTCCTCCGCCTGGCGCGACTGACCGGACGTCATGATCTGGAAGAAGCCGCGGGCCGCACGGCCGCAGCCTTCGCGGACCAGGTCGGCGCGCAGCCACGCGTTCACGCCGAGTTCCTCCGCGGATTGGATTATGCCTTCGGGCCTGCCGCGGAGATTGTGGTCGTCGGGCAGGCCGAGGAGAAGAGGGCCAGGGCCCTCCTAGCAGCGCTCAACAAGGCCTATCTCCCGAACGCGGTTGTTCTCTTCAAGCCTGCGGGAGAGGACGCGTCCCGGATCGAAAAGCTTGCTCAATTCACAAAGGGCATGTGTGAGGTCGATGGCGCAGCCGCCGCCTACGTCTGCACGGGCGGACGCTGCCTCAAGCCTGTCGTTACCGCCGAAGAGCTTTCTCAAATTCTCGTCGAGGGCAGCTTGGACCGGCCCGGACGGTAGAAAAAACGACGAGCTTTTACCTCATCTGATAATTCGGTAATAACAGGTTTCAATTTCCGGCCGGCTGAAGGGTTTTTTTGATCAGGGTCAGATCATAGCCCTTGGCCGCGATCAGCTTGAGGAGTTCGTCGTAGAGGGCGTCGTCCATCCGCGGCGTCCGGCTCAGGATCCAGAGATATTTCCGGTTCGGGTGGCCAACGATGGCCCATTGATAATCCGCGTCGAGCCCGATGACCCAATAGGCTCCGGAAAAGGGCCAGAAGAAGCGGACCCTGAGCTTGGCGTTGGTCTTCTTGTCCACGACCCAGGCCTTGCCATGGATGGCCCGAATCTTGCCGTCGAGCGTCCCCTGCCGGCAGGTGTTGATGACCTCGATGTCCCCGTCCTTCCGGAGCGAGTATTGGGCCGTGACGCCGACGCAGCCCTTTTGAAAGCGCTGGGGGATGGTCGCGATCTCATACCAGGTCCCGAGGTATTTCTGGACATCGACGAACGGGACGATCTCGAGGGGCTTGGTCTCGGCAACGGCACGGCCGGCCGCGGCAACCCCGCCGAGAATCAAGAAGCCCAGAATAATGCCGATCTTCATGCGTTTCCTCCGCTGATTTCGATGGCGCTCATTTCGGTGACACACAACTCGTTACCTAAATTATCACCCCAGATCGATCTGCGTCAAACCCCTGGCCTGGAAGATTATAGCAATTACGGTAATGAGTTGTATGTCACGGAAATATTTAATAGAATTCGCCCGATGTGGAAAGGAGGGCCGGCATGAGAAAAACCCATCCGTCGCGTCGCGATTTCCTCAAGGAGGC
>Ga0187886_1002963_pt1 | contig 13067 bp, 11 predicted proteins | sample June2016WEW_20_1_FD_133001 | JGI IMG/M metagenome (GOLD analysis project Ga0187886, IMG submission 133001) | Peatland microbial communities from SPRUCE experiment site at the Marcell Experimental Forest, Minnesota, USA - June2016WEW_20_150 | ecosystem: Environmental > Terrestrial > Soil >...
GGACTCGTGGGTGGGGTCGCCTGATCAATAACGTGAATGTTCGTGGCCTGCAAGCCCGCCGAGATGGTGGCGTCCTTTAGCCGCTGTAGAAGGTTCGCGTAGAGCTGCTGGTTCGATTCGAACTCACGCTTCAGGATGTTGTGTTCAATCATGCGCTGATTCAACTGGCCGACCTCTCCCTTCTGTTTCCCCATAGCTGCAGCCAGAAGGTTTTCCCGGCCGACGGCCACCAGGTAATCATTGTGGACCTTTTGAATCGCTTGCTTCCTCTGCTTCTCAATTAAGGATTGCATCATATTAAGCTGGTCACGCAAGCGAACGACCTTGGGGAAGTTCGGTCCATATTGGGCGTTCGCATCGGCGTACGCGGCCTTCAGGTCAGTGTACTTCTCCTCCAGTCGCAGCAGCAACTCGTTCTGGACAATGATTCCGATCTGCCCTTCGTTGGATTTGGCGAGTTCGTAAATGGATTCCTTCTGAACCCGGTCACTCTGGGCGGTCGTGTAATCCCGGCTCAAATCCTGCAGCCTTTGCTCGGTGATGTTCTGTTTGTCCCCGACGTTGATAATCAGGTTCTGGCGCTCGTAGTCGACCAAGGCCTGCTGGGATTTCTCAACCTTCGCCCGCAAGTCCTCTAATTGCTGCTCCATCCAGCTAGACGCATGTCGTGTGAAGTCGTACCTTGCCCGAAAATTGAACTCGATGTAATTGCTGACTAGCGCGTTGACTATTCGCGCCGCGAGTTCCGGATCACTGCTCTCGAAGCTCACCTCGACGATGCGGCTGTCCTTAAGCGGCTCGATGTGTAGTCCCCCCTTCAAGTCCCCAATCATGGCGGCCTTCTTTGCCGCCGTTATCTGCACTGCAGATGCCTGGGGGGCACTCTTCGGCACAGCGGATGCTTGACTGCGGTCCAGCCCAAGCTGTTCAATCGTTTGCCAAGCCATGTTGTCACTTTGGAGGACCTGCATCTGGGTTACGGTGAAGGAGTAGTCGTCTGTAGGGGCTTGACGATAAAGGTCGTTAATGGATTGGAGTTGAGGGTAATCGGGCTCCACCTCAATGCTGGCCGTGGCCCGGTATACGGGCACCATCCTGTAAGTGTATACTGCCGTCAGCGCCACCACGATGAGGATGGCGATAGTGATCGTCCACGCCCGCTTCATCATGATGTGCCAGAAAGTGCTCAAGGTGAAGTGAGCTTCAGTCCCTTGCGCCTCCAACTCGACGGTAGTCGGCATGAGACTGCTGACTCGCTGTGGAAAGTTCCGTTCGAAGGGCGATAGAGACTCGTCGTCAGCCACGTTAGGACTCTCCCTGCTACTGAATGCGCGTTCGCGGACGTTGTTTGAATGCGCTCATTAGTGGTAGATGATCATACCGGTTGCGATGCTTGAACCAACTCCAATACCTAGCCCCAGAGCCTGGCGCATGGCCTTGAGACTACTACTTTCGGGCACGTAAACGATATCGTCGGCCTGCAGTTTCACATCGGCAAGCTGGCCATGCAGCATGGCCTTGATATTCACGGGAATCTCTTGACGCCTTCCCTCAGGAGCCGCAGGGTCCTTGCGCAGAACGACGACCCGGTTCCGCTTGGCGACCGACGTCGTATCGCCGGCCATCGCCAGCGCCTTAAGCACGGTCATCTGCGCGCCCGGATCTTTAAGTGTATATCCCCCGGGGCGCAGGATTGCGCCGAGAACATAGATCAGCTCTGCCCGCTGCACCGTAACTCGATCCCCCGGATAGAGAAGAATGTTTGTCTTGTCCTCACCTGTGTCGACGAGTTTTCTAATATTTAAAGTAAATGTCGCTTCCTTTGTGGAGGGGTCCGCTTCAACCGCTTGACCACCTTCCCCGGCTTGGGCGCGCGCGCCCGCCAAGCCGCGGGTGATGATGGCCTCGTTTCCGGCATCATCGGCAAGCCCCCCAGCCTGGATCAGGATGTCGAGAAGACAGGTTGGGCCGTAGACCGGATACCCCTGCGGGCGTTTTACCGACCCGGAGACGATCACCGTATGTAACCTTGTCTCCTTGAGCGAAACCGTCACTTGCGCATTGTTGAGCATGCCGGCGTCACGGAATTTCTTAGCAATCAAGCTTGACAACTGGTTCAGGCTTAGCCCTGCCACGGCAATGGGTTCGGGAAGCAAAGGCAAGGTTAGAAATCCATTGGAACTGACTCGGTACGTCCGCGTAACTTCCGGCACGTCTAGGAGATAGACGTCCAAGAGGTCTTCCGGGCTCACGGTGTAATCCACTGCATGGCGCCCCAGTGCCTCAGCCGGCATCGCTGGGGCCGCGGTCTTTTTCGACGCTGAGACCGACTCCACCCCAGCCGCGACGGGTGGGTCTTGTGCCAGGGCCGGGATCCAACTGGTGAGAAGACAAACTGTGAGCCCAAACCAGCTCGCCTTTGCTGCTTTCCGGGTTTTTCGAAGCTTTATCGCTTCACCGACCATAGGCCCTACCTCTTTGCAGCCCTCAACGTCCGATAACCCCCACGGTCGTGGCTCGGGTCTCGGGCGAACAGCGCTTAGATCTCGTGTCCTGGCATACGCCCGGGTCGCTTTGCTCCCGTTTCCGAGAGGACGGTAATCAGGCGTCCTCCGCAATCCACAGGGAAGCGAACCCCGGCGTGATCAGGCCCAGGAGCCGAGAATTGCACCCGCCACGCCGGCGAATGTAACCAGAAGAGAGGCGGAGCGTGCGTTCTCGGGTGCGACGTTCCACTGTCCCTCAGCATTGCGAAAAGGCAAAAGGACGTCGGAACGTTTCTTCGTTACTCGATGCGCAACAGGCTTTGCTGGTTGTCGACAATTGTACAAGAAGTGCAGCCCTCGTATTATTCAAAATGCCGTCTGCCGAGCGCGCCCAGTATCTAACGCTGGCTTGGCCGTCCGATCTCCGGAACTCCAGGCATGCCGCTGTTTTTCTTTACAACCTATGGCGCGACAGCCCTTCCCTTGGAATGTCGTGAAAGATCCCTCCGGCCGCGGAGCGGCTGGTTCATACCGTAAACTGAATCCGCCTACGACCGCGTCTATCCGCCTCGCATTTTCTTCCCAACACCTCTTCAAAAACAAACACCACACGAACCTGGCAAGAGAAGAACCAACTTGCTCTTAACTTATATGCAATCTCAAACGGCTGTTGTTCACAGCTTGTGTGAAGATAAATGACACCCTGTGTGTTCGCGGGCACTGGCGTACCCAAGCACTAGCGACAACCAGTTCGGATGCCGTGGCAAGGAACCGGTGCAGCTAATAGAGATCCAGCACGTTGCTCAAACCAAGTTCATCCCAAGCTAGTATAGGTCTCGCCCACTGCCTTGTCAACCGGTCGTTCCAACCTACAAACTTCAACATAAGCCACATGTTTTTAGTTAGTTACGAACCGTAAAGAAAGTCCCAGACACAACCCGCGCTCCCTGCGCCTCTCCCTCGTCCGCGCCAGTTGCCGTCGCCGTCCATTACAGAGCGGAACCGCGCTGCGTGCGCCCCATGGAAATGCCCATTCCCCCTGAGGCCCCAGGAGTCGAGTTGGTGCTTCCCACTGTTAGGGTTTGAATGCGCCCTCGGGTTTTGGGTTCATCCGTGACAGTGGCCTGGCTGTGGACGTTCAAGATGACACCATCCATAAGACCGGCTCGGGGAGCCTACGGCTTTGGGGCTGGCTGGTCTTGCCCGACGCCATGATCTTTGAATCCACTCTGAACTTGTGGTAGTCACCGTAGTAAGAAACGACGTTGAGCGTTCTATGGAGGAAGAACACGCGAGCATCGAACTGAATCTCGACATAGGTCGGCATCCAGACCTCCTCATTCAGGAACTGTTGCTCAAGAATGACGCTGCCCCCTTTCTGTACCGAGCCGATAAGCCCGCCCGCCACCTTTAAGCCCTCGAGAAAGCGCGCTTCAAGACGCACGACATCCTTGGCCTGTGCGTCGACCCACAGGGTCCCACCCAGAGACTTGAGCACCTTTTCGACCATGCTGTGAGGTTGAAAGTCCGGACGCGGGGCAAAATCCATGGCGTACACTTCGCGTCCTTGGTATGTGTCGTGACGTAGGTTATAGAAGTGGTCTGCCGCCAGGAAATTGCCCAGCGTGATGGTGTCCTTTCCCGGTTCTTCACCCGCCGCCTGCTTCGCTATGCGCTCGCGCGCTTTTTTCTCTTGCTTCCTGACCTCCTCATCCTGTTTCTTCTGCTCCGCCGCGGTTAGAAGCTTGCCGTCTTTACTCAGCAACCGCCCGACCGGCCAGGGGCCTACAAAGAAGACCTCGTATTCCTTGACCCGAGTGAGCTTCACATGGCCTTTCTTGTCTGCTACCCGCTCTTCATCCTTCCGCTGAAAAATGTAGTTCTTTTGTGTCGCTTCAATTTGCTTCTGGTTTTCCGCAACGATCTTCATCAGAGCAGTCGGATCGGGTGCAGGCGAACCTTCCGTCGTGGACTTCTGCGCCTTGTCCTGCGAATTCAGGGGCAGGGTGATTGCCGCGCCGAGCAGGATGAGAACGATGTATGGAAAGCTTGTGGCGAGGAACCGGCTCGACCTCATGCACTCTTCCTCCGCGCAGGAGTGTACCGCTTTATGACCCGGCCAGTGGAACCATCGGGAGCAGCACAGATTCCGCACTGCCGCCGGACTTGCCATGCCCCCTGGAAAGGCCATTCTACCTTGAAGGTCATGGGCTCGATAGAGGCCCCTCGCACCCGACGGAATTCCGATTTCACTTGGACGAAGGGATAAAGTGCGCTCCACCGTTGCGTGACTCTGTTTCCTGGTCCCTTCGGCACGCACAGGGTCGAGCTGGCGTCTCCCGCAGCAACCGCCAAGTGCGCAGCGTTGCCTGCTTCGCCTGCCGCGATGGCCAGTTGGCAGCCAACTCCGCCAGCCGATCGTGGCACTGTGACTTTCCTACTCCGCATTGCGGGCCACTCCACGCAACTGGTAGGGACGGCTTGACTTTCACTCTTCGGCGTTATAGTCTGTGTTATAGTCTATGTTAGTTGCGGTCACCAAACGCAGGGCTGAGAGCTTGCCGATGGAACCTGTTTCCTCTGCTCCCCTTCGCCGGTCAGAACGGGTATCAGCGACAATTCCAATTAGTCTCTTGGTGGAGTGGGAAGCCTCCAAGACGGAGCACGACGCGACCACGGTTGACCTCTCGCGCGAAGGTGTGCGGGTTCGAACTACTTTCATGCTGTTCCCCGGGGAGATGGTTCGAATCGCCCGCTGGGGGGACTCCGGGCAGACCGTCCCAGCTCGTGTGGTGTGGGTGCACCGACCAGAGTCCGGCCGCGGGTCCCTCGCCGGGCTCGAATTCTTAGACGCCTTGCCAGCTTAGATCCCGCGCACCATTGCGACGCGCATCCTGAACCAAATCTGGCGCGCTGCCGGGCCGGGTAAAGGGCTCGACGCCGGCAGGGGGGAGACGCTGTGGAAAAATGGCGTGAAATTGCGTCTTCGCGGAGAGGCGATCCTTTATTTTCAATAAGTTGACGGCTTTGTTTTGCAAACGCTGCGTCGCCTAAGATTTACACAATAGTATATAGATATTCAGTACAGTAATATCTTAAGACAAACCACATCCAAGCAAACGTAGCGCGGACCTCCGTCGCGTGAGGTCCGCGTTTTGGTTTGTCGTAGCGGCCGGCTTGAGCCGGGCAGCTTGAGGAAGGGAAAAACTGCCGCCCCGCCTCGCGAGTGCGCCATCCCGCGCAAGAAAAGCTAGACGCATTCTCGGTCCAGCAGTATCATGCCAGTACACATTAAGGCCCAAACCGAAGAGCTGAGTCGGAACCAGCATGGCGGAGAAGCCCGAGGAGAAGGCTCGAAAGGCGATAGAAGACTTGCTCATCCTTGGAGGTTGGCTGGTCCAGGACGTAATGGAGGCCAACGTCACTGCTGGTCGAGGTGTAGCCATCCGCGAGTACCCCCTTAAGTCGGGCCACGGCTTCGCGGACTATCTGCTTTACATCGACGGTGTGGCAGCAGGTGTCGTGGAGGCCAAGAAAGAGGGCGAAACGCTCACCGGATATGAGGTCCAGACTGAGAAGTACAGCGTCGGCCTACCGGACAGTCTGAAAGCCTATCGCCGTCCACTTCCGTTCTGTTACCAAAGCACGGGGGGTGAGACGCGGTTCACCAACCTGCTTGAACCCGACGCCCGCAGCCGTCAAGTCTTCGCCTTCCACAAGCCGGAAACACTGGCGGATTGGCTAATGGAAGAAAGCCGGTCGCCTGGATCAACGCTTCGCGCCCGCCTCAAGCATCTACCGCCGCTCACTGGCGAGGGTCTTTGGCCTGCGCAGGAGCGGGCCATTGGTGGTCTGGAATGCTCGCTCGCCGAAGGCCGCCCGCGCGCGCTCATTCAGATGGCCAGCGGCGGCGGCAAGACCTTCACCGCCTGCAACTTCTCGTATCGGCTCGTCAAGCATGCGAAGGGCCGCCGCATCCTGTTCCTCGTGGATCGAAACACACTCGGAAAGCAGACCTACAAAGAGTTCCAGCAGTTCGCCACGCCCGATGACGGTCGGAAGTTCACCGAGCTTTATAACGTCCAGCACATGCAGTCCAACAAACTGGACCCGGTGAGCAAGGTCTGCATCACGACTATCCAACGCCTCTACTCGATGCTAAAAGGTGAAGAGGAATTCGACCCGGCTCAGGAAGAAGGCCCGCTGTCTAACCTAGAAGCGCTGATGAAAGAACCCGTACCGGTCACTTACAACCCGGCTCTGCCCATCGAGACTTTCGATTTCATCATCACCGACGAGTGTCACCGGTCGATTTACAACCTGTGGCGGCAAGTCCTGGAATACTTCGACGCCTTCATCATCGGGCTTACAGCCACACCCTCAAAGCAGACGTTCGGTTTCTTCAATCAGAACCTGGTCATGGAATACAACCACGACCAAGCCGTCGCCGACGGCGTGAACGTTGATTTCGACGTGTATCGCAAGGTCGGCGACAGTCTGAACGCCAAGCCGTCAGAGACTTACGACATCGTGATGACCAACCCGCCGTTTGGAAAGAAATCGAGCGTGACGGTCATCAACGAGGAAGGCGAACAGAGCAAAGAGAGCTTGGTCGTGGTCCGCGACGACTTCTGGGCCTCGACAAGCAACAAGCAGCTCAACTTCCTTCAGCACGTCAAGTCATTGCTGAATATTCACGCGCGTGCGGCCATCGTGGTGCCGGACAACGTGCTGTTTGAAGGAGGGGCGGGAGAGACGGTCCGGCGCAAGCTGCTGCATGAATGCGATGTCCACACACTACTCCGCCTGCCAACCGGCATCTTCTATGCCCAGGGCGTGAAGGCCAACGTCCTGTTCTTCGACCGCAAGCCTGCGAGCGAAACGCCGTGGACAAAGACCCTGTGGATTTATGATTTCCGAACGAACCAGCACTTCACATTGAAGACCAATCCGCTGAAGCGCTCCGACCTTGATGATTTCGTCGCCTGCTACAATCCTGAGAACCGTCATGAGCGCAAACCCACTGAACGCTTCAAGCCTTTCGAATATGACGAGCTGCTGAAGCGCGACAAGGTGAGCCTCGACATTTCTTGGCTGAAAGACGAAAGCCTGGAGGATTCAGCGGACCTTCCCGACCCGGATGTTATCGCCGCCGAAATCGCCGAAGACCTCGAAGCCGCCCTCGATCAGTTCTCTCAAATCATGTCTGATTTGAAGGCCTAAGCAAACGTAGCGCGTCTATAAGGTCATCGGCGGTGTCAAGAGAGAATTTCCGTTATTATTTACTTGACACAGGGGCCTTTTTGTGAAATACTTGTTTCGATGAGAGATAGCAGCAGTCAAGAATTCTTGCGAGGCGCGCGCTTTGGTTCTTTTTCGAGATCGGCCTTGATCTTGTCCAGCGCCTTCTTTGGGAACAAATGCCCCGCTAGTTCTTTGTCGCTGAGCTTCTGAGCGTCTTTCGGGAGATACTTCATGGATACCAATCTAATCGAAGTCTTCGAGAAATTCAACAGCGAAGAACGGTGCCGCGAATACCTGGAATTGCTGCGCTGGCCTTCCGGTGTTTGCTGCGTGCGTTGCGGAAACGTCTCAGTCTCCAAGCTCGAAAAGCGCCATCAATACGAGTGCAACGGCTGCCGCTATCAGTTCTCGGCTACGGCTGGCACAGTGTTCCATGACTCGCATCTGCCGCTTTGGAAGTGGTTTCTAGCTGCCTACCTGATTTGTGAATCCAAGAAAGGCATCTCTGCGAATCAGATCAAGCGGACACTGGGAATCTCCTATAAGACTGCGTGGTACCTCTGCCACCGAATCAGGGAAGCCATGAAGTCGGACACCTCCGAAAAGCTCAAGGGCATTGTCGAAGCCGATGAAACCTTCATCGGTGGTGACTATGACCGGCGGCGCAAGCGTAATCCCCATGAGAAGCCTTGCGTGGTGGGCGTGATTCAACGCGGTGGCCCCGTGCGAGCGCGGAAGCTTATCTCAAGGGGAGCGCGAGCCATTGCAGGTTATGTGAGAGAGAGTGTAGAGCCTGGGGCGCAACTTATGACTGATGAGTACGCGGGTTACAAGAAAGTGGGCGCAGCCTATGACCATCAGACCGTCCGCCATAAGAAGCTAGAATACGCGGCTGGATTGGTGCATACCAACAGCATCGAGAACTTCTGGTCGCTGTTCAAGCGTGGTATGGTGGGTTCATTCCACAAGATTTCCGAAAAGCATCTTGACCGTTACTTGGACGAATTCACCTATCGGTTCAACGGGCGCGAGGATGACCGGCTGTTTCAGAACACGGTGAGGAATTTGGTCAACGGAAAGACGCTCACTTTTGAAAAGCTGACCAGAACTGCCTAATAGAGCAATTCCTCTAAGACCGGTTCCGTTACTGCCGGGATTTCCCATGTTACTATGCCAGTAGGATTAACGTCTGGAATCTCGACAATTACATCTTGTATTTGAAGCTGGCGAAGAATGTCGATTAGTTTTGAGCTGTCGATATACCCTAAACGCCGGGCCATTTCTCCTAATTGGGTACCAGCTCGCACGCGCTTGTGCACATGGAAATAATGCAAAATGTCCTTGATCTTCTCGCCGCCATTCTGAATCGCCGCCTGCATCTTTTCGTAATAATACTGCTGGATTGCTGAACGCGGTGGCTTTTCAAGTTTCTTTTTCAATCCGACTAATTCGGTATTCATCCCGTTGGCTATTGCGTGTGGCGCAACTATGAGCAGATTCCAAGCGTATTCCAAGGTGTAGAGTATCCCATAGCTCCCGAAAAGCGTTGCTGCTAGAACCAGAGCCTTGGCTACTGGTTGGAGATGGAAAAGCCAAGTACCCATCGCGGTGGTAAGCATCGACGGTATCGCCTTCCAAAGCGTGTATGTTTTGGTGTGCTCTTTTGCCCACGCGTGAGCGGTCGCCCAATATTCCATAGAAAGGCTTGCATTTAGGCACAACTCCACTTTAGCGTGGATTTGTGCCTGCTTAACCCGTGGCCGATGGGAGTCGGCCAATGGGTTCCACGCGATGACTACGCCATCCTAAAATGATTCTAACAGGATGGCGAAAATGAATCAAAATAATTTATGTACGCCCAACCATCACATTAACAGGCGAAGACCATCGGTTCTTGAAAACATCGAGAGAATTGCCGCTGAGATCGTAGGTGGGGTTCCAGGTGATCGGTCGTCCATCGTTTGGCCAAAAGCGAACCGAAACGCGGTCCCAGATCTTATCAGGCGTCAGCATAGGAAGCCTTTCATACCTCCGCCTATACTTCCTCCATCGTGGTGCCAAAACCTGAAGTACGAGATAGCCAGCGGACCACGTAAAAGAGAAAAACTCGGCGCTATGAAGGGGGCCATCGGCAGCACCCACCTGGAATACATAACTGTGGAAGACGCCGTTGAATTGCTCGCTGCCGGAAGAGGCAATCCACATTTGCACGCCGTCAGGGATCGCCAGCGTCTTCATAAAACGGATACGGTCGGAAATCGCGAAGAATGGCTTTCTTTCCCTGTACGTGTGATCGGAGATAATCGCGTTCTTAAACGCAAACGCCGCAAGGATAGCGAGTCCGGCCGGAAGAAATGAAAGGGGAACGCCATATTTGATAAGGGGAGAAAGTATAGGCTTTGCTTGCGTTTCAACGTCACTCATCCACTCATTATTGCACTTGCCACAAACCACAGTCGCGGTTTGATTAAGTCCTACAGTTTCCCACTCAATCAATTCTCCGGTTGGACGCTTGCGCTGAACTGTATACTCTTCTCGCTTTCCAAACAATCCCCCTATCCAATCGCTCCAAAGGTGCTCTCGCGTGAGCTTTCCGTATTGTTGGCAGAAGATGCAGGGATCAGCCATCCCGTGATTTTATCACCCTTCCTGCGTCAAATAAACAATCGCCAGAATTTCGTGGCGGCAGTTCTCTTTTAGGAGACACCGGGCAGCGCGGAGTTCTTTGTGTTGCTGGCGCCGGGTGGCTGGGTCGAGGAGGTGAAATTTATTAGCGGTGACGAGCATATTCGCTCGTTGAGCAAGGAGGTGGCGTCGCTCAAGTTCAAAGCTCCTCTTCCCGACGACGCGCCAGTCAAGCTTGTGCGTCGTGCTGTGCTGGTGTGCACCGGAGGCAACTTCGGCTGCGATTTCACGCTGTTTACCGTTGACTCGGTACATTCCACGGAGTGACCCTCCGTGACGGAGTATTGCGGGCTGGCGCAAACTTCCGAAGCCTGCCACTCAGGTCTTCCATCCGGCAGCCGATCGTGGCACTGCGACTTTCCTACCCCGCATTGCGGGCCACTCCATGCGACTGGTAGGGACGGCTTGACTTTCACTCTTCGGCGTGATAGCCTCTCTCTGTAGTGCTCACCAGACGCAGGGCTGAGGGATTGCCGATGCAACCTGTTTCCTCTGCTCACCTTCGCCGGTCACAACGGTTATCAGCGACAATTCCAATTAGTCTCTTGGTGGAGCGGGAAGACCCCAAGACGGAGCACGATGCGTACACGGTTGACCTCTCGCGCAAAGGTGTACGGGTTCGAACTACTTTCGTGCTGTTCCCCGGGGAGATGGTTGGAATCGTCCCCTGGGGGGACCCCGGGCAGGCCATCCCAACTCGTGTGGTGTGGGTGCGGCGACCAGGGTCTGGCCGCGGGTCCCTCGCCGGGCTCGAATTCTTAGAAACCTTGCCAGCTTAGATCCCGCGCACCGTTGCGACGCGCATCCTGAACCAAATCTGGCGCACTGCCGGGCCGGCCCAGGTTCGGCAACCCGGCGGAAACCTGTCGGGGAGAATCAGTCCGTGTCCGTGGACAGATCAAGGCGTGTCCGAGGTCATCGCCTACGAGCCGGACAAGTCAGGTTTCAGCAGAGCGGGCAAGGTGGCAATGGGGCAGGCTAGGCGCGCGCGCCGGAAGTCGGTTGCCAGAATTTTGCGCCCGCGCGAGGGGCTATTCCGCACTTCCAGTCTGTCGAAGGCGTGTCCAGTCCGCGACCCTCAGAAAAGATGGAGAGAATGGAACGGAAAGGCCGAATCTAGAAGTTTGGCTCCTCAGCCAGGACTCGAACCTGGAACCCTTCGGTTAACAGCCGAATGCTCTACCATTGAGCTACTGAGGAGCAAGCGTACACGAACGACTTCGGTCGAACCCGCTCATGAGTTTATAACACACGGCGAAAAATCTCGTCAACCATCTGATGCTTGCGCCGGCTGGCCACAAAGCGAAGCACATTTCGAGCACGGGGACAGTCCCGCCCACCGAGACCGCACCAGCCGCAGAATAGTGGCGTTCCAACGTGTCTTGCCCAGCCTTTCTACGAAGGGCCATCTTCCGGGCCGCGCAAAGTGAAGGCGCCACAAATTGGGAGATCAAGTTGGAACGGCGTGAGGCGCGATCCGGCTGAGGCAACAACGTCCTCGATGAATTCGTCGTGGAGGGATTAGCGATGAGGGATACGACGGGCCTTCCGCAGCAGCGGTGATCAGAGGAGGCCTACGCCTTCTTCGCTTCCTCTTTCTTCTCTTCAACATCCTTTTCGGACGTGCCTGTCAGGCCGCCACGGAGGGCGTCCTTGAACTCACGAATACCCTTCCCCAAGCCCTTCCCCAACTCGGGCAGTTTGCCGGGCCCGAACAGGATCAGTACGATCAGCAAGATAAAGAACAGGTGAACTGGCTGTAGTAACCCTTCCATTAGTTATTCTCCTCCCCGGCCAGCGTGGCCGCCGACGAAAAGCTATTATAGCCCACGCCGAGGTAGAACCCAATCACGATTCGCGCGTCGGGAAGATCATATTTCCTGGTTTCTTCCCTTCTTGCAGACATTTTTTTCGATAGAGCGCTGCGTAACTTTCCGTGATGTACTCCTGGCGGGAGTAGCCGAGCTGGCGGGCCACTTCATCAATCCAGCGCTGCGGGCCCTCCAATTCCAGAAAATTGCCCACCGGCGTTTCGTCGTACACCAAGTGGGGCGCCTCCGAAACTTCCCGCTTCCCACGTGGCGCGTACATGGTGCGAAACTTCTCGTAGTAGAAGACCTCGCGCATTCCCAGGTTGCGCAGGATCTCGCCCAAGCGGTGCCCGTCTTCCACGGTCGTCTCGATTTCCCGCCGGATCTTGTAGTCGCGCGACCGAACCGGCGCTCCCTTGAAAGTCAGCAAGCCCCGGTCGCCGGCAAAGCGCAGGCGAAGCAGGCACCGTGACTTCCGCAGCCGCTGGTCGGAGAAATCGAAGAGGTAGTTGCTTTCGAAGTGGCGCGCTTGGACCGGCCGAAAGCCCAGTTCCGCGAGTCGCCAGCGGACTTCTTTCGGATTCCTGACCACCAGCTTGATCTCGGTTTCGTGGCGATGTTTCATGCCGGGGGGCGGGCTCGACTTCAGGATTCACGTTCCAGAATAAAATCAGGGAGAGAGTGCAACGCGTCTTTGAAAGGCGAATTCGGGAAACCCTCCAGAAAACCTCGGGCTTTGTTGGAGAAATCCTGGGCTTTTTCACGTGCCGCCCGCAGGGTTCCGTAATGTTCGATCAACTCCAGGATTTCAGCAAACCGCACGGAATGAAATCCGCCCTCC
>Ga0187886_1002964_pt1 | contig 13061 bp, 8 predicted proteins | sample June2016WEW_20_1_FD_133001 | JGI IMG/M metagenome (GOLD analysis project Ga0187886, IMG submission 133001) | Peatland microbial communities from SPRUCE experiment site at the Marcell Experimental Forest, Minnesota, USA - June2016WEW_20_150 | ecosystem: Environmental > Terrestrial > Soil >...
GCGGAGGCGCTTCTGAGGGCAGGCGCGAACATTTCCCTTTGGGGCGTCCATGCGGAATCCGTTTCGAATGCTGCGGAACGTTTGAAGTCCATTTCGGATGCGAGTGAGCGGATCGGCGTTGAGATTGCAGACGCCGCGAGTGAATCCGCCATAGAGAGCGCATTGCAATCGACGGTCACTCGATTCGGTAGTCTTGATGTTCTCATTAATGCCGTTGGGGGAACGAAAGGCAAATGCTCATTCATCGACACTGAGATCGAACAGTTCAAAAAAGTGCTCGAGCTAAATCTGATAGCCGGCCTTTTGGTTCCGACAAAAATAGTTTGCCAGTATTGGTTGTCGAGACAGTTGACTGGGTCTGTAATAAATATGGCGTCAATGGGATCTTTCATTCCGCTTTCAGGCGTGTGGGCATACGACGCGGCAAAGGCTGGCATACTGAATCTTACGATGGCCACCGCGAAGGAGTTCGCACCCCACAGGATTAGGGTTAACGCAATTGCGCCCGGTTTTTTCATCGGGAAGCAAAACCGTGCGTTGTTGCTCGACGAGCACACCGGTGACCTCACGCAACGCGGTAAAGATGTCATTAGCAGAACCCCCTGCCGGAGGTTCGGAGAGCCCCGGGATCTCGCAGGCGCAATTCTCTTTCTTGTGAGCGAGCAAGCCGCCGGTTTTGTCACCGGTGCATGCATCCCCGTGGATGGTGGCTTTTTAGTTGACTGCATTTAAGGATCACCATTATTGCGACACTCCTTTCAAAAATGAGGCGAGCGACTATCGAGCCGGTCTCCTCAACGTGACTTAAGCTGTCGGAAACCTGCTTTGGGCGCTGTCTCAACTGGCTTGCCCGCATAGAACAGAAACCGGAGGGGGTGATCGGTCTACCATGGATACAAGGACGAAGGCCCAACTGCGAGACTGCTTCCTGCAGGATACCACACATTCCTATTTTGAAGATTTCTACTTGGTTGTCGGCACAAATTGATCGATTTTCTCGCTTCATTAGGATGATCTTGTGCAACGGGGCGAAGGTAGTTGATGCCGTCAGAAAGTCCCTCAGAACGTGCGGATTCGATCTCGTCTGCGATCACTTCACGTCCGCCGAATACAGTCGAGACGGGCTGGATCTTTTTGTCATTAATAGCGGATTCATCGGACGAATCGACAATTATGCCAAGAGAAGGCTCGGGATTGAAATCGAGCAGATCGCGGAAAAGGCAGGAGTTCATCTATAGCCAGAGAGAGAACGCGCCTGTTTTCTGGCAGCTGTCTGGCGCAACTCCTTGCAGATCGAAGAGTTTCGTATGCCCCAGGGATGACTCGAACATCTGACCTACGGTTTGGGACCACTTTCGCGCTATCGATCATTTAAAGTGAACTCCGCGCGGGCTGCGTTGATAGAGACCATGTGGCTCGTGGTCACCCATGGAAGCCATCCCGAGTTGAGCCCGAAGCCGCGGCCGCGCCCCATTGACCAGTGCTCGATCTGCATGCCCGGCCGCGCGTAGCCATATTCGTTTTCGAGCTGGACCATGCACTTGGTGTTGTGAAGAAGGATCTTCGCCACGTCGCGGTAGTGACGGTCTCCCGTGGACCGGGCAAGCCGCACGAACTCGCCCACGTTCCGCGTGAGGTAGACGTCGAACGCGGAGAAACCTGTCGTGATGAGCTGGAATCCAACGGTGGTCCGACCAGCAGGAAAGAAACGCGCTGGATCGTCAGCCGGCATAGGAATATTCCACTGGAAGATCCAGGTCTCGCAGACCCGGGCCGCCTCTTCCGCCGCCTGCAGCCAGCGGCGGGCGCCGGTGGCCTCGAAGAGACCGAGGTATGCTTCGAAGGCGAGCGCCGCGGCTTCCTTGTCCGTGCAGTTGGGGTTGTCCAGAGTACCGCCAACGAAGATGCGGGCGGCGTGGAATCTCTCCCAAAGGAATTGCGCTGTCTTCAGCGCGAGGCGCGTGTAGGTCGTCGTGCTCGCCACGCGATCGAGCTCGAGCAGAAAGGGAATCACATGGGAGCAATCCGATGGAGCGGAGCCAATCGGTGCGCCGTCCAGCGTGTACGCGCGTCGAAAACCTGGTTGGGGCCCCTCATGCGCCAGGAGCCAGTCGCCGTAGCTCTTTGCCCACTGCAGCCATGCAGGATGCGAAACACCATGCTCGTTCTCGAGCTGCAGTGCCTGGAGGCAGGCACGGCGGGAATCGGACTGATCGCGCAGGAACACCCCAGATGCGTCGCCTTCCATGGCATCCACCCAGGCCCGGGTGCCGGGATCGTATTCCGTATGGGAGAGCCCTAGGCCGCTGCGCGCGGTCCAGAAATCAAGGATCTCGGTTCCCCGGGCAACGAAGTCGGAGTTTCCCAGCCGGCGTCCGTATTGCAGCAGGAGGAATGCGGCTTCGAGGTTACGCGATACGAACCCGATGCCGAACGTGTTCTGCAGCTTGCCCGTTGTGCCGCCGAAGCAGTCCACCCACGTGGGGATGCCTGTCGCTTCCCCCGCGCGCACGGTCATGCCCGCAAGCAGGCCGATGCTGACGCGTTCCACGCGGTCCAGGTCCACGCACAGCGCGCGCGGCCGGTACGCTGCAGAGACGCGCTTCCACTGCGCGTCGCTCGCGGCGGAGAAGCGCGGGGCCCGCTGGCAATCCACGCGAAGGAGGCAGCTCTGGCGGAAGGCGTCCTGAAGGGGATGGAAGCGATAGCTCCAGGTCCGCGCTCCTGCTGTTGCGCTCTTGCCCTGAAAGGGATTCACGGGAGAATCCTTCTGGTTGTTCCCGCGGCCCAGCGTCCACATGGGCGGGTAGCTCGTCTCCCCTTCCGCACCAGGGAACCAGAACGCGAACGTCCGGCCGCCGTGGGTCATGCCGAAGGAGCCGAAGCCCAACCTGCCGTCGATGAGAGGCGCATCGTCGTCATCGGCCGCAACTGTCTCTCCTCCGGCCGCCAGGTGCGAGACGGCGAAAGAAATGCGCTTCGCCTCGTCGTAATGCAGCGCAAAAGGCAGCGTCAGCCTGTCCTCCCGGAAGACCACGTTCTCCTGCGCCCGCCGCGCCGCAGGAGCGCCGATTGCGTACGGGGGAACGCGATCGTTGGTGCCGTACCAGACCCCCGGCGCAAACCACAGGTCATCGGTCCCCGCGTCCGGCAGGTCCCACTCGAGCGCGCTTAAAAATCCGTGGTCCGCTGAATCCCCTCGTACTTCCACGCGCCGGGCGAGCTTGATGTGATCGTCCCCAAGCGTATATCGGTCCGTGAAGAACAGGCGTGAAGAGGCGAGGTACAGATCCCCGCGCGCGACAATCCCGTTGGCCACCGGCGCACAATGGGAGTAGCCCGAACGGTGCCATTCCAGCCGGCCCTGCGCAAAGAGCTGGGCGGAGACGGGATGCGGGCACCAGGCAACCACCTGCGTGCCGAGCCGGAGCTCCAGGCCGATGCCTCCGCCGTTGTCCTCCGTAAAGTGGAGCCGCGCCCCTCGCGGCAAGCCAAGGCTTCTCTTCATTATCCCTTCACACCGCTGGAGGCAAGGCTGGGCACAATGGAGCGCTGGAACAGTACGAAGACGGCGATCACCGGCACGCTGAGAAGGATCACCCCGGCCATCGTCACCGTGGGGAAGTCGTAGTATTGGGACTTGAGAGTGTTCAGGCCCACGGTGAGCACGAACATCGACTTGTCCGTGGTCATGGTGACCGGGATGAGGAAGCTGTTCCACGTCAGGGTGAAACCCAGGACCATCTGGGTCACCAGCGCCGGCCCGGAGAGCGGAAGCCCGATCTTGACGAACGTTCTGATCTTCCCAAGGCCATCCACCTCGGCCGCGTCGTCGTATTCACGCGGGATAGTGGAGAAGTACTGCCGCATGAGGAAGATGAAGAAGCAGTAGACGATGAACGGCACCGTGAGGGAAGCGTAGGTGTTCAGCCAGCCGAGCTGCGCCACAAAGAGATACAGCGGGATGAGGTACGCCTGGAGCGGAACCATCATGATGGAGAGGACAAGGACGAACACGGCGCGCTTGCCCTTGAAGTTCAGACGGGCCAGGGCGAAGCCAGCGGGAGTGTTCACCAGAAAGTTGCCCGCCATGATGATGGCCGTGACTGCGATGGTGTTGAGGTACCACCGGAGAAGCGGTACGAGTGTCACCACCTGCCCGTAGTTCCATGCGGTGAGCGCCTCGAGGCCCACGAACTTGCCATAGTCCTTGGGCAGCTCGAAGGAGGCGTACAGCGCGTACAGCAGCGGGAAGAGCAGAACGCCGGCCACGAGAGAGACGACGACGTATCGCAGGGCGACGAGCGGCGTGCGCGCGCCGGGAAATCTATGCGGCACGCGTTTCCTCCCGGAAGATCCGACGCATGACGAGCGTCGCCAGGGACACGACAACGAGAAACAGGACAGCCGCGGCGCTCGCGGAGCCGAGCTTGTTGTAGCGGAAGGCCTGCGCAAAAATGAAGATCACGATAGTGCTCGTAGCGCCTGCCGGCCCTCCCAGTACGGTGCCGCCGGAGACGACGTAGGCCTGATCGAAGATCTGAAACGCGCCGATCATCCCCGAAATGACCACGAAGAGCACGAAGGGGCGCAGGGACGGGACCGTGATGAAGAGAAGCTCATGCACCGCCCCTGCCCCGTCCACGCGCGCCGCCTCGTACAGCTCTGCCGGCACGGTCTGCAGGCCGGAGAGGAAGATCACCATGTACAATCCCAGGTTCATCCAGACGTAGATCATCGCCAGGAAAGGAAGGGCCAGGTGCACGTCGGCAAACCAGCTCACATCCGCAAGGCCCAGCCTGCTGAAGAAGACCGGCAGCGCGGAGTGGACGGTGAACAGGTCCATGAACACGGCGGTCACGGCGACGGTTGAGGTGACGTAGGGCACGAACAGCGCCGTCCGGTAGAAAGTCCTGAGCCGGCGCAGTCCCCGCACGAGCACAGCGGCAAGAAGCGCGAGCACGGTCTGGGCCGGCACCACGATCAGCACGAACGTAAGCGTGATGCGGATTGTGGACCGGAAAACGGGATCGGAGAGAAGCCGCTGGAAGTTGGCAAGGCCCACCCACGTGCGCTGCGAATAGTGAAAGACGTTTACCGCCTGCACGCTCAGGAGGAACGACGAGACGATGGGATAAAGAAACCAGACGGCCAGCAGCGCAAGAGCGGGCGCAAGGAGCACGTACGCAGAGGTGGTGTCCCTGCGCCGCGCGCGGGCCCGGCGCGGCCGCCGGGAGAGCGTGGGCGCTCCCGGCGGCGAGGAGGTAGCGGCGGGCATCCGCCGCTACTTTACACCGTACTTCTGCTGGAGCGTGGAAAGGAGAGCCTGCGGGGTAAGCCCTCCCTCCGGCTGGAACACCATCTGTTCGAAGCCCTTGATCAGCTCGTCGCCGAACTCCTTGATTGCCGGCGGGTAGTCCAGCGCCGTGCCGGTGAAGAAGGCGGTCTTCAGCGGCGCGAACTCCGGTACCTGGGAGACGTACAGGTCCATGTCCGCGGTGCGCGCAGGCAGGTACTTCAGACCGCTGGTGGCCATGAGCTTCATGTTCTCTTCGTTCGTGAGGTATTCGATCAGGCGGATGGCGCTGCGCGTGTCCTTCACGTTCGCAAACACTGAAAGCCCGCCTCCGTAGGTCACCATCGCTGTGCCTCCGCTGGCCGTAGGGATGGGCATGAGCTGGTAGTGGACGTTCGGTCCGGCCTGCTGCATGTAGCCGATGTACCACGGCCCGCCGGTGGAGAATCCAACCGCGCCCTTGGCGAATGCTTCACCGTCCCAGGCCGCGCCGAGCTGCTTGGCGGTGGCCGCGGACTTGTCCTTTGTGAACATGTCCACCAGGAACTGCAGCGCCTGGACGTTCTGCGGCGTGTTGATGGTCTTCCCGTTGCCCCACCCTCCGCCGAAAGCGTAGACGTACTGGGAGAGATGGAACAGGTTGTCGAGGATCACGAGCCCCGTGGCGCCGGTCTTCGTGATGAGGGCCGCGTCCTGCCCGAGCTCCTGGATGGTCTTCGGAAGCCCGTCGATGCCCGCCTTCTTCAGCAGGTCGAGGTTGACGACCATGGCGGAGTTCTGCCCGTTGAACGGAATCCCATAAAGCTTCCCGTTCATCGACCACCCCTGCACCAGGCCCTTGTAGAAAGCGCCCAGATCGATGCGCGTCTGCGGGACGAGCGTGTCCAGCGGGGCGAGCACGCCGTTGTTCACGTAATCGGCAAGCTGCTCGTTGGTCCAGTACAGAACGTCAGGGTTGGTCTTGGCAGCGACCTGCGTGGGGAGGCCGTTCAGGAGGTCATCGTAGGTGGGGTACACCACCTTCTTCACCTGGAGGTTCGGCATGGACTGGGCGAGACCGGCCAGGACCTGGTCGAAATACTTCTCGATCCAGACACCGCCCGAGTAGCCGAGACTGACCGTTGCCGGGCCCTGCGCGGTTTGTTCTTTTGCGCCGCCGGCGAACGCCGACATCGCGAGAGCAATCATGAGTATCGGAACCAGCAGTGTGAGCTTTCTCATCGTGCATCTCCTCCTCTGATCTTGAAATGGACGGTCCACTCTGTGACCATATTTGAAGCAATAGTGTACCACTTCTGTCAAGTGATTATAACCAATTATCGTTGACAGAAGCCGAGAGAGTGGATATAACCATTAGTCACAGGAAACGAATCGATGAAACAGCTCGTACGAAGGCCGGACAGGAGCCTGGTGAAGCAGCTCAAGGATCTCATCCTGGAGCAGATTCGCACGGGCAAGCTCGCGCCGGGCGACAAGGTCCCCTCGGAACGGGAGCTCACGCTCCTGTACGGGGTGAGCCGCGCCACCGCGCGCAACACCATTCTGGGCCTGGCGAACGACGGTCTAGTCACCCGAACCGTCGGCAGCGGGACCTACGTCGCGGCGGACGCCCGGCTGGACGGGGCAACGGCGAGCGAAACGGGCACGATCGGTTTCCTGGTGGGCAGGCAGCACGTGCCGGTGCGCAGCATCCAGGACGACTTCTACTATTACAAGGTCATGGAGGGGATCCAGGGCGCGCTGCGCGAGTCCCGGCGGCATCTCCTGTTCTCCTATCTCGACGACGACGACAAGGAGAACCGGGAGATCGTTGCAGGGCTGGAGGGGAAAGTGGACGGCGTGCTCTTGGCAGAGGCGAGCTCGAACTCGCTCGTCGGCGATATCCACGAGCGCGGCCTTCCCTGCGTCCTGATCAACCCCAGCGTCGATGATATCGACCAGAGATTCGATTCGCTTTCGGTGAACAACAGGAGCGGCGCGCACAAGGCGATTGCGTATCTCATCGGGCTGGGGCACCGGCGGATCGGATGCCTGCGCGGCCCTGCCGCCTCCCTTGCGGCCCAGGACAGGTTCGACGGCTACCTTCGAGCGCTCGCGGAAAACGGGATCCCGTTCGACGATAAGCTCGTCGTGCCGCTGGACGGCTGGACCTCCCAGGTCGGATCGGAAGGCATTCGCGCGCTCATGGATAAAGCGCCCGGCATCACCGCGGTATTCTGCGCAAGCGACACGCTGGCCCTCGGCGCCATGGCCGGCGTGAAGGGCGTTCGAAAGGTGCCCGAAGAGCTGAGCGTGATCGGCTTCGACGACATCTCGCTGTCGTCCCACTCGGCGCCGCCGCTCACCACCGTCCACAGCCCCACGTTCGACCTTGGAAAGCAGGCGGGGAAGCAGCTGCTGAACCGGATTAGAAACCGCGGCCTGCTGGTAACGCGGGTGCTGCTGTCGCCGGAGTTGAAGGTAAGGGAGAGCTGCGCGAGGGCACTCCGGCCATGAGCCGCGGAAAGCTCGTGGTGGAGGCGCCGCTGCAGGGGGCCGGTATGTTGCGGAGGCGGAGCAGGGTCCGAATTCCCAGGAGAGTACCGTATGCCCCAGAGATGACTCGAACATCCGACCTACGGTTTAGGAAAGCGAACAGCCACCGTAGCTTTGCGCGTTCGTACGTATCTCACTGTTGCTTACTGTATACTTCGCAAGACGTTACGGCAATCAAGGTTTTTCTGGCCGCTTCTCTATGTAGCTCTATGTGGCAGTATGTAGCTCAAGAAGGGCCGTTTATCCTACATCTTTCATCTTACACTGCGGTAGCCTTTTCGTCCTCCTTGGCCTCAAGCGTATTCTTCTCCTCTTCCTTTTGCTTCCGAACCCAATTCTTTATAATAGCCTTCCTTGCTTCAATAAAATCCTAGCGCAGGGGTTTATCAAGAACTCGTGCCAGCTGCAGCAATCCAACTGAATCGCAATTGAGATCATTGCCCTAAACAGGGAGGCAACAATATCGAAAGTGTTAATGGGCGTCGGTAGCATCGTCGCCGCCTGCGCAGCCAGACCGGAAGGCGAAAACCGAGGAAGCCCTGCATGACGATCTGGCCCGCAGTAGCAGACCGAGATCATGCCGGTCATCGAGAGTATTCTTTCTCGCCCGGACTCGAGCCAGGTCCCTCTCCACGCTTTGGTTCCAGGCCTCCCGGGAGATAGGCCGCATCTTCCGTTTCGAGCGGATCCTCCTGTTCGTTGCTGGTCAGCGAGATTCTTTCCCATCGCGATCCCCAGCTTTGCGGAGAGATGCACTGATGCCGTGCTTTTGATGGTGCCCACCACGAGAAGGCATGGCCGGTGATCCGAGAGATCTTCTACGATCACTTCGGAAAGGCGGGGTCGAATAAAGCCCATGAGGTGCTGGCCGCGTGGGAACGCGACGGGTGGCCCTGCGGCGCCGATCCAGACGGCCGCGCCCGCCTCCTCATCACCCAGAACATCGACACCCTGCATCACGACGCGGGATGCTGAACAGAACCATTCGAATTCTGCCCGCAGCCCCATGACTTCCAGAAGAACGCCCCGCATGCGCTGGGCGCTGTCCTAGGCTCGCTAGAACCTCACCTTCGCCTCCAGCCCGAGCATCTGGTGAAATCCGAGGGAGGTGGATCCCCACTCCCCGGGATCGGCAGAGCGATCGAATAGCTTTCTGTCGACGGGCACGAGCAGGCTTGCCTGCAGCGTCAGACCCTGGACCGCCTCGTACTCACCAAACACGGTCACCAGCGCCGAGAGGTCGTCGAGGCCTGCCAGACAGGAGACCCCTGCGCTCATGTCCTGTCGCAGCGAGTATCGTGACATCAGGAATACGTAGTCGTGGCGCGCGAAAGGAAGCGGCTTCTTCGTGAGATCGAGAAGGGCGGGCCTGTCGACAGGGGGCGCGTTCTCCCAGGCAGTTGTGGTGTAGAGAGTATCGAGACTCTTGCCCCAATCCACGTGCCCGGGACCATAGAAGAGATACTCTGCCAAGAGGTAGAGATCGAGACCGGGTATCGTGTAATCCGCGCCCAGAACCGCCTCGAGCCCCTCGTATCCCTCAAGAGCCTTGCCGTAGTAGCTGCCCTCCCGAAGGGCGCGGCGCTCCAGCCTGTAGGTCGCCTCGACGTACAACCCAATCTCGATGTCAGCCTTGACCGCGAAGCCGAGCACTCCCGCAAAATCGTTGTTCGTGTAGGGGGGGAGAGATCGGTCCGCAGGATTGCTCCCGTAGGCGATCTCAGGGAGAAACAGGGCGGAGAGCAGGTCGACGTTGACTTTTCCCATAGAGAAGGTTGTTGCCGCCCCGAGCTTGCTCCCCCAGACCCCCTTCTCGAGGGGGTCGGCCGAGGTGAGGCCGAACAGCTCGATCTTCCACATCTCCTCAGGGAAGATGGTTGCATGGAGTCCCCAGTTCCCCGCTGGCCGCACCTGGGGATCCAGGCTGTTCGTCGCGTCCCTGACCCCGAAGAGATCGGAACGAGGGGTGTATGGAAATGACAGCGGCAAAGATACTTCGGCTCAACGGCAATATGCGAGATTCTCCGCTGATGGAGGTAGTCCGCCGCTTTCATGCTCTAGGCAGTTCTCGGGAGTTGCCGTACTGCGTCGTTGGTGGCATGGCTGTTCTTCGCAACGGCTATGCTCGTACCACTTTGGACGTCGATATCCTGACGTTCAAGAAGGACTGGCGCAAGTTGTTGCCACTTGAGGGAGAGATCTCCAGCGAGGGGCCTGAAAGCTGCGTAGACATTAAGACAGGGGTAACGATCAACATCCTTTTCGCTGATGGCGATTGGCAAATGCCCATGGCAATGCCAGATCCTCGAAGAGTAGGGGAGTACGATCAGGAGCTGGGGGCCTACTTCATAGGCTTGCACATACGAGCTCATCAACAGGAATCTTACTAAGTTCTCGAAGGAAGTCATTCAGACCTATGATCCTGCTGTAAGAAAACATTGTATGAAGGCGTTTGAGACCGCAGTACGAGCCTCAAAAAGCAAGAAACGCGAGCGCAGGGACATCGAGCTATAACCTTCGCTACGAAAGAAGAAGAAGATAGGCACCTGGTCAAAGATAACTACATCTTAAGGGAGGCAGCGAAACGCCACTGGTTTGAACCCGAGGGCAAGAAACTTGGGCTGTTGTTATTGCCTGTCCATTATCTCTCGCACCTTGGTAAGGAGCTCAATAGAGCTGAAAGGCTTCTGCAGGAAGTCCAAGCCTGCCTCAAGAATCCCGTGATGCGAAATGACATTCGCAGTGTACCCCGAGACATAAAGGACTCTCACCCCAGGGCACATCTCCTCCAGCTTTTGTGCCAACTCCTTGCCGCTCATTCGTGGCATCACGACATCAGCGACCAACAGCTCGACCGTGATGCTGCGCGCCAATACATCCGACAAGGCCTCGTCTCCTCCCGACGCTTCGATGACGACATACCCTGCCTCCTCTAGCGCGATCCTTGCAACACTTCGAACCGCTGAATCATCGTCTACGAGGAGTATTGTTTCTGTCCCCCTTGGGGCAGTTGTGCCCGACACTGCAACCGGGGGTTTGTCGGCTTCCCCGAGGGTCAGCGGAAGATAGACAGTGAAAGTCGTTCCCATGCCCATCTCGCTATAACAGTTGATGTAACCCTCGCTCTGCTTGACGATCCCGTACACTGTTGACAGTCCCAGGCCGGTCCCCTTCCCTCTCTCCTTGGTGGTGAAGAACGGTTCATAAATGCGCGAAAGGGTTTCCTGGTCCATCCCGACTCCCGTGTCGCTCACGGCGATGCGAACATACTGCCCTGCCTTCGCCCCAGGGTGATCGCGAACGTACGCCTCATCGAACGTGCGATTTGTAGTCTCAATAGTGAGCTTCCCACCCGACGGCATGGCATCCCGCGCATTGACCGCGAGGTTCAGTAGGACCTGTTCCATCTGGCCCGGGTCTGCCAGAAAGTTACCCGTATTAGGCTCGATGAAAGTCCGTAGCTCGATATCCTCCCCAATAACCCTCTCGAGCATCTTTTGCATTGAGCGAATGAGGTCTTTCGTATCGACTACTCGGGGTCTCAAGATCTGCTTGCGACTGAATGCCAGAAGCTGGGCGGTGAGCGCCGCTGCCCTTTGCGTCGCCTTCGTGATCTCTGCCACATAATTCTGGTTCTCCTCAGGTAATCTCTGTTTGAGCACCTCACTATAGCCGGTGATGACCTGAAGAACGTTATTGAAGTCGTGCGCGACCCCTCCTGTCAGTTGACCGATGGCCTCTATCTTCTGGGCCTGCATGAGTCTTTCTGCCAGGGTTTTTTCTTCCGTCACGTCTCTGCCATAGAGGTTGATGTACCCCACATCGGCAAACGGCACAATTGTAATGGCGTACGTCCTCGAGGCTTCGCGAACCTCAATCGCCTTCTTTTCGCCGGTTCCCCACGCAAGAGTGACCGCGTGCAAATACTCTCCGGGGAGCTTTCTGTCTACCCCTCCCGCCCAGGAAGATGTCAGCGGTTCACTCGCCTTGTTTGAATAGATGACCGACCCATCCGGCGTGACGCGCATTACAGGATGAGGGCTCTCGTCGGGAAATCGTGCGAGACTCAGAATGTGCTCCTCGGCCCGTTTCCGTTCGGTAATATCACGTGAGATGCCAAAGGTCCCGATTATGTTCCCCTCTTGATCACGCAAGGGCATCTTGGTCGTCAAAACCCACGTATCAGGCCGGTTCGGCCACGTTTCCTTTTCTTCCACGTTCAGAATGGGCTCGCCGGTACGAATAATGCGCTGCTCATCTTCGTAGGCTTGCCGGGCATGTTCCTCTGAGAAGAAGTTCATGTCGGTCTTGCCAATCACCTCGGAAGCATCGTTCAGGCCGAATATCTTCGCATGCGCGCTGCTGTTACGAATGAAACGGCTTTCGGCATCTTTGAAGTAGATAAAGTCCGGGATGTTCGCCATCAGAGCTCTCAGAAGACTGCGCTCCAAAGCCAGCTCAGACTCCCCACGTTTGCGCTCCGTGATGTCATGTGCGATCCCCTGCATTGTTCCGTCCGCGAGTCTTCTCGCGCTCATCTCCACAGGGAATACAGACTCGTCCTTCCTTTTCATCGTCCGCTCGAAGCACAACTTCTCGCCCGATCTGATCACGTCGAGGCGCGCCTTGCCCACGTCGCGAAGCTGCATCGGATACGTATCCAGGATGTTCAGCTTGAGCAGTTCTTCACGCGTGTATCCCAACATCTTACAGATCTCGGAGTTCGCCACGAGAAAGTTGCCATTTTCGTCCAGGAGAAAGATCCCGTCCGCAGCCTGCTCTAGGAGATCTCGATAACGCTGCTCACTTATGCGTAGCCTATCTTCCACCTCGTGGCGCTCCGTGATGTCGTGAGTAATGCCGAGAAGCCCGGTCACCTCTCCACGGGTGTCAACAAGAGGGACCTTCGTGGTCAAGATCCATCTCAGCCTGCCCGACAATGATTTGGACTCCACCCTGTTGACCAAACTCTGGCGGCTCTCCATGACAACTCGCTCGTCCGTGAAGAGCGCGTCCGCCACTTCCTTGGGATAATAATCGAAGTCTGTCTTGCCCGTGAGAACCGCGGGGTCAGGTGCTCCCATCAACTCCGCGATGACTTGATTTGCAAAGATGAAGCGGCTTTCTCTGTCTTTCAGGTAGATGCCATCGGGCAGATTGTCGATCAGCGTGCGCAGCGTCCTCCTCTCCAGTTCAGGGCCGTTCTGGAGGCGCTTTATTCGCTTTTTCA
>Ga0187886_1002965_pt1 | contig 13061 bp, 8 predicted proteins | sample June2016WEW_20_1_FD_133001 | JGI IMG/M metagenome (GOLD analysis project Ga0187886, IMG submission 133001) | Peatland microbial communities from SPRUCE experiment site at the Marcell Experimental Forest, Minnesota, USA - June2016WEW_20_150 | ecosystem: Environmental > Terrestrial > Soil >...
AATCTTTGATGCCAGGTAACTGGTTTTACTTAAGTTAAGGAAGTGTTCCCTCTTCAGGATCTTTCTGTCACGGAAAATCTCTTCTGCGCTTAATGTAAGGCCCAGAAACAATGCGACTATAAGACTCATGAAAATATAAATGGGAATATTTTCATTTTCAGAAAAAATGTAAACTTTTGAATCCGGATCAGGGATGTACCTGATAATGAACGACAGGATAAAACCCAGCACCGGAGCTTCAAGAAGAGTAATGCCCACATATTGCCTGTTGGCAAGCTTACTCCAGATATCTCTTGTAAGATAGATCACAAATTGTTTCCACAAGCCGGGCCGCTGCAAATTTTTATGAGGCGGCTCCTTTACTTCAGGCAGACTTACAAAAGGATTCTTTTCCCTAAAAGTTTTTGCCCATTCTTCGGGCTTGACCTTTCTCTTGTCAGTATATTTCCCGAATTCATCAACAACATGAGTTTCAATAATATTGAAAATAGTCTCAGTGTTTACATTACCGCATGCCGGACATTCACCCTGGTTGGAATTAATCTGGGCATCAAGTGTCTTGAAATAGATCACTGCATCGACCGGGTTCCCGTAATAGGCCATGCATCCACCCTGGTCGAGTATGATTATCTTGTCAAACATCTTGAAAACCTCGGAAGATGGCTGATGTATCACGGTAAAGATAAGCTTGCCCTTGAGGGTAAGGTCCCTCAGGAGATCCATCAGGGTCTCGGAATCCCTTGATGATAGTCCTGACGTAGGTTCGTCAAGGAAGAGGACAGAAGGTTCTCTTATCAGTTCAAGTGCGATGTTAAGTCTCTTCCTCTGGCCGCCGCTGATAACCCTGTTGAGGGGTGAACCCACCTTGAGATCCCTTTTCTCAATCAGTCCAAGACTGGAAAGCGTCTGATCGACAAGGGATGTAACTTCTTTTTTGTCCTTTTCTTTAAAACACTGGAGAGCGGCAAAATATAAGTTCTCAAATACTGTAAGATCTTCAATCAGAAGGTCATCCTGTGGCACGTACCCAAGAACACCCTCCAGTGCGCTGCTGTCTTTAAATACATCCAGCCCGTTGATCTTTATAGTTCCGCTTGTAGGCTTCTCAATACCGCTGAGGATATTCATAAGTGTTGTTTTTCCCGATCCGCTCGCGCCAAGAATACCGACCAGGCTCCCCTCATCTATTGAAAAACTTATATTGTCTATTGCAGTTATTTTGTCAACAAACCTGTAGTTCAGATTTTCAACGTTAAATGAGAGTTTATGGATAATTACATTGGAGAGGAAACTTGAACTTATGTCGCTGTAATAAATGGAATGTCCCTGGGCCGATTTCAGAGATGCTCCCTTTGCAAAGGAGTACACATGCCCTGAGGATATTGGCAGGCTGTTAAGATAAAGCTGCTCTTTGGATATGTATTTAAGAAAATACAGATCTACACTGGCTATCCTTAAGAAACAGATAATGGTATCCTGATATCCGGTCAGAAGCTTATGGCAGAGATCGCATGTTTCCTCAGATGGATTCAGAACGAGGATTGCCGGATTTTTAAGTGCCTCAGGGTCATCGTTCTTTACAAATTGCTCGGTAGCAGCAAACTCGTCAGGAGATATTTTAAATACTTCAGCGACAGTGTTGATGATATTCATCCTCTGCGGGGTGAACCGGCGGTCGGCATTTACGAGTTCAAAAAGCCTCATCAGAACAACCACCTTCTGCTCCTGATTAAGGGTGTGGTTGATCTTTTTGCAGATTCCCAGGATCTTAACAGAGTCTCTTACAGATGGAGGCAATGGCTTGCTCCTGACTGATTTTTCAATTACCGGACCTGCATGTTCGTCAAACAGCGCAAGATATTCCCTGACCGTTTCACTGTTTAGTTGCTTGACAAGAAACCCGGAAACATACTCACGCTCATCCATTATCATACCGCCATCCTGCTTGACAATAAGCGCAAATAATTCCATCAGGGCTTTTAAAATCTCTTCGCTCATAAACGGGGTGTGATATGCTCTGTTTCAGAAAGAACTAAAGTACAAAAAAACTCTCTACATTTAATATATTTAACGTACTAATTGCACATATTATGATACATGCTGGAAAATCCATAAAATATCACTGTTATCATCCTTAATATTAATTTGTTGGCAATCTGTATCTAAAAGCCAGGGAAGAATTGCTGATAATTATAATTTCAGCTGTACAGGTTACCTCCCGGGAGGCGTCGGCTGGTACAGGAAAACATTTAATGTCCCGGCAGGCATGAAGGATGCCATAGTTAAATTAGACTTCAAAAAATAGCCATATATCCGGGGAGCCGCTGAACCGGCTAAATATAAAAAGGCCTGCAAAGATTTTCTTTGCAGGCTTTTTAATAATTCGCCCGTCTGTTATTTTTTGTCGTATACCAGCGTCGTTTTTATATCACCATCCGGTGATGGGAAAGTAGATTCAATTGTGAGTACTTTTCCCTCTTCAGCCATCTTCCATATTGCAGAAGTTTTAAATTCTCTGCTTTCGCCGTCCCTTTCAAAATTCATTGTTGAGGCAATGTTTAATGAAGTTTTGTCATCGGACCATGTTACAGTTGATTTTCTTACTGAATTAAACATCGGGTTTTCGCATACTTTACCGTCGAGTGTATATTTTTCATTCGTTTTCATTTCGCCTCCGTCTTGGGAAGGCATGGTACTTTCAACGGAAAGATTATTCCCATCCTGAACTATTGTCATTGCAGTGGCAGCAAAACGGAACTGGCTGCCGCCGAAATTACTTTTGGATTCGTTAAATGCCCAGGAACCCGAAAAATTTGGCTGGGCAAAAAGTCCTGCTGAAACAAGTAAGAGTAACAATGGAACTAAAAGTTTCCTGTTACCTTTGATTTGGTTGTTTTTCATAGTTTTCAGAAATAAGAGTTATGATACTTAATGACAAAATGAAAGAGTGTTTTATTCCTTGAAATTTAATAAAATATTTTGAATGTATCAGTTATCAATAATAATATCGAAATTTGAAAGTGGGAGATTCCTCGCTATTACTCGGAATTCCGAATGAATCCCGCAAAGCGGGAGGAATGAGGAATCCTTCCCGGTAAAAACAAAATGATAAAAGAGAAAACTGAACTTGTTTGTTTATGATTCCCGACACTCATAAAATATATTTTCATGAAAAAAGTGTTTTTATTCCTTGTCTGTATATATGCAGGATTGATTTTAAATGCAGTCCAGCTAAAGTCGCCTGATGGTGTAATGCTGTTAAATGTTGAGGTAATAGATGGCATTCCCACTTATCGCCTCGACTATAAAAACCGGCCTGTCATAAAGCAAAGCCGTTTAGGCCTGGAGCTGAAAAACGATCAAAGCCTTTTAGAGGGGTTTTCTATTACGAATATGACAACTTCAGCTTTCGATGAATCCTGGCAGCCAGTTTGGGGTGAGGTAAGAACAATCCGGAATAACTATAATGAACTCGCTGTTACACTAACTCAAACAAGCACACAACGCAGTATAATCATTCGCTTTCGGCTTTATAACGACGGACTGGGTTTCAGATATGAATTTCCTCTTCAGGAAAAGCTTAACTATTTTATTATTAAAGAAGAGAAAACTCAATTTGCTTTAACAGGAGATCACAAGGCATTCTGGATACCGGGTGATTACGACACTGAGGAGTACAGCACAGTTACCTCAAAACTCTCGGAAATAAGGAGCCGGATGAAGGCAGCTATCACACCGAATGCTTCACAGACACCTTTTTCCGAAACCGGAGTACAGACGCCATTAATGCTAAAAAGCGACGATGGCCTGTATATTAATATCCACGAAGCTGCACTGATCGATTATTCATGTATGTCGCTTAACCTTGATGATAAGAACTTTATCCTTGAATCGTTTTTGACACCCGATGCCATTGGCGATAAAGGCTATATGCAAACACCGTGTAAATCACCGTGGCGAACAATTATTGTGAGCGATAAAGCAACCGATATTCTGGAGTCGAAGCTTATTTTAAACCTTAATGAGCCATGCAAATATGCCGATGTTTCATGGATTAAGCCTATAAAATATGTTGGAGTATGGTGGGAGATGATTACAGGACGAAGTTCCTGGGCATATAACAACCTTGACAATGTTAAACTTGATCAACTCGACTATTCCAAAACCCAGCCCAATGGTACACATGCTGCCAACACTGCTCACGTAAAGGAATATATAGACTTCGCTGCCCTTCACCACTTCGATGCTGTACTGGTTGAAGGCTGGGATGTGGGTTGGGAAGACTGGTATGGCAAATGGAAGGATTACGTTTTTGACTTTGTAACGCCATATCCCGATTTTGATGTTAAAGAGATCCATCAGTATGCTGCCAGTAAAGGTGTGAAAATAATAATGCATCACGAAACATCATCGTCGGTGCGAAATTATGAACGTCACATGGACAAAGCCTACCAGTTTATGGTTGACAATGGGTATAATGCTGTTAAAAGCGGTTATGTCGGGGACATCCTTCCGCGGGGTGAGCACCACTACGGACAATGGATGGTAAATCACTATCTGTATGCAATTACAAAGGCTGCTGAATATAAAATCATGGTCGATGCACACGAGGCTGTACGACCGACAGGCTTATGCCGGACGTATCCCAACCTCATTGGCAACGAATCGGCCCGCGGTACTGAATATGAAGCTTTTGGCGGGAATAATCCGGACCATACGACCATTTTACCTTTTACAAGGCTTATGGGCGGCCCAATGGATTATACCCCCGGTATTTTCGAGACTCATATCTCCAGGATAAACCCCCAAAATACATCATTTGTCCACTCTACACTGGCGCGTCAGCTGGCTTTATATGTGACAATGTACAGTCCGCTTCAAATGGCCGCCGATCTGCCCGAGAACTATAATCGTTTTCTGGACGCTTTTAAGTTTATTGAAGATGTAGCCGTCGATTGGGACGATACCAAAGTTCTTGAAGCCGAGCCGGGCGATTATATCACTATAGCACGCAAGGCAAAAGGTACAGGCAACTGGTTTATAGGCAATACAAGCGATGAGAATGGACATCAGTCTGTAATTAATCTTGGTTTTCTCGATGCCGGTAAGAAATATAAGGCGACCATATTTGCTGATGCAAAGGATGCCCACTATGAAAAAAACCCTCAGGCATATACTATAAAAACGATGGAAGTGACTAATAAAACAAAACTAACGCTCAATGCCGCGCCGGGAGGAGGATTTGCGATAAGTCTGTTTGAAATGCCTGCCGCTAAATAATCGGATAAATAAGTCAGATTTAGAGCATGAAAATTTCCTGATTTGACAAACATCCATCCATATGCAGCCCAACCGGATATAACTTTACAAAAAACATTTAAATTATGAAAAAACACTTCATTTCCCTTTTCGATCCCTCACATCGCTGGTGGACAATTTTCTTTTTTGCTCTCGCAATCTTGATGATCATTGCTTCTCAATTAGTAGGCATATCTGACAATTTGCCAGGAATTGCTATATTATTAATTGGAGTAATTCTTCTTTTCTTTGCCATGTTGCATACATGGAGAAAATGGCAAAATTATTTAATTCTGATAGTGGTTTGTGTGGGCATTCTGGCACTGGAAGGGCTTGGGATACGTATTCTCGCCAGGTTGAACAAAACAGAATATATCAATGAAGGAATAGGTATGATAGTTGCATTTTTTATATGTCTGCCAGGGATTTTGGCTGGCATTATCGGTGCTATAATTTGTGCTGCCAGAGAGAAGTGATTTCCAGCCATCGGATCCCGGGGGCTCTTATATCAGGCATAAAAATAAAAAATCCTCCAGGTAGTAAATTTAGGGACTTTAAACTGCGCAACTAATATATATTGTAGAGATTAGGGGAAATCAGGACTATTTTTCATCATTATTCATATAGGTTAAATCGCAAATAATCTGGAGAAGCCAGTGGTTCTAACCACTTTTCGCCGGAATAAATTGATCATTTCTAGCCGTAATTAAGTGCTTGCTGTTAAATTATTTTTGATAATTGCAATTGGACCGGCCAGATGTGGTCAAGATGCCCGGCTTTTGCACAGTACAGTAAAAGCAGGTGGCAGATTCAGGGGAAATGTATTATAAGGGAACAAGGCATGCCTCGCCACATGAAGTCATATGCAGCCACCTGACAAATAGAATTGAATAAATCCCAGCTTATCCGGGTTTACATCTTATAATCCAGACTGTAGATTATCTTTGTAATTGCCCCTTTTGGATCCACAGTGATGATCATGGCGTTGTAGTTATCAAAAAACTTGCCCCGGATGAATATCCACTGGTCACCCTTTTTCATATGCTTTATCTGGCTTATATCTCTGTCTTCGCACGGATAGATGACGTTAAGTGCAGACTCAAGCTTTGCCGCTGCATTTTCATCCTTAAGGAGAAAATCTTTTTTAAACAGTACAGGCAGGGAATTTACGACCATATTTGAGTTCAGCCCCTCAAGGTACGAAACACTGCTGCCGGTTACGTTTAGTTTGATATTCTGACAAATCCAGTTTCCGCTGGTGTCGAATCTGAATTCCTGATGAACAATGTAGAACTTGCCTGTAAAAACTGCCGGCAAGGCATCTGAAACAACAGGCTTTAAATCAAGATACATCATTTTATTAATATACCCGTTAATAGCGGCCTTGTCGTTATCGGGTACCTTCTGTCCTGAAAGGGTTGAAGAAAATAAAAAAATGAAGCTGTAAAGGATTAATTTTTTCATTTCAATGCAATTAGGTTGTTTTTAATATTCATCCTGTCTATGGAATTTTTTCCAGTTGGAATTTATCCTGCAGCTAAAATATAAAATTTTGGCAAAAACCAATTTATAACATCGGGAGAAACCTTTGGGGAGTACCCCTCTTTTTATTATTTTAGTCGGACACTAGTGGTAAATAATTTAAGAGAAGGCGAATGGTTTGAAAGATATAGTGATAAAGTGGCTGATCTCTTTCAGAGCAAAAAAGACCTTTAAAACGATTCATGTGTATTCATTTGTGTATTCAAACAGAAAAGACAGTTATTTCATATTTTCATAACTGTCTCATTATAAGAGTGGAGATTGGGAGAATCGAACTCCCGACCTTGTGACTGCCAGTCACACGCTCTAGCCAACTGAGCTAAACCCCCTTGTTCTGGCTGGTAAAAATAGTTAAAAAAATGAAAATATTATTACTATGCCCTGGCAGAATTCTCTTTGTTTTGACAGTACGAGGCTATTTTGTATTTTTGCCCGTCATAAAAATGGTATCATTGTTGAAATAGTGAGTATGCCAGAAAGAAGAAACAACAGATTTGGTATTATTGAAGCGGATGAAAATCAATAAAAAAAGCATACCTGGTTTTGATGACATTCTGTTTGCATCGCGGAACAGGGAGTATGGTGCATACCAGCTCAGGAAAAAATATAATTCCGTAGTAATAGGCGGAATTATATTTGCTTCAGTCATCGGTTCTGCTGCAGTTATCCTTCCGTTTGTTTTAAATCCGCCTTCTGAACATATTATCTCCGGCGGAAGAGGGTATGTCCGGGTTACTATGGAGAACCTTAAGCCACCGGATGAGGAGATTTATATTCCTCCGGTCCCTCCTCCTCCTGAATCAAAAAAAATTATGGAAACTGTTAAATATGTGCCGCCCGAAGTGGTTGATACAGTTGTCCCTGTTAATAAATCACTTCTCTCAAATGATGAAATTCTGGCAAATTACAGTGACAACCAGACAAAGACAAATACAGCCGGATCCGGCAATGAGCTTCTTTCAGGCGATATCGGTTCGGGAGACGGCGATGCATTTTTCCTTGTAGAGATCATGCCAACTTTCAGAGGAGGCGGATTGGATAAATTCCGGGATTGGGTCCAAAAGAGGACAAATTATCCCCAGGAAGCAGTCGACAAGAAAATTAAAGGGAAAGTGGTCCTCTCATTTATAGTCGAAAAAGACGGATCAGTAAGCAATGTCATTGTTGTGAAAAGTGTAAATCCCTTGCTTGACAACGAGGCGCTAAAGACAATCTCAGAATCCCCAAAATGGACCCCGGGACTGCAGCGCGGACAGCCGGTCAGGATCAGATACCTGATCCCCGTTGACTTTTTTTTCTGAAAAGTGAATTAAATAAATGGAATTTATTATAGTAAAGTGTCAATAAATCTTTTTCTTATCTTTAGCAATAGTAAAAACCGGAATATGAAAAGAAATCTACTTTTTATTATAGCAATAATGGTGATCCTGTCAGGTTGCGGATCATCAAAAAAGCAGCTCCAAAAAGGGAATTACGATGCTGCAATAGCAACGGCTGTAAAGCAGCTTCGTAAAAATCCCCAGGACAGCAAACAGGCTGCAACGCTGGAGCGTTCCTTCAATATAGTCAACGATCAGGATAATGAAAGGATTAAGTTTCTAAAGCAGGAGGGACGGCCTCAGAACTGGGATGAGATATACCAGACCTACAAGAGAATGAGCGACAGGCAGAGCCTGGTAAAAACAGTTATGCCACTTAGTGTCGGAACAAGATCAGTGGATTTCCCTTATGTCGACTATATATCAGAAATGGTCGCAGCCAAGCGTAAATCGGCCGACTATTATTTTGCTCATGGCAATGAGCTTATGAAAAGCAACCTGAAGGATTCCTACAGGCAGGCTTATGCCGAATTCCTCAGGGCAAAAGATTATGTCGGCGATTATGAGGGAATTGACAATAAGATCCAGGAAGCAAAAAACCTTGGTATGAGCAGGGTATTTGTTTCACTGCAGAATTCAACGATGCTGAAATTTCCACAGGATTTTGAAGCTGATCTTCTGAATGTCGATCTCCAGTCTCTTAACAGCGAATGGGTCGAATATTATACTACCAATCTCGACAGCAATACCCAGTACGATTATTTCATTAATGTAAATGTCAGGAACATTGCCGTCAGCCCCGATCAGACTTCAAATAATGACCAGGTGGTCAAGAAGGAAGTTGAGGACGGCTTCACATATCAGCTCGACAAAAAAGGTAATGTAATGAGGGATTCACTCGGGAATGATATCAAAATTAAAAAGTACAAAACTCTTCAGTGCGCTTTGATTTCAACACTTCAGACCAAGACTTGCGAGATAACCGGCGATATTGAAACCATCCAGGCGAATCCTAACAAGCTCCTCAAGAAGGATCCAATAGGAGCACAATCGAATTTTCAGAATGTATCCTCCCGTGCAGTCGGCGATATTGAAGCTCTCAGTAAGGAACAGGTTGATAAGACCAAAACTCAGATCATACCTTTCCCGTCCGACATCGATATGGTGATCCGATGCTCCGAATCACTGAAGAATGCAATCCGCGGATCGATTCAGGCCAACAGGAGATTAATCTTCTAGTCATACCTTCATTCTTAATAAATATGTGCCGCAAAACAGTTATTTTTGCGGCATAATTTTTACCGCCTGATGATCGAAACTGGAAAGCCTGTAGAAAAGGCAATTCTTATAGCTATTAATTATCCGGGGCAGAATGAAAGGGAAACTGAAGAGTTTCTTGACGAGCTATCATTCCTGGCCGAAACAGCCGGCGCTGATCCCATTAAAAGATTTATCCAGAAGCTTGATATACCAAACCCCAGGACATTTGTCGGATCTGGTAAGATTGAAGAGATAGCGCATTTTGTTTCAGAAAGCAAAACCGATATCGCTATATTTGACGATGAGCTCTCACCTGCCCAGATGAGAAACATCGAAGATACCCTGCGGTGCCGCATCCTCGACAGGACAAACCTGATTCTTGATATTTTCGCCAGCCGTGCCCGGACTGCCCATGCCAGGACACAGGTTGAACTGGCCCAGTACCAGTATCTTCTTCCCCGGCTTACAGGTATGTGGACTCACCTGGAAAGACAGCGGGGCGGCATTGGACTAAGAGGCCCGGGTGAAACCGAGATTGAAACGGACAGGAGGATCATAAAGGACAGGATCTCGCTTCTTAAAACACAGCTCAAGAAGATTGATATGCAAATGGCTACCCAGCGCAAGAACAGGGGGAAGATGGTCAGGGTTTCGCTTGTGGGTTACACTAATGTCGGGAAATCCACTCTTATGAACCTGCTGAGCAAATCGGATGTTTTTGCCGAGAACAAACTCTTTGCCACACTGGATACCACAGTCCGTAAAGTAGTTATAGGTAATCTGCCTTTTCTTCTTTCCGACACGGTAGGGTTTATCAGGAAGCTGCCAACTGACCTTGTCGAGTCATTCAAGTCAACGCTTGATGAAGTAAGAGAGTCCGACCTCCTTCTTCACGTCGTGGATATTTCCCATCCCGGTTTTGAGGAACAAATAAGGATTGTAGATGAGACTCTCCGCAATCTGGGTTCAGCAGATAAACCGGCAATAATTGTATTCAATAAGATTGATTCATTCTCCTATGTGCCTAAGGACGAGTTCGACCTTACTCCGGCGGAGAAGGAAAACATCTCTCTTGATGACCTCAGGAAAACCTGGATGGCAAATGACACTACCCATCCTGTGGTTTTTATCTCAGCAAAGACAAGGGAGAATATTGAAGAACTTAAGAGGATACTTTATGAAGAAGTAAAAAGGATTCACATTACCAGGTATCCATATAATGACTTTCTGTTTGAAACTCCTGATTCAGGGGAATAATACTCTGTGTATCTCTGTGTCTTCTCAGTGAAACTCCGTGAAAGTTTTTGAAATGATACTTTAGTTACAATGAGAGCCACAGAGTTGGCACAGAGTTGCAAGAGGTTAATCTTAATAAAGCTTCTTTGCAACCATATACTCTGCTATCTGAACAGCATTGGTGGCAGCCCCTTTACGAATATTATCTGATACGATCCACAGATTTAGACATTTGTCCTTTGACATATCCCTTCTGATCCTTCCGACAAAAACCTCATCCCGGTTATGTGAGAGTATGGGCATTGGATATTTATTATCGGCTGGATTATCATAAACAACAACTCCCGGGAAGCCTTTCAGAAGAGCTATCACATCATCTATTTTGAAATCTCTCTCAAATTCTATGTTGACAGCTTCAGAATGTCCGCCGACAACCGGTATTCTCACGACAGTGGCGGTTACCATAATGCTCTGATCCTCAAGGATTTTTCGTGTTTCATCAATAAGCTTCTGCTCTTCGGTCGTATAACCGTCGGCCTGAAAGGTTCCTCCATGAGGGAAGCAGTTCATGTCAATCTGATGTGCATAGGCCATTTCGCCCTTTATGCCCTTCCTTTCATTTTCCATCTGGGTCACAGCCTTTACACCAGTACCGGTGACCGACTGATAAGTGGAAACAACAAGACGCTTGATTTTATATTTCCTGTGTAACGGGGCAAGAGCCATCACCATCTGGATTGTCGAGCAGTTTGGATTGGCAATTATCCTGTCGCCTTTCTTTAGTACATGGCTGTTGATTTCCGGAACAATAAGGGGAACATTCTTATCCATCCGCCAGCAGGAGGAGTTATCGATCACCACTGTTCCGTTCTTTGCAAATTTCGGGGCCCACTCCTTCGATACCGAGGCGCCCGCAGAGAATATTGCGAACACTGGCTTTGCGTTGACAGCATCCATTACACTTACAACCTTCACTGGTTTCCCCCTGAACATTAATTCCTTACCGATTGATTTTTCCGATGCGGCGGGTATTAATTCAGTTAAAGGAAAATTTCTTTCTTCAAGGACCCTGATCATTGTCCGGCCAACCAATCCGGTTGCTCCAACAACAGCTGTCTTCATCTTTTTAAATTTGAAAATTTAAATGTTATTATTAAATTTACTATAAGTTAAAAACGGTCAAAATTAACTTTTTTTTCAATCTGTCCCGCTGCATGAAAAAAGTTATTTTACTGGCTATTTTTTTGCCGTATCTGGCAAACGGTCAGGTCATCGAAAATTTCGAATCAGCCTCCCTGGCTAACTGGGTTCAGGGCTCTGAAGGGCATTGGAGTGCCGATACTGTTAAAAGCATTTCAGGCACGTACTCCTTACATCATATCTTTGACAACAGCTTGTCAGGATCAGATTGCATAGGCATCTCCATTAGGAACCTTCATCCGGATGAAGGCCTTACCAGATGGACTTTCCTTGTCAGGCATGGCTGTGATCCATCAGCCTCAAATAACTGGTGTGCATATCTTTTATCCGATACAGATCCTGCTGCTTTAAGTGACGGTGCTGTCTTGAACGGATATGCTGCAGGAGTCAACCTTGCCGGATATGATGATACTCTCCGGCTCTGGAAAATAAAGAACGGAGCCCTTTCGGTCATTGCCACCTGTCCGGTAAACTGGCAGAACGATATAGGAACGGCTGATGCAGCAAAACTTATTGTGGAAAGATCAATTACCGGATACTGGCGAGTTGAGGTTTACAATAAGCAGGACATACTTAAGGGAAGCTCCAAAGGCTTCGATAATGAATTATTCAGCTCATCATTTTTCACTCTCAGTTACAGGTATACATCCACCCGCGACAGGCTTCTCTGGTTCGACGACCTGAAGATTGAAGGCGTTTTCCATGACGACGATCAGCCTCCACGCCTGGTTAATTGTATAATATCAGGAGCTAACTCGCTCGATCTGACTCTTGATGAAGATCCGTCAGATGATTTCATGCTTCTTTCAAATTTTTCACTTTCCGGCAGTCAAAATTCCCCTGCAGAGATTGTAAGGAATAATTCAAAATCGTTCAGGCTGACTTTCAGCAATAGATTCACTAATAAGATCCTGAACAATCTGATTATAGATCGTTTGTGTGACAGGTCGGGAAACTGCATAGAAAAAATAAATGCGGGTTTTACGCTTATATGTCCTGATCCCGGAGATGTTATAATAACAGAAATTATGGCCGACCCGCTTCCAGCCGTTTCTCTTCCGCCAAAAGAATACCTGGAAATTAAGAACAACTCCCGGTTTAAGTTCAATCTAAAGAAATGGAGCCTTTCGACTGAAAGTCAAAGTACATCTTTCCCGGATGTGGACATTAATGCAGGCGAATATATTATTCTGTGTGCGGCTGCCG
>Ga0187886_1002966_pt1 | contig 13055 bp, 9 predicted proteins | sample June2016WEW_20_1_FD_133001 | JGI IMG/M metagenome (GOLD analysis project Ga0187886, IMG submission 133001) | Peatland microbial communities from SPRUCE experiment site at the Marcell Experimental Forest, Minnesota, USA - June2016WEW_20_150 | ecosystem: Environmental > Terrestrial > Soil >...
AGCCAGGAAGAACTGAAACTTATCCTCAGTCTGGTCAAGCCGAAGTTTTTCGTCCCTGTCCACGGAGAGTACCGTCACCTGAGCCTGCACGCCCGGCTAGCGGAATCGATAGGCATGCCCGCCGAAAATATTTTTGTGCTGGAGGACGGTGATGTCCTCGAACTCAACGCCAATGCCGCCAGGGTTAACGGGAAAGTCAGTTCGGGACACGTGTACGTCGACGGCCTGAGCGTCGGTGATATTGATGGGGTCGTCCTGCGTACGCGCAGAATGCTCTCGCGCGATGGGATTGTCGTCGTTATTATCGCTGTCAACCGGCAGACAGGCAAGCTTGTCGGACGTCCCGATATCGTAACCCGGGGGTTCATAGACACCAGGGAGTTCGGGGGCTTGATGGAAGAGAGCCGTGAACTATTGGCGCATATGCTCGACCACAGCGGCGGGCGTATCTCCGAGTGGAGTTTTATCAATACCAAGGTCAGGGATACTCTGGAAAAATTCTATTATGATAAAACCAAGCGCCGTCCCATGATTCTCCCGTTTATGGTTAAAGTATAGCCCGAGCTTTTAAGGCTCAACAGGAGTGGTATGCCCAGGAAAAAAGCATTCTCGAATGAAAAGTCCGGGTCGAAAAAGAAACCCGCCAAGCGCGGCTCATCGGGCAATTTCTTCCGTTTCATGTTTTCAAGGCCGATGCGGAATATTATTTTAACTTTTATCGTCATCGTGCTTGTGGTTATATTCCGCGAAACCTTGATGGACTTTTTTAAGACCCTCCGCGAGCTTTTTGGCTGGGGGCTCGTCTTTATTCTCGCCGCCATCGTTACCTGGGGAACGCTATTATGGCAGCGTAAGTTCCGTGTTTTGTTCTTTTACTGGAACCGCTGGCTGGGCGGCATTGCCTTCGTACTGGCGGCCTGGGGAATGATGTCCAGCTTCAATTTTACGAACGATTCATTCGAAAACGGGTTAGGTGGTTCTTTCGGACGCAGTATCGTCGCTTTCCCCAACTATTACTTCATTTACGGTTTACGCATATTGGCCCTGTTGGTTATCGGCATTATTCTGGTAGCGCCTCGTCCCAGCTTCAACGTCATAAAGAGGTTCTCTATCTGGGTATACGAACGTTTTAAAAGGTCGCCGACCCGTGAGCGACCGGTTAAGCCGGGGTTAAAACATCCAGCACAACGCGTTTTTCGACCGGGGACTCCCTCGATAACAGAAGAAGCTCCGGAGGTCACCAATGCCAGGAAGAAGCTGGAAGCTCTGGCGGAAAAGGCCGCCGCTCTAAGACCCGGAGCTAAGCCCTCCGAATCCGAACCAACTAAACAGGATCTGCGTCAGGTCGCCGAGGATGTCTGGAAGAAATACGGCCAATCGTCAGCGGGGGTCGTTATCGATGGCTGGCGTCTCCCGCCTGTAGACATCCTGGACCTGACCCCTGAGGTCTCCTTTAGCGATGCCGATAACCAGCAGAGGGCCAGACTTATCGAGGAAACACTGGCCAGCTATGGTGTTGACACCAAGGTAGTGCAGATTAATGCCGGCCCGACCGTTACCCAGTTCGGCGTGGAACCGGGCTGGGACATCAAATATAAGGATGTCAAAGAAAAAGACCGCGACGGCAACGTCCAGGTCACAAAGGAAGAAGTATCCCGGACCAGGGTTAAGGTGGAGAGGATTAACTCCCTGTCTAACGACCTGGCGCTGGCCCTGGCCGCTCCCACCATCAGGATTGAAGCCCCCGTGCCGGGAAAAGCTTTCGTCGGTGTGGAGGTGCCCAATACGACGTCAGATTTGGTCAGCCTGCGCGGCGTGGTCGAGACCAGCACTTTCCAGAAACTGGTATCCAAGACCAAAATGACCCTGGCTCTGGGCAAGGGCGCCGGCGGTGAAGCCATCGCCGCTGACCTTACCAAGATGCCGCACCTTCTTATCGCCGGGGCTACCGGCAGCGGCAAGACGGTCTGTCTGAATACCGTTATCTGCTGCCTGATGATGCACAATACGCCTAACGAAGTCCGCTTCATCCTTATCGACCCCAAGAGAGTTGAGATGACGCAGTATAATAGTATACCCCACCTGGCCACCCCGGTCATCGTCGATACCGCCAAGGCTTTAGGCGCTCTGCGCTGGCTGTTGCAGGAGATGGACGGGCGCTACCAGAAGCTGGCCGCCGCCGGGGCACGGCATATCGAAGGATATAACAAAAATAAACGTAGCGGCGAGAGATTTCCTTATCTGGTATTGATTATTGACGAGCTGGCCGACCTTATGATGGCAGGCTTTGACGAGGTCGAAAGCAACCTGTGCCGTCTGGCCCAGATGGCCCGCGCCACCGGCATCCACCTGGTCGTAGCGACACAGCGGCCATCGGTAGACGTGGTCACCGGGCTCATCAAGGCCAATTTCCCTACGCGCATCAGCTTCGCCGTTACCTCTCAGGTGGACTCGCGCACCATCCTCGATGGCGCCGGTGCTGAGAAACTTTTAGGACGTGGTGATATGCTTTTCATGCCCACCGAGGCGGCCAAGCCCAAGCGCCTCCAGGGCTGTTTCCTCTCCGACGCCGAGATAGAGAGACTGGTATATTTCTGGGGGAGCCAGAAGAAAGACGAACCCGATAAGCTTAAAATGGAGACGCTCATCGCCACCACGCCCGCCGGCACCATCGGTGGATATACCCGCGACCCGCTACTGGAGCAGGCCAGAGAGCTGGCCAGGCAGTATGAGAACGTTTCCACGTCCTTTTTGCAGAGGAAACTGCATATCGGCTACCCCAGAGCGGCGCGCCTCATGGAACAGCTGGAGGCCCTCTTACTGCAGGAGGTGGAACAGAAAAACGAGGAGAGCGGGGAGGTGGAAGACAAAACAGTTGAATGATGAGAGCGAGATTGTTTAGCAATGATTTAACGTCATTCTGATCGAAGCGAAGAATCCGTAATTATTACGCTTTTTTACCAACTTTGCTTTTGTTATTTACTATCCCACCACCCCGAATCCCCGGAATATCCCCACCACGATTGCCACCGCCAGTACAGCGCCTGTCATTACCTGCGTTGTTGAGTGCTGTTTCAACTCCATTCTCGACCAGGCAACCGGCGGCAGCAGTATGAATGTCCAGGCTGCCGCAACGCCATAGACTATGATTAATACGGCCACCGCTGCGGCCATGAAAGCTGTGTGCAGGCTTATCTTCCAGAAGTAATTTATCGCCATGAAAATTACTATCGCCACCAGGCCGGCGGTAAAAGTAACTGCCAGCAGCCTGGGCGCCCGGAAATACCACAATACTCCGCAACTGATAGCCCCCAGGGCGCTGGCCAGCAGGTAAATCCCGTTCCGCTGCTCGCGCGGATTAATGAAAATGCCGTTCAGCTTTTTACATCGGACCAGATAGATAACGACGACAAATACCGGCATCACGCTGAGAACAACCGAAATTAAAGCCCATTTTATCGCATCGATGGTGCTGGCGGCATCCTTAAAGGAAAACAGCATTATAATGATGAAACTCACCAGAAAGGGGTTCAGTATGTTGGATGTGAGCCTGGATAGTCTTTCTTTCATGGCCGCTCAAATGCTATACTTATACTAACCTATTGTTATGTACACACGCAATGAAGGGATTTTAGATTATGGTCGCTATCGTCAATGATGATAATGTCCACATCGAAAAGCTGACTTTAGGCCCCTACGAAACCAATATGTATATCGTGGTCTGCCAGAAAACGGGGGAAAGCCTGGTGGTGGATGCCCCGGCGAGGGCTTCGGAAATCATTGAAAACCTGCAGGGCACTCAGCCCAGGTACATCCTGCTTACCCACGACCACTACGACCACACGGGTGTACTTGTCTCATTGCGTTCCCGCTTGAAAGTCCCGCTGGCAGCCCATGCCGCTGACTCCCTCACCTTAAAGACACCCCCGGAAATATTGCTTGAAGATGGCAATACTATCTCCCTGGGAGATATCAAAGTGAAAGTGCTTTCTGTGCCGGGACATACACCGGGCAGTTTATGCTTCAGAATCGGCAAATACCTGCTTGCCGGAGATACTATTTTCCCCGGCGGCCCCGGCAGAACGGAATCGCCGGACCAATTCCAGCAAATCGTGGCATCCATTACGGAAAAGATACTCTCACTCCCCGACGATACCGCGATTTTACCCGGTCATGGTGATGGTACTATCGTGAAAAAATCCCGAGAAGAATATGCCGTTTTTATCTCCCGACCCCACCCTCCCGACCTCTACGGAGATGTCCTCTGGCTGACTGCCTAGACTTTTAAGCTGGCTAATATCTCATCTCGATGCGGAAGAAAGCCTCAGCCAGTTCGAATTTCTCACCTTTGGCATTCATTTTAGCAAAGTCTTTCATGCGCGCCCGCATCTCAGGGGGTATGTCCCCCACCTGGCTCTTGTGGCAGCCCAGGGCAGCCAGCTTGGTATCGATAGTGTCCGTGATGTCCAGCCGGTGGTTTGGCTCTTCGGCACCCCAGAACCACATTTCCCTGACCTTGTGAGGTTCCAGCCCCTCGTCGAGCAGCTCGGGATAGGCGAGATGGTCCCGGGAATATGGGAAAACAGCGTCCAGCGTTACGATACCGGCAATGCGATGGTCGCGGTGCCACATATATTTACGGTAAGGGTCGGCCGTTGCCACGACAAAAGGCTTAAATTGTCTTATCTGGCGCACCAGGTCTCTCCGGAACTCATGGCAATCTTCCAGACCCTGGTCAGGATAGTGTAAAAAAATGGTTTCTTTGACGCCCAGCACCTTAGCCGCCGCCAGTTGTTCTTTCTCCCGAATTTCGGCCAGCTTCTCCGGCGTCAGGCTTCTATCGCTGGTGCCCTTATCTCCGTTGGTGCATATCACGTACACCACCTGCTTCCCTTCTTTGGTCAGCCGGGCTACCGTTCCCGCGATGCCGAATTCGCAATCGTCCGGATGCGGTGAGACCACCATTAAATAAGTCTCATTCTTCATAATGCGTTAAACTCCTCGATTCCGGGTGGATGTATCAATTGTATAATATCCCGGAGAAAAGACGGTAGATTAAGCGACCGGCGCCATCCACCTGTCCAGTACCATGCGTAGCTCGCCGACCACCTTTTCCGCGATATTTGACCAATCGAACCGGCTTACCGATGCCCTGATGGCCAGGGTGGACTCCGTATCGCGGGGTGGCCTGGACAAGAGCGAAGCTATGTTTTCAACCAGATTTGCAGGGGCATTATCCGCCACCACATATCCCGTCTCGCCCTGCCTTATGATATTTTTCAGGTCGCCGACGTCCGTAGCCACAACCGGCGTGCCGCAGGCCAGCGATTCCAGCGGCACCAGGCCGAAGCTTTCGTAATAAGAGGGAACGACACAAACATCGGCGGCGCTGTAGAAATAGGGCAGCTGCTCCTGTTTTATCAGTCCTTGAAAAGTAACAGAGTCTTGAATATTAAGCTCTGCGGATAGCTTTTGCAGCTTTTCCACTTCAACACGGCTGTATTCATCTCCGCCGATGATTATCAGTCTGAGACCCTGGAAACTGTTAAGATAAGGCATAGCCTTTAGCAACTGGTCGACGCCCTTCAGAGGGTCAATCCTGCCGACGAATAGAAGAATTTTATCGTCGCATAAGCCCAGTTTCTGCCTGGCATCTGCTTTGTCAACCGGTTGAAATAGCCTCATGTTGACGCCGCAGGGCACGACGCTGACTTTATCGGGCAGGGCCTCATAATAGCGCAAGAGGTCTCCTTTTTCCCTCTGGGTAGCCACGATAATCCGCTGGCAATCCCTCACCGTGTCCCTTTCCGAGACGATTCTAAGCTCGGGTTCACCTTCACCAATGCCGATGGCATTTTTCACCGCGCCGAGAGTATGGTACATGGTAATATAAGGTATCTGCCATTTCTGCCGGAGATATTTCCCCACAAGGGCAGAAAGCCAGTAATGACTGAAGACTATGTCATACTTCAACCCGTTATTCTTCCAGAAGTTCTCCAGATTGAAAGTAAATTCGGGAAGGGAGAAATAGACAGCCATTTTCTGGATTTTCGCTTCCTTCCCCGCCCTTAGGTGAATGAGCCGGGCCCCTTCTGAAAGGTCTTCAATCCGGGGGTCAGCCGGGTCATGGACGCGTGTATACACATCGATGGAATGCCCCTGGTTCCCCAGCTCGCGGGCCAGTTCACGGATATAGACGCTCATGCCCCCGGTGTCCTTGGCTCCCAGGTCTCCCACCGGGCAGCTGTGAGCAGCGAGTATAGCAATTCTTAAATTATTTTCTGTCATACATTATTCTTCTTCTCTCATGCTTATTATATTATACAGCTATCTGGCAACGATACAGGGGTACCTCTTTGCCGCCGAGGTGGTATTTGTATATTTCCTCACCCTTGAGAAAGTCGAACCTCTTTTTACCCTTCTCGATGCTATCTTTGATAGCCAGCACCTTGCTGAGCAGCCCAGCGCTCAACGAAGTATATCTCGGGTCGTAGCCGCTGTTATAAAGATAGATACAATTATTGTAATCAAAGCACATAATCTCCGCCACCGGCTGATTGTCCAGTTCCAGGACGCCCAGTCTTAACAAACCGACTCCGGCCATGGTATCGGCCAGTAAATTAAAAAACGATTTCATCCGCTCTGTCATGAAGTTGGCCTTATCCTGCCGGCTTTCGATGAACATCTTGAAAAAAGTGTTCATGGCAGTCGGGAGCGCAGTGCCGCTGTTGACAAAGCGATACTCTATCTTGCCTTCCTCGGATAGTCTTCTCAGTTTGCGTCTGACTTCGTGCCGCTGCTTGGTAGTCAATAACTCAAGATAATCTTCAAAGGCCGAAGGCAAATCCATCTCCAGAGAGACATCCTCCTTTGTGCTGGTCACTTCATACCGTCGGCTCCTGGCCAGGGACTCAAGGCTGGTAAGCGCTGTGGAATCGGGGCGAACGTGCTTGAGGTCGAGACGCTTAATCCCGCTCTTTTTCAACTCGTCCACCAGCACATTGAAAAAGTCTTGCTCTTTGCCGGGTACAATAATAAAATCAAGGTAATCGCAGACATCAATACCCCCGATAAGGCAGGCTGTCCCATCCTTCACCATCAGCGGCGCGATGCCGATAATTTTATCCCCGTCCCGCACCGTACGTATAAACATATCCGCCCCCGAACCAAATACCTGCCACCAGACCTGCATCCAGGCCGGCAAAACGAACACGGATGACCAGTTCAAAGTTTGTTTGGAATCGGTCCGGTAAGAGTCCAGGTTGGCCAGACTATCTTCGACGATGGTGTAATTCATGTTGTTTATATATATTCAGTGTAACACGTTATAGCTGGTACAGCAATGTAACTATTGTCACATCATGCCGACTTTTTATTTCAGCACGCCATCGTTTCTTTTTATTTGCCCTCGTGAAGGAGGTTTTGCAGGTGAGGGAATTTATCTTCGGCGTGGGGGAATATCAGCGCCTTGGTAAAGGTCTTACTGAAGTCCGGTTCCAGGGTCAATTCCACGTATTCCACCCGCCTCGCCCAGAAATCCGCCTCTTTTCTCTTATCGATGTTAAGCAGGGCAATACGCGCGCCGTCACCGGCAGCGTTACCGACCGCGTAGACATGTTCTGGGTCGCAGTCCGGGAAAAGCCCGATAACGGCTGCGGACGTTTTGTCGATGTAGCTCCCGAAAGCCCCGGCCAGAATCACCCGGTCGACTTTTTTGATGCCCATTCGGTTCATCATGATTTTTGCCCCGGAATACATGGCGCCCTTGGCAAGCTGTATCGCCCGGATATCTTTCTGGCAGATGACGATATCATGGCCGATGGCGGTCTCCTTGGCCCAGGCGATGACGAACTCCGGCTCGCTATTTCCCTGCCGTAGACGCGGCGATTTTATTTTCATATCAAACCGTCCGCCTTTATCGATAATACCGGCCAGGAACATTTGCGCGGCGACATCGAATATACCCGAGCCGCAGATACCGCGTGCCCCTATCTTCTTGTCTTCGGTATTCCAGCGTTCGTTGCCGATAACCTTGAACTGTACGTCTTTTGTCTTCGGGTCTATTTTTACCTTCTCAATAGCCCCTGCCGATGCCCGCATGCCGTGTCTTATCTCGGCCCCCTCGAAAGCAGGTCCGGTGGCGCAGGACGAAGAAAGAAGTCTTTTCCGGTTGCCCAGAATCAGCTCTCCGTTGGTGCCGATATCGATAATAAGCAGCATTTCGTCCTGGTTATACGGCTCCTCGGCTAAGAGCACGCCGACATTATCCGCGCCGACGAATCCCGCTTCTATGGGCAACACATGAACATAAGCACCCGGCGCTATTTTAAGTCCCAGGTCGCGGGCCTTTACATCCACCGAGTGATGTATGCCGGGCGGGAACGGCGCCTTGCCGAGATACTGCGGGTCGATGTTGAGAAACAGATGATGTATGCAGGTATTGCCGACGACCGCCATGTCGATGATATCGGAACGTTTGATACCTGCCCTTCTGGCGACTTCATGCGCAATCTGGTTCAGTCCTTTAATAATGGCATCATTCAGCCGTTTTAGACCGCCCTTTTCTTTCGTGGCATAGCCGATGCGGGACATCACGTCCTCGCCATAGGCCACCTGCGGGTTCATCATGGCTTCGGTAGCCAGGACTTTACCGCTGGTCAGGTCGCAGAGATAGCCGGCTACCGTGGTAGTGCCGATGTCGACGGCCAGTCCGTACCCCCTTTTCACCTCCCCGGCCTCGACATTGATAATTTCTTTATCCTTCCAGACGGATACGGTTGCTTTCCAGTCGCCATCCCGTACTATATTCTGTAAACTCACTAGCACCGGATAATCAATGGTCAGGTCGGGCAACTTAAACCGTTTGGAGAGTTCCGCCTGAAGTCGCTCAAAATCTCCGGTAGTATCATGTAATGTGGCCGGTTTCAGCTCAACATAGTATTTCTTCACCGCCGGGTTTAATTTGATTTTCCTAGCTGTAGCTTCCTTGCGTACCACTTGCTGGCCTTTGCGGCTTTCTTCGGGGACGAAGATGACGATATCCCCGTGAATACGTGTCTGGCAAGCCAGCCGATAGTTCCGCTTCATCTGTTGCCTGTTTAGAAATTTGGCATTGACTTCTTCTCTGGTTGTAACCGACGCTATTGCCGAGTGTATCCCGTATTTAGCGAAGTAGCCTTCCTCGATTCTAATTTTGCACTTGCCGCAGGTGCCCTTGCCGCCGCAGATACTTTCCAGTCCGGCGCCGAGCTGACGGGCGGCGTTAAGCACAGTCGTGTTATCCGCAACCTTACCGCGTACACCCGATGGCTGAAAAACGATAGTATATTTCTGGTTTTTCATTGCTCACAATCTTATCATGTATTTGCGAATAATACAAAGCTGAGAAAAGGTAAGAAAAAAGAGAGGGCTGGCACCCCCTCTCAAACTTTCCGTTAAGGTCCTGCGGACGAATCCTCAAGCGTACTGTTCGGCCAGCTTCTCCAGTTGAAAATCAACGCCCCCGAAGCTGAACTCATAGGCCCTGGCCCGCTTGGTATAGAAGTGCAGGATATGGTCTTCGGAGAAGCCGATGGCGCCGTGGACCTGATGAGCGGAATTCATGATACGTCGGCAGGCCTGGCTGACCCAGGCTTTAGCTATCGCCGCTTCCCTGCCGGCCGGCAGCCCCTGGTTTATCCGCCAGGCGGCCTGGTAGGTGGCGAATCTGGAGCTATCGACATCAATGAACATATCAGCGCAGCGATGCTGTATGCTCTGGAAAGCCCCTATTGGATGCCCGAAGGCTATCCTCTCTTTGGCGTAGTCCAGTGTCAATTTCAAGGCCTGCTGGGCCAGGCCGACCATCTCAGCGCACCTGGCCACGTTAGCTCTCTGGAGAACTTTTTCCACGCATGGCCAACCCTTATTCACCTCTCCCAGCACATTGTCCTTGGACACTTTAATATTATCGAATGTTACCTCACACTGTTTATCGCCAGCAACCGTCTTGAGCGGTATGCATTTAATCCCCGCAGTATTTATGTCAACTATAAACAGGGTAACGCCAGCCCGGGGGTCTTTGGTTTCTCCCGTCCTGGCAGCACAAATAATGTAATCAGCTACGTGCGCATCAGGAACGAAGAGTTTAGTGCCATTAATGATATAATCGCTGCCCTGAGACTTCGCCATTGCCTGAATCGCATCAGCCGTATATTTTCCCGACGACTCGGCCAGAGCCAGAGTCAGGATAATTTTACCTTCGGTTATGCCGCTCAGAAATTTCTGTTTCTGCTCGTCGCTGCCGGCTTCCATAATAGCGGAAGCCCCCAGCACCACCGTGGAGAAATATGGCCCCAGAAAGCAGACTCGCCCCATTTCTTCCAGCACGATGGCCAGATCAAGAAAGTCGCCCACGCCGCCGTATTTCTCCGGTATGGCAAGTCCCATCAGGTTCATCGCCACCATCTTCTTCCAGAGCTCCGGGGTATAACCCCTGTCGTCCTTGACCATGGCTTTCATGACTTTATCGGAATACTCGCCGGCCAGGAAGTCTCTGGCCAGTGTCTGCATCATTTCCTGTTGCTCATTGACACCGAAATCCACGATAAACCTCTCATAAATTTCTTGCCACATTAGCGCAGGCGCGGCAGGCCCAATCCGCGCTGGGCGATGACATCACGGTCAATCTCCGAGGTGCCCTGCTCCAGGCTGTGTCCGAAGGAGCGCAGATAGATGGAAGGTATCCGACCATATATGGGTACCCGTGCCGAACCCTCGGTCAGCTGGCTGTATTGCCCCAGCAGCTCCATGCCGAACTCGGCGACATGCTGCAGGCACTCGAAACCGCACATCTTGCTCATGGCCGATTCGGCATTCGGCACCATCCCTTTGCTCTGCATCCAGGTGACACGGTAATGGTGCAATCGGGCCACTTCGCATTCGGCCATCAGTTGTGCCAGGCGATTTTTCGTGATAGAGTCGAGCAGTCTATTTTGCTTGGCGTATTCGGCAAGGTCGCCGAGATACGTACCGGCTACGGCATAGGCGGTATCGGTAGTACGCTCATAATCTAGCAACGACATGACCACATACCAGCCCTTGTTAAGTCCGCCGACGATATTCTCTTTGGGGATACGCACATCTTCAAAGAAGACCTCGTTGAATTCATGGTGCCCCGCCATATTGATGATGGGATTAACGGTTATCCCGGGCGTTTTCATATCCACCAGAAAAAAGGTGAGCCCCCGGTAGTTCGGGCTGGCTGCACGGTCTGTCCTGACTATCAGTGCATTCCAGTCGGCAAAATGCCCGTTGGTGGTCCATATCTTCTGCCCGTTGACGACGAAACAGTCGGCTTCTTCCCTGGCAAACACCTCGATAGCCGCCAGGTCGGAACCGTGATTGGGCTCGCTGAGGGTTTCGCACCACATGACCTTACCGGAAGCAATGCCCGGCAGGTGGCGCTTTTTCTGTTCATCGCTGCCTTTTAGTAAAATCGCCGGCGCGACGATGCCCACACCGATGGAATCGTAACCGGGCGAATGATAACGTGACAGCTCTTCCCTGAGAATTAGCCGGTAAAAAGGAGAGACACCCTGGCCGCCGTTTTCCTTCGGCCAGTGCATGGATAGCCACCCCTTCTCCCCCAGCTTTTCCGCCATGTACCGGTGCACTTTTATCCAGTCGTGCTGGGCGGACATATCGAAGAAGGTCAGGCGTTTTTCCCGGTATTCTGGCGGGACCTCTTTTTCGAGTAACCCGTCTACTTCCTTACGGAATGCCTCCTCCTCGGGAGAAAAGGCAAAATCCACGATACAAACTCCTTACTTGCCGGTAAATTTAGGGGGGCGCCGACTGTTCATGGCGGTAATCCCCTCGTTCAGGTCGCTGGTCAGGGCGATATCCCCGGACACCGCTGCCTCAAGATACAGGGCTGTCCGCTGGTCGGCCTGGGCGCCGTAGTATAGCAGACCCTTGGCCAGCTTTTGCGCCAGGGGTGCGCCGCCCGCCAGCCTGGCGGCAATATCATCCACCGTTTTGTTAAAATCCGTCGGTTCCGCAATGTAATTTACCAGTCCCCAGGCCAGGGCTTTATCCGCCATGACCGGGTCGGACAATAACACCATTTCCTTAGCCCTTGCCCATCCAATCAACCGACCGAGACGCTGCGTGGCGCCCGCCCCGGGGAGCAGTCCCAGCGTAAGTTCCGGGAGACGCACCATAGCCGTTTTGTTCATTATCCTGATATCGCAGGCCAGCGCCAGTTCCAGTCCGCCGCCCATGGCCGGACCGTTGATAGCGGCGATAACCGGTTTGGTATAAGTCTCAATGCTGGTAAAGACCTCGTGGGGGGCTTCGCTGAAATTAAAGGCGGCGTCCATTTCCCCGGAGGCGAACGCGGCGAAATCAGCTCCGCCGCAGAAATTAGCGCCCGCACCGGTAATGACGACACACCGGACATTCTCGTCTTTCTCCAGTTCTCCAAGGGCTTTGCCAAGCTCCGCCATCATATCGGCGTGAAAGGCATTGGCTTTGCTGGGCCGGTTCAGGATTAATCTGGCTACCTTCGTTTCCTTGTTGGCATCAATCTTGATGGCTTCATACTCGCCGGGTCCGTAGGTGTAAAATCCCTCGCCTGTTTTCCTGCCCAGTTTCCCTTGCTTCACGAGTTTCGTAAGCACGGAGCAAGCCTTGTAGCGGTCTTCTTTATTATATTTTTCATAGAGCCGGTTAAGCTCATTCACTATCTTATCCAGGCCAGTGCTATCGGCCATCCTGAGGATACCCCTGGGGTAGTTGAGGCCGAGGAGCATGGCCGTATCTATTTCTTCCCTGGTCGTGGCTTCCATTTCGATCAGTTTGGCGGCCTCGTTGACCGCCGTTGCCAGCACCCTTATCGGGTCGAAGCCCGTGCCGGCGTTCATGGGTATTTCGTTGGCATTTCCCCCCGACCAGTCATAATACCCTTTGCCGGTCTTCTTGCCGTAGTTCTTTTCCTTGAACATCTTTTGAAGTATCGGCGCGGGGCCATAGCTCTTGCCCATGGTCTCGCCGAAGTACTCCATGACGTGGAA
>Ga0187886_1002968_pt1 | contig 13051 bp, 7 predicted proteins | sample June2016WEW_20_1_FD_133001 | JGI IMG/M metagenome (GOLD analysis project Ga0187886, IMG submission 133001) | Peatland microbial communities from SPRUCE experiment site at the Marcell Experimental Forest, Minnesota, USA - June2016WEW_20_150 | ecosystem: Environmental > Terrestrial > Soil >...
CCGATGGTATAATGGCCTTTGATGCGGGGCCAGGTGATGAATTTGATCTAGTGAAGACTTTTGGTCGTGGTGCTGGTGCTTGCCGTGCTACCAATTATGCTACGAAAAAGATTTGGGATGATCCTAATGACTTGCGTCATAAAAAATACAACTTTATGTACGTGACAGATCTGGTTTACAACAACCCAGCTGCCAAAGCTGGGAGTTATTATGGCAAACCCGTTCAGCTTAAAGATAATTCTGGAAAACTTTTAACCTCCGATACTTTACGTACCTATTTTGGTTGGCCCCATTATAAATTTTATAATCCCGATCCTCGGTATGCTCAAGCAAGGGGTGGTGCCTATGACTGGTATATATTCCGACTTGCTGAAACTTATCTGTTGCGTGCAGAGGCCTACTGGTGGAAAGGCGATATAGTAGATGCTATGGCCGATGTCAATGCAGTGAGAACAAGAGCCGGCTGTGCCCCTTATACCGATCCTGCTAAATTTGATATTGGAACCATTCTCGATGAGCGCTGCCGTGAACTCTTCTATGAAGAACCACGTAAGACTGAGTTGACGCGTATCGCTTTTATCTTTGCAAAAACAGGTAAATCCTATAATGGAAACACCTATTCAGTTGCAAATTTTAGTGTGAAGAACTTTTATTATGATAGGGTCATGGAAAAAAATGAGTACTATAATAAGGGTTTTACAGCAATTAATGGTCAGCAATTTACAATGAGTCCATTCCATGTGTTGTGGCCGGTACCTCAGGTGTCAATCAACTCTAATACTAGAGGTGTTATAAACCAGAATTATGGATATGACGGCTATGCTAACAATGTACCTCCTTTGACAACCATCGATCCAGCAGACGATCTTTAATAAGATTTATTAAAAAGAAGAGGCTCTCTGAAAAGAGTAGCCTCTTTTTTTGCTTACCCACTTTCTTATTCTTCGCTGCTTTCTTACCCCATTTTCTTAAAGGGGCTAAAATCCAATTGATATTGTGAGAATTATTTTTTTAAAAATGGCTTATTATTTTTACAGAGCACTTACTGAGATCAAAAAAACTCATCTATATCCTAATTTGTTTTAATAATCACTGCATGAAAATCATGAATAAAAAAATAGTTCTTAGTGCCTGTGCAATATCAATATTATGGTTTAATATAACAGGTCAGTCTAAAATGGGGGATAGAAATATTATACTTCAGGATACTTATATCAATCCATTACCTCTTGCAGTAGGAGACCCTTATGTACTTATGGATTCAGGGAATAACTACTATTTGTATGGTACTGGTGGAGATGCAAAAGATGGCTTTGATGCTTATTTTTCGAAGGATCTTGTGACATGGAAATATGAAGGACAAGTGTATAGAGGTAATACAAAAGACTCCTGGTGTGTCGGCTCCTTTTGGGCACCATCTGTATACAGATTAATGGATAAATACTATCTGTTTTTCAGTGCCCAGTGGAAAGATAATCCGACAAATGAATTAGAAAATTTCCGCATTGGGATCGCAGTCGCAGACAAACCTACAGGTCCATTCTTTAATCTTTATAATAGACCTGTTTTTGATCCAGGTTATCCTATTATTGATGCCGATGTGTTTTTTGAAAGTGATGGCAGAGTTTACCTCTATTACTCACGATGCTGTTACAAACACCCAGTAAGAACAGAAATATCGGCTTGGGCTACAAAAAAGGGTTGGTATAATGAGGTTGAAGAAAGTTGGGTCTATGGTGTAGAACTCAAACATGACTTTTCAGGAATTGTTAGAGGGCCTGTACTTTTACTGCGACCCCCGGTTACCATGAATGACCCACAGGCAGAATGGGAAAGTCGCTCGGTAACTTCCCATGAGATAAACCGCAGATGGACTGAAGGTTCATACATCTTTAAACGCGGTGATATTTATTATCTAATGTACTCAGCCAATTACTTTGGAGGAGAAAATTACGCCATTGGGTATGCAACGTCAAAGAACCCTCTTGGTCCTTTCAAGAAAGCTGAAAATAATCCTGTTCTGCAGAAAAATACTACACAAGGAGGAATAGTTACTGGTACTGGTCATAACAGTGTCACTTTTTCCCCTGATGGCACAATAATGTATTGTGTTTATCATGGCCGTACTATTTCCACCGGGGTTAAGCGATTGGTGTTCATTGACCGTATGGAAATCCAAAAAAATGGTAAATTAATCATACATGGTCCTACAACCAGTCCACAACCAATACCTCCAAGCAAGCAAGTGTCGGTATCTAGATGAAATGAATATATTTATTACTCCTTCATATTTTTACATCTAACATTCCGTAATAATTCTTATTAATACTTATAAGCTTAAACCATTTTATTGTTCAGGAAGTAGAAAACATTCTTGTTATCGTATCTTTTGTAAGACGAGATGGGAAGCCGACTATAGGAATAGGACCTACCGAGGCCAAACCAGTTAGATCTATTCTAATAACCTGGATTAGGGCTGCTCATAAAATTTAATTTCTCATAGCTTAATTTCTTGATTTTTCAAATTGATTGTTATAGAAATTATGTAAATTGTATAAGGTATTCAACTTTATTGCTTTTTTAAAAGACAAGACGAATTATGAGATACAAAATTTTAATTTTTATTATCGGTTTTTATTTTATTGTAAAATATTCTGATGGTTATTCACAGAATATTGTTAGTAGGGACGAACTTAAAAATATAGTCTTTGATTCATTATCAGCGAAGGGATTGATCTATATGAAGAACCGCGAAAAACCTGATATTGAACTCAGTAAAGACCAGGCTTTGAAATATCTTCAGAGCAAGCATAAAATATATTACTGGAAAAATCCAGATGACCCATTAAGACAAGCAATCGGACAACTACTCTTTTTTGCTTCCAACAATCCATTTGATTCAACCAGATATTTTCTTGATAATTATTCTTATGATTCGATAAATATTCCCTGGGACAAGTTTTATGTGTGGAATAAAATTAAAGTAAAGATGCCAGTTATTCTTTCTTCACGATTCACTTTACCTGTAAATACCACTGTTAAAATTGATACTGCATTAAAAAAGAATATTAGCGATTCAATTAAATCAAGATTTGCTGACACTATCCCTGAACTTCAATTAAAGCCAAGAGGATCATTGGTCGAACTCAAGGATACAGTTATTATGGTAGCTACTGATACCCTGAATGAGGTGACATCTTCAAAAAGCGGATTCCCGTTCTGGTATTACAATTGGCCTTATGAAAGTGATTCTATTGTAGTTGCAATAAATACCCTTATCAGCTTCGTTGAGAACCGGGATTCCTTAGAAGTGAACCTTAAGGGTTCTTCAAATAAAGTTACTCCAGTATGGCTCAATTCAAAAAGTGAAAGATTTGTCAGATTTTGGATCCGTAATGAATATTCAGACTCCGTTATGGTATGGGTAGGAAGTGTTTCAAGAAATACCTTAGGATTATTTCTTGAAAAGGGCATATTGTTTCTAAGACCCTTGAGACTGTCGAATTTTTCTGATGCAAAATTGAAACTGAAAACAATAAACAAGGAAAGTCTTATGAAACTGAATAATATACCTATAAAACTAAAATATTGGAAATTCCCATCAGAATCAGCTTTTGCTATAAATCAGGCCTCTCTTTCGAACTGGGTGAAAGGAGGCGAAAGCAGTATTTCAGTAGCAATGGATGTTACAAAGCATGCGGATTATTACGATCAAGAGCATAGGGTATTTTCAAATAATTTTATTAGGTTGAAATATGGTCTGGTCGGTTCCGGAAAAACCCCTTTCAGAATAAATCTTGATCTTCTTGAAACAAACTCAAGTCTAAATCAAAAAGCTTTTGGCAAGTTTGACTTAAGTGCCATAATGCTTATTAAGACACAAATTGCTAAAGGATACAATTATCCAAATGATTCCATTCCTGTTTCAAAGTTCTTGAACCCAATAATATTTACAATTGGTTTGGGCTTAGATTATAAACCAAATAAAACAACATCTCTGAATTTTTCTCCAATATCCTATAAAATTACTGTTGTGACAGATACGGCTCATATTAATCAGACCACGTATGGAATTCCCCATAATAGAAAATCACTCCATGAGCCAGGGGTAAGTATTTTGATAGCCAATGAATTTAAACCATCTAATACTATCGCAATCACAAATCGACTTCAATTATTTTCCAATTATATCCACAATCCACAGAATATAGATATAGACTGGGAAATGATAGCCACTCAAAAAATTAGCTGGTTCGCAGATATGCGATTAAATACGAATCTAATATTTGATGACGATACAAAAACAGTTGTATTTGATAAAAATAACAAACCGGAACTAAGACCTGACGGAACGCAAAAGAAAACAGCAAGAATTCAGTTTAAAGAACTGTTCGGGTTGTCTTTTACTTTCAAATTTTAGAATGTTTGATAACATAATGTACCCCATTATCAGGGCGGGATTTAGTCAAATTTAAGTTGTTTTTCCATTCATGATTTTGATGTAAAATTTTTCTTTTTTGCCTCTTTTTTATTTTTGTTGATAAGTGTTAATCTGTTAATAATTCAAGCCACGTTTTTGTACAGGGATTCAGGTGTTTCATAATCCAATGATTGATGAAGTCGTTCAGTGTTGTAAAAGATGAAGTATCTTTCAAGTCCCTCGTATAGCTGAACGCCATCCTCAAAAACATTCAGGTAAATACATTCATATTTTACACTCTTCCATAAACGCTCAATGAAAATATTGTCAATGGCCCGGTCTTTGCTATCCATGTTGATCTTTATCTCTTTGTCTAAGAGCATTTCGGTATATTCCTGACTTGTGAACTGACTTCTCTGATCCGAGTTGATTATCTCAGGCTTACCATGGAACTCTATAACTTCTCCGACCAGCTGGCAGCACCAATGGGCTGTCATGCTGTTGCTGACACCTAAGTTTAAAACGTACCGGGTATGAAGATCGATGATGGCACACAGGTACATGAAGCCCCTCCTTATTGGCACATAGGTGATATCAATGCCCCAAACCTGGTTCCGGTGATCTATCTTGATGTCTTTCAATAAATATGGATATATCTTGTTCTCTTTGTTCTTCCAGCTCGTGTTTGGCTTGCGGTAGAGTGTCTGCCAGCCCATGAGACTCATGAGCCTCTTGACCCGCTTGCTATTAACCTTGAACCCTTTCTTATTGAGCCATCTGGTTAACCTCCTGATCCCGTAAAACGACGTTTTAAGATATTGTTCATCAAGCAACCTCATGTAATGCAGATTATCTTCACTCTCTGGCAATGGAGCATAATACAACCCGCTCCGATGGATGCCCAGTAGTTCACACTGACGGCTTATACCTATATCAATATTTCTTTCAATCATCAACCAGCGCTCTTTAAGCGGCTTTACTGAAGTTTTTTTTCAGCCAGTCTATTTCTACCTTTTGCTGACCGATCTGAGCGTAAAGCTTCTCGAATACCTCTTCCTGGTGCTTTTTATCTTTAGAGAGGCTCTCCCTGGACGAGAACACTGATGATGCTTGATTTAAAAACTCTTTCTTTTAGACATGGATCTGGTTGGAATGAAGCTCGTACTTGCAAGCCAACTCTTCCATCGTGCTCTGCTCATTTAACGCTTATAATACCACTTTTGCCTTGAATTCGGCACTGAATTTTCGTCTGTTTTTCTTATCCATAGTGACAACAATTTAAGTTTTATTTTCTCAATTTAAATCACTATCCTAAATTTGGGGTACATTATACCTTGGTTCTCCGTTCACCAAATAATTACATATAACATAAAACAATGATAAATTATAAAGACAGTCTTGTAATATCTAGGATATGCTTTAATTAACAAATGTCATTATAATTCAGGTATTTTATTAATAGCCAGATTCACATGTAAACCCAAGGATTTTAAATATATATCTGTTTGTTCAAGACTTTGATGTCTGCAATGACTTTGAATGGTTTTAATATCAATCCCAGCTTTGTAGGCTGCTACTACTCCTGAATGTTTCCAGGAATAAAGAGTGTAGTCCTTACTAAGTTTAAGATCTTTTGTAAGATTACGATATCTTAATCCCATTACATTTTTTGATATTGGTTTCTTATTATCCCGGCTCATGAATAGGTATTCCATACCGGAGTTAAACTCCTTTGATCTGGAAAGCACACTACGGAAGGGCTCTGGGATAGTTACATAACCATCTTTACCGTTTTTACTGATATACCCGGGTATAAAAATCTGATTTTTATCCATCTGTAAATAACTATGCTTAAGTTGCCTCACTTTATTCGGTCGGAGATAACAATAATAGATAAACTGGATAAATAACCAAAGGGGGGGATCTTTCTCCTCCACGATCTTTTTTATTCTATCCGCCTGCTCTTCGTTGAAAGCCATGTTTTTTCGAGATTCTCCTTCTTTATGTTTTTTTAAGTTCTTGAAAGGATTGTTTCGAATGATTTCACGTTCTACAAGCACCTGGAATAACGATTTCATGTATGAGACATGACCGTTAACTGTTTTTGCAGCATAGCTACTTTCCACTGAAAGGTAATCATCAAAATATATAGCACGCAGCTTATCAAAATAAGTAATATCCGTTTCCTGCAGCTTGTTTGTTGAAGCCCATTTCTGAAAAAGCTTGACGGTACTCTTGTAAGAGGGGTAGGAGGCAAGCCGTAACGAAGGCTTCTTAATCTCCAGGGCATACAATACGGCATCTTTAAGCGTATAAGTCCGTGTCTCTCCGCTTTCTTCCTGGGAGAGTACTTTATTCGTATCAAAATGATAACCTTCCTTCAGCAGGTTATTTAACTGTTGTATAATCCGGTTAGAATAGATTCTGCGATCCTGTTCTGATATGATATTATTTACCTCGTAATAACGTTTTCGGACCAGTTTTGACATTTGGACATCCCATGCATAAAATTCAATGTACCACCTTCCGGAGAGATTTCCTCCGCAATCATTTAATTTTGCTCTTTTAAACGGGTACATGTCTTCAAAAGGTAGAAGCTTTTTGAGATCAAGTTTGTCGCAAATTGCGCCAAATTTTGGCGCTGGACGAAAATTTATGTTTTCATGTTGTTGATAATGAGCAACATGAAAAGTTGTGGGGTGGAAGATGGGATTCGAACCCACGACTTTCGGAACCACAATCCGACGTTCTAACCAGCTGAACTACATCCACCGTTTCAGGAGTGCAAAAGTAAGCTCAATATTTTTATTCACAAAATTTTAAAATTATTTTCTCGCCCTGACTCTCAATTGTTATCTTTGTGCGGTTCAGAAAAAAATGAACCGCACGGAAAATTTTTTGCCCGGTAGTTTGTTATCATGTTAATCGGATAGATCAGGAAGTGTTCAAGAAAATCAGGATAATTGATAATATTTCAGGACTTCAGAGTTTCCAGCTCATGAAGTTCACCATCTTCCTGATCATCAGCGTGATATTCACCAAGAGCCACCTTACGAGAGCCGAAATCGGATCCTGGGAGATGTTCCTGTTCATTTCCGGGCTGATAAGCTTTTTCTGGGTTACAGGTATCATACAAGCACTGCTTCCTCTTTACAACCGAAACAAAACATTCAGGAGGTTTGGCGATCCGATAACAGGAAAATCGCCGGAGATTTTCAATGCATTTCTTCTGATATGCTTCTTCAGCCTCCTGGTTTTTGCACTGGGGCATTCAATAAAAGGAAATTTTTCAGTATTCCATTTCAGAGGCAATGTGCCTTATATAAATCTTCTTCTTCTTTATATCCTTCTCAGCAGCCCGGTTTGTCTGATTGAATATATATACCTGCTGAATAACCGTTCCTACAGGATATTTCAATATGGTCTTTATACCTTCGCTGCCCAGCTTGCTCTGGTAATTACCCCGATCCTTTTTGGAAAGGATATTATATGGTCTATTTATGGACTTCTTATAATAACGGGTGTCAGGTGGATATGGCTTATCATTTTGCTCAGAAGGTACACTGAGATGAAGGTTTCATGGGAATTCATGAAGGAACATCTTTATCTCGCAATGCCGCTTATAATTTCCTCGCTCATCAGCGGATCTGCCCAGTATACCGACGGAGTAATAGTATCGGCTGTTTACCGTGATCCTGCCTGGTTCGCATGGTTCAGGTACGGGGCCAAGGAGTTCCCCCTGGTCCTTCTGCTGGCAAATGGATTGAGCAATGCAATGCTCCCGGAGTTTTCGACACGATCGAGAACAAAGGAGGCGCTTGAAAAAATTAAGCTCAAATCAAAGAAACTGATGCATTTCCTGTTTCCTTCCGCAATGTTCATTATGCTCTTTACCCGATGGTTTTACCCGCGCCTCTTCAACCCGGAATTCCAGAAGAGCGCCGATGTATTCCTTGTATATACCCTGCTTATAATACCAAGGCTTGTTTTTCCTCAGACTATTTTAGTAGGACGGAAAAAAACCAACATCACTCTCATAGCAGCAATTATTGAGATTTCTATCAACATACCACTCAGCCTTCTGATGATTAAATGGGGGCATAATATCGTTGGAGTTGCCGTTGCAACATTCATTGTTTACGTTATAGAAAAAATCTTCCTTATAGGTTACCTCTGGAAGGTTATGAAAATAAAGCCAACGGAATATATACCACTCAAAGTTTACGGAATTTACTGTTTCCTTATCGCTGTCCTCTTCATACTTATCGACCACAGGATCATTGATATACACTAATCGGTTATTTGCTGCAGGCAGGCAGCTTCGGGTTACAAAAATCTGTTTATATTTGTCCCGGTGAAACTGAAAACACACTGGACTTTTTTAAATTAAAATCGGGCAGAAAGTTATGTATACTGTCGAAATATTGACCAGGCGCGACAAACAGGAGTTTCATGATTTTCCTAAACGTCTTTACAGCGGCGATCCAAACTGGGTTTGTCCCCTTGATTCAATTATTGAATCAATATTTGATCCCGGCAAAAACCATTCCTTCGAACATGGAGAGGCTATCAGGTGGATTCTTAAGGATGACAACGGAAAAACATTAGGCCGTGTGGCAGCATTTATCGATAATGTGAGATCATCTGCAAACAGGCAGAAAACAGGCGGTATGGGATTCTTCGAGGTCATTGAGGATAAGGATGCTGCATTTTTCCTCTTTGACACTGCCAGGAAATGGCTCTCGGACAGCGGAATGGAAGCAATGGATGGCCCGATAAATTTCGGAGAAAATGATAACTTCTGGGGACTTCTGGTCGATGGTTTCACCCGGCCGGCTTATGGAATGCCTTATAACAAAAGGTATTATAAAGAGTTTTTTGAAGCATATGGTTTCAGGAATTATTTTGAACAAATCTCATGTTACAGGGTAGTGAGAGAGGAAGGGAATGTGATGACTACCTTTCCTGAACGGATAATGAGGGTCGCCGAATGGCTTACAAAAAGACCTGGATACTCATTCCGTCATTTTGAGTTCAAAAACGCCCGGAAATATATTGATGATATCTGCCAGATTTATAACACTACATGGATATATCTTAAGGATGACTTTACACCTCTGAATCCGGATATCCTTGAAGAATCTCTCCTGAGTGCAAAACCAGTCCTCGAGGAAGAATTTGTCTGGTTCGCATACTATAATGATAAACCCATCGGATTTTTTGTAATGCTTCCTGATCTCAACATGATACTTCGCCATTTTAAAGGCAAATTGACTCCCTTGAATCTGGTCAGATTTGTCTACTATAAACTTACCCACGAGATGAACAGGCTCAGAGCGACTGTAGGAGGAGTTATTTATTCACATCAGAATACAGGAGTGGAGGCTGCAATCTTTTACCAGTTTTACCAAACTTTCAAAAAGAGACCCTGGGTAAAAGAGCTTGATATGTCGTGGATCGGTGACTATAACCCCAAAATGATCGCAACTTATGAAGCCCTTGGTGCAAAAAGAGTCAAGACTCATGTGACATACAGGTATATGATCAACGACAAACTGGAATTTATGAGATTCAAGGACGAAATGGCACAAAAAAATGCCGGCAGGTACAAAAACAGACAGAAAGATCAATAATTTGCCATTAACTTTTGCAAATTAAATATTGTTCATTAATTTTGCAGTCCCTTAATAAGGGCATTGAACAGATTAAGAATATATTAAAATAAACAGCAATGAAACAGGGAATACATCCGGAAAATTACAGGTTAGTGGTATTTCAGGATATGTCGAACGGTTACTCTTTTATGAGCAGATCGACTGCTCCGTCAAAAGAGAACATCAAATGGGAAGACGGGAATGAATATCCTCTTATCAAGCTTGAGATATCAAATACATCCCATCCTTTTTATACTGGTAAGATGAAGCTCGTTGATACCGCTGGAAGGGTCGATAAATTCATGAACCGTTACAAAGACCATCTTGCCAAGAAGAAATAACTTGATAATATTCAGTATATATTTAGAAGGGCTTCTTAACGAGCCCTTTTTTATTAATCTTCAAGCATATTGCCGGCTTCAATTGTTTGGCATAATCATTGCACTGATCCTATTCAGCTTTATTGATAAAATATTCAGTAATTTTGACTCTTTGACAAAGAGGGAAGGCAATAATAGATATGGAAAAGAAATTCAGGAAAACGGTTAGTGAACTTTTAATCCCTGATGTGCTTGACGGCGAAGGCGATATCATTCCAATAATTGCCGATGGCGAAGATGGCGACCTCGAAGATATTGAGGTTCCTGAGACAATCCCTGTCCTGTCATTGCGCAACACAGTGCTTTTCCCTGGCGTGGTTCTGCCTATCTCTATAGGGAGGCCACGATCCATTCAGCTTATCAAAGATGCATACCGAAATGACAAAATTGTAGGCACCGTTGCACAGAAAGATCCGGATATGGAAAATCCCGGATACGGCGACCTGCATTCTGTGGGTACAATAGGTCAGATAGTTAAACTCCTCGAGATGCCTGACGGCTCCACTACTGCAATTATACAGGGACGCAAAAGAATGGTTCTCAGCGAACTGGTTTCTGATGATCCGTATTTCATCGCGCGTGTAAGGCCAATTCCGGAAAGAAAACCCGAGCCTTCAAGCAAGGACTTTGAAGCAATTGTAGGTTCGCTTAAAGATCTTTCTCTGAAAATTATCAAGATCAATTCCAATATAAGTCCTGAGGCTTCATTTGCCATTAAGAATATTGAGAATAATACTTACCTTATAAATTTCATCTGCTCAAACACTGATATAAAAGTCCAGGATAAGCAGAAACTGCTGGAAATTAACAGTATACGCGACAGAGGATTCATGCTCCTCGAATTCCTGGTTCAGGAGATACAGGTCCTGGAACTTAAAAATGAGCTGCAATCAAAGGTCAAGGTAGACCTTGACCAGCAGCAGAGAGAATTCCTTCTGCATCAACAGATGAAGACAATTCAGAATGAGCTTGGCGGAAATCCTGCTGAAAAGGAAGTTGAGGAGTATCAGAAAAAAGCTGAAACAAAAAAGTGGACAGAAGAAGTCAAGCAGGTATTTGATAAGGAGCTTGATAAGCTGCGTCGTCTAAATCCTGCCGCCGCAGAATACTCGGTTCAGGCAAACTATATACAGACTCTTCTTGACCTGCCATGGGGTGAATACACCCAGGATAATCTTGACCTAAAGAATGCACGACATGTGCTTGATTCTGACCATTTTGGCCTCGACGACGTCAAGGAGAGGATACTTGAACACCTTGCAGTACTTAAACTGAAAGGCGACCTTAAATCACCGATCCTGTGTCTTTACGGCCCTCCCGGAGTCGGAAAAACGTCATTGGGCAAGTCGGTTGCCAGGGCTCTTGGCAGAAAGTATGTCAGAATGTCATTAGGAGGCATGCATGATGAAGCTGAAATCCGCGGCCACAGAAAAACATATATTGGTGCCATGCCTGGCCGTATAGTCCAGAATCTTAAAAGGGCAGGTTCCTCAAACCCCGTTTTTATTCTTGACGAGATAGATAAAGTAGGTCAGGATTTCCGGGGAGATCCGTCTTCTGCTCTGCTCGAGGTGCTTGATCCGGAGCAGAACAGCACTTTTTTCGATAATTTTCTTGAGATGGAATATGATCTCTCAAAGGTACTTTTTATAGCAACGGCCAATACCCTTTCGACAATCAGTCCTGCACTCCGCGACAGGATGGAAACCATCGAAATCACAGGTTATCTTGTAGAGGAAAAGCTTGAAATAGCAAAACGCCATCTGCTTCCCAAGCAGCTCGAAAATCATGGTGTGAAAGCTGACCAGCTGATTGTACCTGCAGGAATTATGGAAAAGATTATCGAAATGTATACCAGGGAATCCGGGGTAAGGGAACTTGATAAAACTCTCGCCAAGATAGTAAGGGTTACGGCTAAAAACATTGCTTCAGAATCAATGTACAACCCGATACTCTCTGAAAAAATCATGGGAGAAATACTTGGCCCGCCTCGATATACCCGTGATATTTATTCCGGCAACGACCAGGCAGGAGTGGTGACAGGTCTGGCCTGGACTGCAGCCGGAGGTGAGATTTTATTTGTCGAGACCAGCATCAGCAGCGGAACGGGCAAGCTTACCCTTACCGGCAACCTGGGCGAGGTAATGAAGGAATCGGCAATTATAGCCCTTGAATATCTGAAGGCAAATAATTCGCTGCTGGGATTGCCCGCGAACTTTTCCGACAAATGGAATATTCACATCCATGTTCCGGAAGGAGCAATACCGAAGGACGGGCCATCTGCTGGAGTTACCATGGCCACATCAATTGCATCGGCTTTTACGCAGAGAAAAGTCAAGAAATATCTTGCGATGACCGGCGAAATAACCCTTCGCGGCAAAGTGCTGCCTGTTGGAGGCATCAAGGAGAAAATACTTGCTGCCAAGAGAGCAAAAATAAAGGAGATCATCCTTTCGGAAGAGAACAGGAAAGATGTTGAGGATATAAAAGATATCTATATTAGAGGATTGAAGTTCCATTATGTTGAAACAATCATGGGCGTGCTGGAGCTTGCGCTTCTGAAGCAGAAAGTCAGCAATCCCAAAAAAATATTATTC
>Ga0187886_1002969_pt1 | contig 13044 bp, 8 predicted proteins | sample June2016WEW_20_1_FD_133001 | JGI IMG/M metagenome (GOLD analysis project Ga0187886, IMG submission 133001) | Peatland microbial communities from SPRUCE experiment site at the Marcell Experimental Forest, Minnesota, USA - June2016WEW_20_150 | ecosystem: Environmental > Terrestrial > Soil >...
AGGAAAAAGAGAAGAAAGAGGCTGAAGAAAAAGCAAAAGCAGCAGAGAAGAAGGGTAAAGCACCAGAAGCAGCCAAAACTGTGACAGATTCACTGAAAAAGGAGATATTGATTGACTGGGATAATCTTACCGATCGCAAGGTCAGGCTTACAACATTTACCTCATCAGCAGACGACTGGATCTTTTCAAGGGACGGTGAAAAGCTTTACTACCTCACCTCATTTGACAAAGGCAACGACCTGTGGGTCACCGAGCTACGGACAAGAGAGACCAAACTGCTTTCGAAGCTCGGGGTCAGATGTTCAGGGATGGAACTTTCGAGGAATGGCAAATTCATCTTTCTTTTGGCCGACGGAAAACCCATGAAGATCGATGCAGAATCGGGCAAAGCTGAACCTCTGAAAGTTTCAGGAGAAATGGTATTGAACCAGACAGCTGAGAGAAACTATATTTTTGATCATGCCTGGCGCCAGCTGAAAGAAAAATTTTACGTCGAAAACCTGCAGGGAGTAGATTGGGATTATTATTACAAGGATTATAAAAAGTACCTGCCATATATCAATAATAATTATGATTTCGCCGAGATGCTCAGTGAGATGCTTGGTGAATTGAATGCATCACATACCGGAAGCGGCTATCGGAATAACCCGCCCAATCCGGATCAGACATCCTCACTAGGACTATTATACGACTATAACTATTCAGGTAAAGGGATAAAAATTGCTGAAGTAATGAAGGATGGGCCACTCGACAAGGCAGCGTCGAAAGTAAAAGCCGGGGATATTATAGAAAAAATTGATGGCCAGCCTGTTGACTCAATTGATTTCTACTTGCTCCTTAACCGCAAAGCCGGGAAACTGGTACTGTTGTCGGTTTCTGACCCGGCAACGAACATACAATGGGAAGAGAGTTTAAAGCCTGTTTCACAGGGAGAGGAAAATGAACTGCTATATAAACGGTGGGTAGAGAACCGGCGCAAAGAGGTTGAACAGCTATCGAACGGCAGAATAGGCTATATACATGTGAGGGCCATGAACGATGCCAGCATGAGAACAGTTTTTGAAGAAGCACTGGGACGCAATCTTGAAAAAGAGGCGCTGATAATCGACACTCGCTTCAACGGAGGTGGCAACATTCACGAACAACTATCCGATTTCCTCAGCGGCAAGAAATATATTGATATTATTCCGCATGGTCAGTATGTAGGTTCAGAACCGGGTGATAAATGGACAAAACCTTCAATTGTCCTCATAGGTGAAAGTAATTATTCCGATGCTCATCTGTTCCCGGTTGCCTACAAACTGAAGAATATAGGAAAGACTCTTGGAATGCCAATCCCGGGAACCGGGACATTTGTCTGGTGGGAAACTCAGATCGATCCGACATTATATTTTGGCATACCGATGGGCGGATGGCGGACACCGGACGGAAAATTCTGCGAAAATAACCAGATGGAGCCTGATATTAAAATAAGAAATGAGCCTGATATTCTCTCAGCCGGACGTGATCAGCAGATAGAAGCAGCTGTACATGAACTGTTGAAAAAATAGATTGTATAACAGAATGGCCAGGTTGTATTCAAGCCTATTTCCCTGTCATATTCAAGGCTGCTGCATAATAGTTCGGATCAACGACGATCACGGCATTGCTGACTCCGAGGTCGATAGTTGTGAATCTCGTTTGGGGTTCTATTTTCTTCTCTTTTCCCGAGACATATATTTTTAATGGCATGTTGAATCCGGTAACACAGTTATTCCAGCGAAAGCTAAGTTTGGTGTCTTTGATGAAATATTCAAAGACAGGGATTCTTATATCCCTCAGGTACTGATCAAAAAACGGCCTGAGGTTCAGGCCAGTTTTTTCGCTAAGGTAGTTTTCAATCTGTGATCCCTTCACAACCTGGTGAAAAAATTCCTGGTTCATTCCGCGGAGGATAGCTCTCCACTTCTCGTCGTCACCCACGATCTGGCGAATAGTGTGAAGCATGCTTCCACCCTTGTAATACATATCTCCCGACCCGCTGTTATTAACGTTATAGACACCAATTATCGGACTGTCATTTCTTATATTCTGACGGCAGCCCAGGACATATTCAGCACCAGCCTGTTTGCCAAAATAGTATTCTACATAAAGGCTTTCAGCATAATTTGCAAAGCTTTCGTGTACCCACATGTCTGCCATATCTTCATAGGTGATGCTGTTTGCATACCACTCATGGGCTGACTCATGTACTATGATAAAGTCGAATTTATCTCCCCATCCGGTACTGCTCTTATCGATCCCATGATAACCATTCATAAAGCCGTTACCATATGTCACCGAGCTCTGATGCTCCATACCCAGGTACGGCACTTCAACCAGCTTATAACCATCCTCATAAAAGGGGTATGGCCCGAACCAGTGCTCAAAGGCAGTAAGCATCATCGGCGCCTGTTTAAACTGTTCCCGGGCTTTATCAAGATTCTCCTTCAGTACATAGTAGTTGCAATCAAGGTTACCCTTCTCGCCCTTGAAAACTTCTGAGAAATGCGCATAATCTGCAATATTGATATTTACGCCATAATTATCTATCGGATTTGCCACAAACCAGTTATAAGTAGTTGTTTTGTTTTTCTGTTTTACTACGCTCCTTAGCCTGCCATTTGACACATCCATAACGTTTGATGGTACATTAACACTTATGAGCATGCTGTCGGGTTCATCGTACATATGGTCTTTACAGGGCCACCAGAGGCTTGCCCCGTCACCCTGGCAGGATGATGCAACAAAGGGCAGATTATTTTTATCCCTTTTCCAGGATATCCCTCCTTCCCATGGCGGCCGGCGAGATATTTTCGGCTTGCCGCCGTAGCTGAGGATCAGGGAATAGATTTTCCCCGGTTCCTGAATCTCTGCCATCCGTATCCAATATACATTCCCCTCCCGGTTAAATGTCAATTCTTTTCCATTCTGAACTGCTTTTGTAAGATTCAGGGGCTCCTGCAGATCGATCTGCATAACTTCGGCACTCTTCAGAACTTTGTAAACCACCGTGTTAGTCCCGTATATTGTACTGTCTGAGGGATTTACCTTAATGTCGAGATGATAGAATTTAAGGTCCCACCAGGCTCGTTCAGGAGTTATTGATCCCCTCAGGCTATCCTGCCTGGTAAACATTTCATGCGATGGCGAAATGTACTGCGCTTCTGCAGGAACGCCAATTGATAACAATAAAAGAATTGAAGCAATGAAAAGGGAAGACTTGGACATATCGTAATTTTTAAGATAAAAGATAAAAGTCAAAAGAAACAAGTTAAAGGGTAAAAGTAAAAAGGAAAAAGTAAAAAGGAAGAATAAAGAGTTAGTATTTTTGTTCAAAATATCTACCTTAGAAAAAAATCCAAAAATAATCTGACATGAAAAGAATCTCCTTGTTTACATTTTTACTGATGGGACTTACCTGCTTATCGCTGGGACAGACTGCACCGCGCACACGTGAATCATTCGACGAAGGCTGGAAATTTATCAGGTACTTCAATGCCTCAACTGAATCAGTGACAACCGACAGGGAACCTGATGGGTTGCAGATGCCTGCCCTAAATGACAACGCATGGCATACTGTTGATGTCCCGCACGACTGGGCCATTGAAGGTCCTTTCAGCGACACGCTTGAAAACAACACGGGGTTGCTTCCATGGAAAGGCATCGGATGGTACAGGAAGCATTTCACCCTGAACGATGCAGATAAGGATAAACGCATTTATATTGATTTCGACGGTGCGATGGCTAATGCAAAAATATGGCTCAACGGAAAATATGTAGGCGAATGGCCATATGGATATACCTCATTCAGGCTTGACCTCACACCTTATATAATCATTGGAAAAGAAAACCTTATTGCAGTAAGACTCGATACAAAGAATTGGGATTCGCGCTGGTATCCGGGAGCTGGCCTCTATCGTAACGTATGGTTAGTCAAAACCACGCAGGTTCATGTTGTCTATAACGGGCTCTACTGTACAGCTCCTGAGATAAAAAAGGAACAGGCAGCGCTTGAAATCCAGGCAGAAATTGAGAACAATCTTAACGAACCTGTGCCAGTTTCAGTGAATGCTGTTGTTTATAAGCTCGATAATAAACAACAGACTTCCGGTGAGCCGGTAGTAAAAACCGGAAGTGTAAAGGCGGTGATACCTGCTGCTTCAAGGCATAACTTCGTTCTTGGAATGTATGTAAAGAACCCGGTTTTGTGGGATCTTGAAAACCCTGAGCTTTATAAGATAGTCGTCAATGTTTATAAAGGAGACGAAGCTGCAGATGTTGTTGAGACGAACTTTGGATTCAGGACTCTCACTTTTACTTCAAGGGATGGCTTTTACCTCAACGGTAAAAAGGTGAATGTCAATGGCGTCTGCAATCACCACGACCTCGGTGCTCTTGGTTCTGCATTCAATGTCAGGGCAGCAGAGCGTCAGCTCGAGCTGCTTAAGGAAATGGGATGCAACGCGATCAGGACCAGCCACAACCCTCCGGCACCGGAACTCCTGGATCTATGCGATAAAATGGGATTCCTTGTAATGGACGAAGCATTTGATGCATGGATTACTCCAAAAAAACCGCTTGACTACAATAAGATTTTCAGCGCATGGGTTGAAGAGGATCTGAAGACGCTTGTCCGCCGTGACAGGAACCATCCTTCAGTTTTCCTCTGGAGTATAGGTAATGAAGTGAATGACCAGGATAAGCCTGCTCTGGCATTGAGCCTCAACAGGATTGTCAAATCAGAAGATGTTACAAGGCCGGTCACATCAGCATGCAACTGGGGAGGTTCAGGGACCAACGGATTCCAGAAATCCCTTGATGTTTTCGGAATTAATTATAACCTCCAGAATTATGAAAAATTCTTTGCACTGAGCGACAATGCAAATCTTCCATTCTTCTCAAGTGAATCAGCATCAACAATCAGTTCAAGGGGAGAATATTATTTCCCGGTAGTGCAGGGTGATCTCAATAACAATCTTCCGGGAAAAGGGATATTCCAGATAAGTTCGTACGATCTTGCTTACCCGGGGTGGGCTACCACTCCCGACCAGCAATGGACCCTGATGGATAAATTCCCGGGCACTTTCGGCGAATTTGTATGGACAGGGTTTGATTACCTGGGAGAACCTACTCCATATTATGATGATATCACCGATCTTAAATATGCAAGAAACGAAAGAAGAAAAGAGGCTCTGGCTAAATGGCTGGAAAAGCTTGGTACACAGGAGATCCCATCACGCAGCAGCTACTTTGGAATTTTTGACCTGGCAGGGTTCAAGAAAGACCGGTTCTGGCTGTATCAGTCAAAATGGAGACCTGAGCTGCCAATGGCCCATATACTGCCTCACTGGAACTGGCCTGAAAGAAAAGGACTTGTCACTCCGGTCTTCGTATACACCTCAGGCGATGCTGCAGAATTATTCCTGAATGGCAAATCTCTTGGCATGAAAAAGAAAGGTCAGTATGAATATCGTCTCAGATGGGATGATGTTGTTTATCAGCCCGGAGAACTCAAAGTGGTCGCATATAAAAATGGCCAGAAATGGGCTGAAGATGCCGTTAAAACGACAGGTAAAGCTTATCAGCTTTCGATGTCGGCCGACAGGCCAGCAGTTATTGCCGACGGGAAGGATCTTATCTTTGTGACAGCCAAGATTGAGGATAAGAACAATCTGACAGTTCCCCGAACATCAAACCAGCTTGATTTCAGCATTGAGGGACCTGGAAGGATAGTCGCAACAGATAACGGAGATGCAACAAGTCACGAACCGTTCCAGTCAAAAGCGAAAAAAGCATACAACGGATTATGCCTGGTCATTGTGGCTGCCGATAAAGGTGCATCAGGCACAATAAAGCTGAAAGGTGAATCAAAAGGATTGAAGGGAACTTCGGTTACTATCAATATTCAGAAATAAGAAAAGTTTAACTACGGAGTCACAAATAATATCATGGAGTAAAAAGACAGGTTATACCTGCGATACTCAGTGTAACACAATGTTACTCTATGGTTAATTTCATTAGAATATGAATAGCTTTCGGTCTCATGTTAATTTAAGTTAAAAAGCAGGGATCGAATTAATTCCATTGCTTTAATTTCATATTTTCGTAGCCTGAATTTATTTTAATATTCAGGTATTTCATTGTCATTAAATGAAGAAAACCATAGTCATAACATTAATAGTGGTCCTGACTACCATTATTGCTTTGTTTGTTTTCAATAAGATAACCTCAAAGAAAGAGAATGCAGCACAGTTTACAGAAGTAAGTTCAGGCAAGTTTGAAATAACTGTGACAACGACTGGTGAACTGGTAGCAGAGAATTCAATCGATATAAAAGGTCCGCAGTTTTCACAGGGAAGAGATGTTCGCGCAACAAGTGTCAAGATCACTGATCTGGTGCCTGAGGGAACTGTTGTAAAAAAGGGGGATTTTGTCGCCAATCTTGATAAGACAGAACTGGATAATTCGCTCAAGGACGCAAGGGACAGGCTGACATCACTGCAGACAGATCTTGAAATGGCGCTCCTTGATACTGCTATGACGATGAACGGCATCAGGGACCAGATAAACAACCAGAAACATACTGTCGATGAAACTTCACTAACGTTCCGTAATTCAAAATATGAGTCTCCTCAAATCCAGCGCGAAGCCGAAATTAACAGTGATCAGGCAAAAAGGGTGCTGGACCAGCTGAACAGAACCTACACTCTCAGGGATGCACAGTCAAAGGCAAATATCAAGTGGGATCGCTTGTGGACGTCCAGGATTGAGAGAAGGGTAAAGGACTACGAAAATGTGCTTGCTAACTTTACAATTTATGCGCCTGCCTCCGGAATGATCATATATTACAGGAACAGGTTCGGAACAAAGAGGATGGCAGGTTCCTATATTGATTCGTTCGACAGGGTCGTTGCAACGTTGCCTGATCTCACCTCGATGCTTTCAAAAGCTTTTGTAAGCGAAATCGAGATAAATAAGGTAAAAAAAGGACAGAAAGTAACTATTACGATCGATGCCTTTCCTGCCAAAACGTATTCCGGAACAGTTAAAAGTATTGCTAATATCGGAGAAAAACTTCCAAATACCGACACTAAGGTATTTGAAGTGATGATAAAAATTGATGGGACCGACGTGAATCTGAGACCATCTATGACGACGAATAACAAGATAATGATAGAGAGCTTCGATAATGTGATTTATGTACCTGGTGAATGTGTCCATACCGGAGCAGATACAATTCCGTTTGTTTATACAAAAAGCGGATATCGCCAGGTGGTTCTGTTAGGAAAGTCGAATGATAAGGAGATCATCATTGAAAAAGGTCTTAAACCAGGGACGGAAATATATGTAGCAGAACCTTCCGATAAAAGCAGATTCAGGATGGCAGGTGAAGAGCTCATCAAAGATTTAAGGGAGAGGAAAGGATTAGAAAATATCGCAGCTGGCAAAAGTCATATATCATTTTAATAGTAAAAAGGTTACCAAAAAAAAGAAGGACTCAAACTGAGCCCTTCTTTTATTTTCGGAAGTGTTTAATAATTACTTTTTATCATACACCATCGTAGAAGTCCTATCGCCATTCGGAGTTGTCCTGGTTGAAACGATAGAAAGCGTGGTAGGACTGGTGAGTGTCCATACTTCGGAGGTCTTCATTGTCATTGACTGACCATCGCGGTCGAATGTTCTGGTCGTCACTATGGTAAGCGATTTCCCATCGGCTGACCATGTGGCAATTGATTTGGCATCACCCATTCCTGAGGTGTTCACACATTCTTTCCCGTCAAGAGTATATTTACTTGAAATGGTCTGAGGTGTGCCACTCTGATCAGGCCTTGTACGATCCACAGTAAGAAGATTGTCATCTTGTTTTGCAACGAAGTTACCTCCGCCAAAACCACCTCTCATACCCTGACCCTGGCCCGGCTGACCCTGTGGAGGCTGTCCCTGCGGAGGCTGTCCCTGGCCCTGACCCATTCCACCGCCGAAATTGCTCTTATCTGCATTTAATGCCCAGGTTCCGGAGAAATTAGTTTTACCTGCCTGACCGTTTACGGTAAGAGGCATAAATAAGAAAGCGCTGATTATCATTGCTGACAATGTAATCTTGAAAATCTTAACATCTTTTTTCATTTTCCAATTTTTTGGTTGAATTATATGTGTTTAGACAACATTTCAAAGTTAGATATTCCCTGACACATCCGTATTTATTTAAGTTTTTTTAAGAAATGACCTGCAAAAGCTATAATTGTTTGCGCCATTTCCCCGTTGCACCTTTGAACCTATGCACATTTCCTTATACCTTCTTCAGTGCTTCCAAAACCCTTTCCGGAGTGAACGGCATAGTATAAAGTCTCGCACCGGTAGCGTTAAAAACTGCATTGGCAATTACAGCGCCGATTGAAATTATTGCCGGTTCCCCTCCTCCCTGTGGGGCTTTGTCTTTCCTTTCAAGGATTACACAATCGAGCTTAGGGAGCCAGGAGAATTTCGGAATCTCATATGAATCAAACCCCCTGTCAAGGATATTCCCTCCCTCAAAGTGTACTTCCTCCGTCAGAGCATATCCCAGTCCCATCGTCATGCATCCCTCCATCTGCATCAGGGCACCTTCAGGATTGACGCAAAGGCCCATATCCTGAGCACAGGCTATCCGCAGCACCTTTATTTTCCCGGTAGCTTTGTCGACCTGGATCTCAGCCATATGAGCTACCCAGGTCCCTGCATCAGTTCCGCAGGCTATTCCGATTCCTCTTCCACCTGGCGATTTTCCGGCAACATAACCAAATTTTTCTGCAACGGCTTTCAGGCAGGCGATCATCTTATCATCCTTCAGATTATTCAGCCTGAATTCAAGAGGGTCTATACCTGCTGCTGATGCCATCATATCAATCTGCGATTCTCTTGCAAAGGTATTGATGTTGTTATTCGGAGCCCTCCATGCCCCCGTTCCAAAGGGATGAACCGGTGATGTGTTCTTTTCGCTATAGCTGGTTGTCTTTGAATTCGGAACGTCATAAATGGTATCAGCACCCCGTGTCCCTGAAAAATAAACATGATAATCCCACATCTGGATCTTTCCAGATTTATCGATACCCGAATTGATCCTGATCACTCCTGCCGGATGAAAAGTATCATAGAAAAACTCCTCATCACGTGTCCAGGCAAGCATAACCGGCTTGCCGGTAAGCTTTGCAAGCCTGGCAGCTTCAATCCCCTGCTGGAATGCACCTTTACCCCCGAATCCTCCACCTACGAACGGAGTGATAACTCTTACATTTTCTCTTGTCAATCCCAATTCCCTTACAATGCCGTCCTGGAGTCCAAAAGGTGATTGAGTGGCTGCATACACCGTCATCTTGCCATTTTCAAGATAAGCCAGGGCAGTATGCGGCTCAATCGATGCATGAGCCAGATACGGATCGTTATATTCGGATTCAAATACTTTGTCACAAAGCTGTCTGCCTGTATCAAGGTCTCCTGCTGTTCTTACAACATTTTCCCGGGTATCGGCTTTCAGCATAAAATCATGAAGCGTCTTGTCATTTACCTTCATCTCATCAAAAGAATAATCAGCTTTAATCTTGACAATTGCCTCATCGGCCTTGTCCCGGATCTCGCTTATCACTGCAATAAAATCGCCATCGCGGATGACCGAAACTCCTTCAACCTTTTGGGCTCCTGAAATATCTTCAGATACCAGTTTGGCCCCATGCGACGGTGGACGAAGTATGCGTGCATGAACCATACCCGGCATTTTCATATCGCCGCAATATTTTGCCCTGCCGGTAACCTTGAGGTAAGCATCGCTTCTCTTAAGTGGCGTGCCTATGTAAGTGAATTTTGAAAAATCCTCCGGAGAGGGTTTCTCATCAAGAAATTTTTCAATCCGTTTGCCCTTTGCCAGCTGACCATAGGTAATCTTGTTGCCGGGGTTCTTTGTGTCAGTAATTACCCCGTCGCGGACTTCCAGCTGTGAAGCAGGAACACCCATCTGAGCCGAGGCCATACCCACAAGAACACCTCTGGCTTCAGCAGCTGCAGCCCTCATCCTGGGTCCAAAGATGCGGGTCGACATTGATCCCCAGGTTCCCTGATCATAAGGGCATAGATCGGTGTCACCCATTACCATTTTCACTTTTTCAAAGGGTACGTTCAGCTCTTCTGCCATTTCCTGTGCCAGCGAGGTAATGATCCCCTGCCCCATCTCAATCCTGCCGGTGTAACAGGTCACGGTTCCGTCTTCAGCAATGTTAAGGAAGGCATTATAATCCTTTGGAAGGCTTCTTGCCTGCTCTGCAGGAGTGGTGAGAAAATCCAGCATGCCCCATGGCCTGAAGAAAATGAATATGCCCCCGCCCATAAGCTGTATGAAACTTCTCCTTTTCATGCCGGTTCTTTCCGTTTTGCCTGAATTAATGGCGCTGTTATCATCTATTTCTTTCATGATTACCTCCCTCCTTTCATTTCTTTGACGGCTTCCTCAACAGCATCAATGATACGAACATGTGCCGCGCAACGGCAGTAACTATTCTCGAGTCCGTCAATTATCTCCTGCCTGTTAGGTGATGGATTTTTAATAAGGAGCCCAATGATTGTCATTATCATTCCGGGAGTACAATAACCGCACTGAAGAGCGTCATGTTCAATAAAAGCTTTCTGAACCGGGTGCAGCTTTCCTTTCTTTTCGAGACCTTCAATGGTGATTATTTTTTTCCCTGCAATGTCACCTACCGATAGTGAGCATGATCGCACAGGTTCATTATCTATTAGTACAGTACAGGCTCCGCAGAAACCTGTACCACAGCCAAATTTGGTTCCGGTAAGTCCCAGGTTGTTCCGTAAAACCCACAGCAATGTCAGTGAGGTATCAATGCGGAGCTGGGTCTTTTTTCCATTTAATGAAAAATGAATAGTCTCTTCCATATTTAACTTATTAATTTCAATGCATTTGTATAATCTTCTGGAGTATCTATATCTTCAAGAACTGACGAATGATCCGTTTCAACCTCTTCAATATCATCAGGATGGTTAACCATTACTTTTTTTAAGGTGTCGGCAGGCTTCAAGTTCAGGATTTCATTAAAATATTTAATGTCAATCATTACCGGATGCCCTCGTTTCCTCCCGCAGACAGGTATCACAATCCCCTTTCCGGAGTTTTTAAAAGCTGAAATTACCATGTTTATGACGGCTTTGTCAACCATTGGTTGATCGCCAGGGCAGATAAGTGCACCTCGGGATGCACCAGAAATGAATCTTAATCCGCATTGAACTGATGATAGCATGCCTTGTTTATAATTATCATTAAAACAATGATTTACACGATGCTTATCAATGACCTGCAATATTTCTTTCTTCCAGGAGCCGAGAATGACTACCATTTTGTCGGCATCCGAAGCAGCAACATTTGCAATGACAGTTTCAATCATTGTGCTGTTGCCAAAAGGCAATACCATTTTGGGAGATTTCATCCTGGATGATTCACCGGCAGCAAGGACTATTGCCCAGATTTCATTCATAAAAGAATATTATTCGCCAGTATATTATTAAGAACAATAAAAGTGTACAATGTACACTTAATTTGAGCTGTTCCTCACCAAAACCAGCTGAGCTGCAATACTTAAAGCAATTTCTTCGACGGTTTTGGATTTTATATCGAGTCCCACAGGGCTGAATATCTTTTCCCATTGCTCCTCTCCTGCCCAGTTATTTCTAAGGAATTCCTCCTTCATACTTGCGACTTTCATTTTGCTTCCTATCATTCCCACATAAGCTGCATCTGAACCGATGCATGGCTTTAAGGCTTCTGCATCGTCCTTATGGCCCCTGGTAACTATTACAATAAATGTATCTCTTCCCTTTGTTATTTCTTTCATAGCATGCCCTATCTCCCTGATAATTATTGAGTCAGCATCGGGCAGGTTTTCACTATTCGCATATTCCTTCCGGTCGTCAATCACAGTAACATCAAAGTCAAGCATTTTGCCAAGGTGCGACAACGCTTTGCCTATGTGACCGGCTCCGGCGATGACCAGTTGTTTTTGAGGGAAAACAGGTTCGAGAAGAACCATCATCGGCTTTTTCCCCTGAACGGAAATCTCAATTTGCCTGAATTCAGGAACCACAGATGAAAGTATATCAGAAGCTTCAGAACGGATCTTTTCCATGACTTCTTCAGGAAACGTCGGAATTTTGACTGAAGTCATCCACTGCCTTTCAATATCTACATTCCCATTCTCTTCATTCCTGACAAGTGAGATAAGGATACCCGGTATCCTTGCGGCGATTGATTCCCTGATCTCCTCGTATACTGACATGTGCCGGCAGGGATCTCCGTCAACCAAAACGGTTATTTCACCTCCGCAGATTGCTTCTTCCTTATTTGAAATATCATTATCAAGATGAATTGTGATCCAGGCTGACTTCCTGGTTTTACTGCACTCAATGGCCATTTTAGCAGTTCTTCCTTCGACTATTCCGCCACCGATTGTGCCCGTGACAAGTCCGTCAGAATCAAACAGAGCTGAGCTGCCAGGCTTTTGGGGGGTCGATCCCCTTGTTCCTGAAACAGTTGCTAAAACCAACCCCTGACGGGAATGGTATAATTCATTGATTTTCAAAAAAATACTTTTCATTTTCCCGGAAACAAATGTCTGAAATTAATATCAGACAAATCGAATATTAATTGGGGTCACTTATCATACATGGCACTTCTTAACAAAATTATTAAAAACGATGGATTAATTATACTTTTATGGAAACAGATCAGGTATCCTTTAATAAAATTTAACCATCATGAAGATCGTACATGCAGAATTTCCATTCGGAGTGGCTCTCCTGATTTTTCTTTTAATTGCATGCCAGAATGGCGACCAGAATAAAAAACAGGCAGGAGCAGGAAACAGCTGGCTTGAAGAGATGACAATACCAAAGCTTCAGCTTGGCTACAGAGAAGGTAAATTTTCCGTAACATATGTGGTTTCAGCCTATATCGACCGTATAAAGGAACTCGACATGAATGGG
>Ga0187886_1002972_pt1 | contig 13040 bp, 9 predicted proteins | sample June2016WEW_20_1_FD_133001 | JGI IMG/M metagenome (GOLD analysis project Ga0187886, IMG submission 133001) | Peatland microbial communities from SPRUCE experiment site at the Marcell Experimental Forest, Minnesota, USA - June2016WEW_20_150 | ecosystem: Environmental > Terrestrial > Soil >...
CCATGTCACCCCATCGGGAGAGGTGAGGATGGTGCCAAGATACCCCACGGCAACAAAGGTGTCATTGCCATAGGTTACTCCATAGAGAGATTGAGAGGTCCCTGAGGTTCTATTTGTCCATGTCACCCCATCGGGAGAGGTGAGGATGGTGCCAAGATACCCCACGGCAACAAAGGTGTCATTGCCATAGGTTACTCCTTGCAGGTCATTGGAGGTCCCTGAAGTTCTATTTGTCCATGTCACCCCATCAGGAGAGGTGAGGATGGTGCCAAGATACCCCACGGCAACAAAGGTGTCATTGCCATAGGTTACTCCATAGAAATACTTAGATGCCCCTTCAGCTCTTGTTGTCCATGTCACCCCATCGGGAGAGGTAAGGATGGTGCCAAATGCCCCCACGGCAACAAAGGTGTCATTGCCAAAGGTTACTCCTTGCAGATCATTGGAGGTCCCTGAAGTTCTATTTGTCCATGTCACCCCATCGGGAGAGGTGAGGATGGTGCCAAGATACCCCACGGCAACAAAGGTGTCATTGCCAAAGGTTACTCCTTGCAGATCATTGGAGGTCCCTGAAGTTCTTATCGTCCATGTCACCCCATCGGGAGAGGTGAGGATGGTGCCAAATGCCCCCACGGCAACAAAGGTGTCATTGCCATACGCGATGGCTTCCAGGGTATTGCCTTGTGGCAGAGGATTTCTCCAGTGCCAGTTATCAAGAGGGTCTGCAATTAAAAAATCTGGGATACCAATTAACAAAGTAATGACTAAGAAGCTAAAACCTAATAATTTTCTCATTTTCATTTTCCTCCACCGGCTTATGGGGCCAGGACTATTTTATTAGCATTTTCTCTTTTCCCCTCAACATATTGTTGGTGAAAATAAAATGTTTTCCCAAATGATCGCCACCCTCCCTCCCTTATTATTTCTCTTTCCAGCCCCTCGTCCCCTCCTCTCCCTCAGGGAGTGAGGGGAATAGGAGGCACGGTATTGTTCTCGGTAGCTCACGCGCTGAATTCAGATACCTTTCGATTTATGAAAGAGGAATCTGAGGGAGGCTCTAAGGGAATGCAAAAATCCCCTTAGAGCTTACAATAGGGCATCTTCTGGAAACCCCTTCCCATCTATCACTCCAAAAGGTTGAGGTTAGGTCGGGAGGTTGATTTGATACCTTATGGTTTGATAGGATTCTACTAACTTTGACTGGAAACATCAAGAAGAATTATTTTCCATGGCTCATCATCGCAATAAATGACTCTGCCTTATTGATTAATACTCGAAATGTTGCATTATGTCGCGTGATTTAAGAATCACCCTTTTAGGAAAGAGTTTACACCTTTCATTTGGAGCTGCAAATACTAAAAATGAGATTGTAAAAATTATCTTTTGAGGATTATGACTTGAAAAGTTGTATGAAAGGAGGATTTTTAGAAATCACGACTTCAGGAAGAAAGTGAGGCGCTGCCTCACGGGAAAAATGTCGCCTTTTTACACGGAGGGCGACAGAAAATTGGCTGAAAAACAAGGATAAAGGGGGGGAAGGGGGATTAAGATTTTTTCCAAGGCGCTCCGTTCGCTAAACCCATCTCCACGGCGAGGACCACCATGATAAAGGCGAGGAGAAATGGCCACAGTTCTTTTTTTCCCGTCTGAAGATCCTTCAAGGTTCCTTCCTTATATTCGATGACCTTCACTGGGATTGCTCCAAACTTTTTTTGAAGTTCACCTTCTGTCATCTTCGCCAGGTCTGATTCCTCATAGGGAGCATTCACTCCCCGCCTCACCTCGCCCGATGGAAGGGAGAACTGATAGATGCCGGTCCCTCCCTGGGGCCCCCTGATCTGCACAGGACGAACCTGCTCCTTAAAAGGTTCTCCAACTCTAAGACCTGCTGGAAGAGAGCTCCCTGTTAAACCTACGGCCTCCTTGAGCAGTCCCTGGATCAGAGGGAGATAGGCCGGCTTTCAAAGGGAGATCATTCCAATCCAGATCAGCACTGGAGGTGAACAAGAAGAGTTTGGATTTTCCTATTTCTGCCTCTACGAGCAAAGGATCTTGGTTCCCCAGGGTCAGGAGATTTCTTGTGCTCCCTTCGATCTTGAAATAGCGCCGGAAGGAACCGCTCTTCAGGCTCCCGCTTCCTTTGGAAAGAGAGTTGAGAGCATCGCGACCAGGATCGATCTGGGCGATTTGCTCCGGCTTCTGACCCAGGTCTCTCAGCTCGCCTATTCTCCAGGGAAGAAGTGTAAAGGCATTGTATTCTTCAGGAGAGACCCGGTCCCCAAGAAAGATAAAGACAGGCCTGCCCAACTCAAGAAAAGAGGCCAGTCTCGAGGGATAGGGCTTGGCTGCATTGAGAAGAAAGATCGCATCGAAGGGCCGCAGATCGACGGAGGCTAATTCGGCCTCTGTGATCACCCGGATCAGAAATGGCGAGCTTTCCAATCCTCCCGGACGAAGGGCATTGATCAGGTAATAGCTTTCACTGGCCTTCAGGGAAGTCCTGGGGTCTCCATCGACGATGAGAACTTTTACTTTTTCTCTGACCTTGAGAGGAAAGTAGAATATGTCATCCGAAGGCAACCTGTCTCCGGATAACCTGACTTCGCCATCGATCCAGCCAGGTTTCTCCAGAAAGAGTTCAAAATAGACTTTGCCATCCTCTCCGGCTTTGGGGTCTATCGATTTCTGATCTACTTTGATACCTGAGAGATAGAGCTGAATGAGGGTGGTTTCGGGTTTTTCAGAGAGATTGGACACCACTACCTCCAAGCGTGCAGGAGCTCCTACCACGGCCTCGCCTTCGATCAAACTTACACTCTTGATGCAGAAGTTGGGATCCCGGTTCCGACCGCCTATTCTTAAGAATGTCACGTCCGCATCGGAGACCATGCCAAGTTTGCTCAGGTCGAGGGCTTCCCAGTCTCCGCGGGCCATGTCGCTCAGGATCAGTACCTGTTTAGCGGTCTTTAAATCTTTCAATCGCCGATAAGCCAGGCCCAGGCTAGAAGCTGGATCACCCCGACCAAAGGAGAGAGGAAGGGTTTCCAATTCTTTCAGAGCCTCCTCCGCTTTTATCCATTGGACCCCCTTAGCCGCCGTCTGTCCGGTTTGAACATCCACCGTTGGGATGATGGCCACCTGGCCTTTAAAACCCCTCAGGGTTTCCTTGGCTGCCTTCTTGGCGAGATCGTAACGTTCTCCCCTCTGCTCGCGAAAGCCCATGCTGAGGGAGTTGTCGAGAATGATGACCTCCGCCCCTTCACTTTTGAGGGCGGTGATTCCCGGCCGTGTGAGCACAGGCCTGGCCATCATAAAGACGATACCGAGCACTGCCAGGATCCTGAGGCAGAGAAGAAGAAGATGCTTTAGCCGTTGAGGCTTGGCCGTCACCCGCTGTGATTGAAGAAGAAGACGGACCGCAGAGAATTTTCGCGGAATGGCTTTCCTCTGCGTCAGCCGATGAATGAGGATGGGGATAATCCCGGCTGCCAGTCCGAAAAGAAATAATGGATTGAGGAATGTGAGGTTCATATTGAATCATTGAAATTTCAATGCCAAATGTCAAAATCCAAATGACAAATGAAATCTAAATTTCAAATGCCAAAACCTAACAGGCTGTTGAAAACTCCGGTTTGCTGTCACCCTGAACGAAGTGAAGGGTCTCACTTCATCGAAATGATGAGATTCTTCGCGGAGTTTATCCTGAGCCGAAGACAGAGATTCTTCACTTCGTTCAGAATGACGGGCGAAGGACTCAGAATGACTTTCTTTGGACGTTGAGACTTTTTCAACAGACTCTTAATTTTTGAAATTTAAATTTTGTCATTTGACATTGATTTGAAATTTGAGCTTTGACATTTGCCATTTTGATTCAGCAATTTCGAATTTCGAAATTTACCTTACTCATAGAGGTTTAAACTTCTGCCTCCATGTGAGATAACGGACCAGGGCTCGATCCAGGCCGATGGAGGTATCAAAGAGAGAATAATCGATGAGGTAGGAAGCACAGGCTTCTCTGTATGCATCGGTCAATGTGTGAATCGTGTCCAGATAAGCAGACCGGATGGCATGAGGGTCTGCAAGGAGTTTTAGGTCCTCCTCCATATCTTGGAAAAGGGAGGGCTCTTTAAAAGGGAACTGCAGCTCATCCCTATCCAGAAGCTGAAATACGATGATGTCACTGCCTCTCGAACGGAGCTGTTTCAACCCCCTGACGACTTCCTCATGTTTATCCAGGAGGTCTGAGATCAGGATGATAAGGGCCCCGTCTCTTCAAAGAGGCAGCGAGCTCCTGGAGCACTGAAGCCGCGGAGGTTTCTCCTTCTGGCCTCCGATCCTCCAGCTCTTTCAAAATGGCGAAGAGATGGTCATGAGTGGCCTTCGGAGGAATCATCTTTTCGATCCTGTTGGAGAAGGTGATCAGGCCCACGGCGTCCTGCTGCTTTAACATCAGATAGGCCAAGGACGCAGCAAGGGTGGAACCGTAATCGAATTTGCTCCAGCCGTCCGAGGCATACCCCATGGAAGAACTGGAATCCATGGCGATATAAGCTTTCAAATTGGTGGCTTCGCGATATTCCTTGATGAAATAACGATCGAACTTGGCATAGGCCTTCCAGTCGATATGGCGAATATCATCCCCCTGGGAATATCCCCGGTGTTCCTCGAATTCAGAGCTCAGTCCCTTGGCCTGGGAAGGATGGATCCCCACCATCACTCCATTGACGACAAACCTGGCTCTCAGATAGAGGCTCTTCAATCCCCTCAGCACTTTTGGATCGAAATAGTTCAAGGCTTCACCTCTTGAAGGAGGCGGCTGATGATATCGAGCGAAGTGATCCCCTCTGCCTGCGCCTTAAAATTGGTGATGATTCTATGTCTCATGATGGAAGGAACGACGGCCCTCACATCCTCCACGGAGGCTACGTATCTGCTATCCATGACCGCCCTGGCCTTTGCTGCAAGGATCAGGTATTGGGAAGCTCGGGGTCCCGCTCCCCACTCCGTCCATTCCTTCACGAAGGGAAGGGCTTCAGATTCCTTGGGCCGAGAAGAGCGTACGAGCTTCACCGCATAACCTATGACGTGAGAAGAGGCTGGAACCTTTCTCACCAAGTCCTGTAAAGCAAGGATCTTGTCCGCATGGATCACTTTCTCGAGAACTGGCTGGTAGGAGCAGGTGGTCGAGGCAACGATCTCCATCTCTTGGTCGAAGGTGGGATAGTTGATTTCGATGTTGAACATGAACCTGTCAAGCTGAGCCTCGGGCAAAGGATAGGTTCCCTCCTGCTCAATAGGATTCTGTGTGGCCAAGACAAAGAAGGGGAGGTTGAGGTAGTGGGTGACACCCCCTGCTGTCACCTTATATTCCTGCATGGCCTGGAGCAGAGCAGCCTGGGTTTTAGGAGGTGTTCGATTAATCTCATCCGCCAAAAGGATGTTCGTGAAGATAGGTCCTTTGATGAAGCGGAACGAACGCTGCTTGCTTCCCACTTCCTCTTCCAAAATATCCGTTCCTGTAATATCCGAAGGCATTAGGTCAGGGGTGAACTGGACCCGGTTGAAGTTCAGTTCCATGATTCCGGCCAGCGTCGAGATGAGCAGAGTCTTGGCAAGACCAGGGACTCCTACCAAAAGACAGTGACCACGGCAGAAGAGGGCGATCAAGATCTCTTCGATCACCTTGTCCTGGCCCACGATCACCTTCTTTATCTCCGAGGTGATCTCAGCCTTCTTCTTCCTCATCTCCTCAACTTGGGCCAAATCTTCATCCGATATTTGATCTTCTCTTAATGCTTCCATCTCTTCCCTCATCTTCATTCCCCCTCACCCTGACCCTCTCCCACAAGAGACTGTGTCGTAATGTCATTCTGAGGCATTAGCCGAAGAATCTCTATTTTGTAACTTATTGATTCTCTGAGATTCTTCACTTCATTCAGAATGACAAACATGGCATTTTCCTCATTACGACACAGTCTCCAAGGGGAGAGGGGATTTTTTATTATGAACCCACATAAGAACCCCTCCCCCTTGATGAGGGAGGTCGGTTTCGACTCGCAACGAGGCGAGGGTGGGGGTGAGAATATTTTTTAACTCATTGACGAAGTCTTTTAGCTATATCTCTCTCTTTTGTCGCACCCGACTGATCACCCATCATCTCACAGGCGTTGGCCATTCCCAGATGGGCCTCCGGGTTAAATGGATTAATCTGTATGGAATTCTCAAAGGCCTCTTTTGCCCTTTCAAAATCCTTGAGCTTCAAGTAGGCTTCGCCCAGATGGGTGTAGATGCTGGGATGGTCGGGCGATATATCTTTAGCCCGCTTCAAAAACTCAAGGGCCTCTTCATCCCGGCCAAGGTCGATGAGAGCAGAGGAGAGCCTGTTCATAATGGGCACAGAATCCCGGGTCTCAGCCAGGGCCCGGCGGTATTCAAGGACGGCTGCACTTATCCTCCCCCTCTCTTTGAGCCTGTCGCCCAGGTGGGCCCGGTTCCTTGCCACCAGTGATTTGATCTCTTCCATGTCGAGGCGCTCCTCATCAGCCCTTCCTTCCTTCACCTTGTAACGATGAAGGACCACCCCGTCCACTGTTTTCAGTTCCTTGAAGGCCAGGTACTCCTTCCATTTCTCCTCGAACTCAGAGAACTGCAAACCCAGAACTTGCCGAATGGCTTCACTTGCGCCCCTCGTGGTGGCACCGGCCATCCGCTTCATAATCTCCCTGAGCCGTTCGGAACCGGCCTTGGTGATGATGAACTCGATGGCCGATGCAGCCTGGGCGTAGGCAAGCTGTACATCCTCCGGAGTCTCCAGCCTGACCAGTGAGGGTTCCATCCGGTCAAATCCAATCAGTTTCCTTTCGGCCAAGGTACGAGCTAAGAGGGTTTGGTAAAGAAGTGACAGGTAGGACGGACCCTTTCGCCACCGGGTCTCCTCATACTTTGCCAGTCCCTCATGAAACCATATGGGAGCTTTATTGGTAGTCATTCTTACAATTAGATAGTGCATATATTCATGGCTGATGGCGTCTAGCCAGCGGTAGCCGTAGACCAGAGCCTTTGGAGAGAGGAACTGCAGTTTGTTAAATTTGGTGAGGCCCACTGCGCCGGTGACCTCAATATCCCGTACCGATAGTGTCGAGGCGAGGTAGAAGGCTTTGGCATCCGGAAATAATTCAACCCTAACCTTCTCTTTAGGCCGAAACCCATACTGTTGGGCCATGATCTGGTAAGTCTTCTCCAGGGCATCGGTCAGGTAATCCACCAAGATGCCGTCCTGTTTCTCATCGAGAAGAATCACGAAATGGGGGGTTTCGTATCGCTTGAAGGGCGCGAGGACATTGATCGTCTCCTCGGTCAGCAGGGCATACCCCCTCCGGGTATCATTCTCTCCGTCCACCTCCATGGCCAATTTCATCAGCTTCAGGGATTCCTGATAGTCGCCCCGATGGAATGCAATCTGCGAGGCAAGCTCAAGAAGCTGTGGGTCCCTCGGCTCTTTTGCAAGGGCTTCCTTCACCTCCGGCCAGGCCTCCTCCACATCCCAACTCTCCAGCTTCGCTGTTAGGGACTGGATAACCTCGGTTGAAACTGCTTGAGACATAGAGGGGAGGATTAATAGAACAACGGTGATGATGATGGCTATCTTTTTCATTCTGTTAAACCTTTGAAGTATCTCTCCACTTCTCTTTTGTACTGAGAGGGAATCCCTTGTTTCAGGGATTCCATGATCTTCTCTCTCAAGATCTGGGGTGCCTTGTAGGCATCTTTTGAAGGTGGATCAAACTCCTCCCTGTCAATGCCTGTGTAGCCCTTCTCCCGAGGCCTTCTCAATTCAGGCTGTGGAAGGGTGGGCATAGGAACCCACGGGCCATAATACCATCCGGGCCTGGGATCATAACCCCAAAGATAACCCCAACGATTCTGCATTTGCATGGCCATTTGCTGGGCCATCTGTTGGGCCATCTGCTGCATCGCCTGCTGGGATTTGCTCAATCTCCTGATGGCCTCCTGTTCTGGTGGTATGGCACCCGGGGCATCCTCTCCCTTCAGTCTTCCAGCCGCTTTCCCCATGGAGTCGGTTGACTCCTTCAGGTCGTTCAGGATCTCCGTATCCATGCCGGGGAAGAGCTGGGAAAGCATCTCCAGTTTCTCCGCTAAATTTTCGGTTCTTTTCTCGAGACTCTCCTGCCGGGAAGAGAGTCCAGGGAACTTCTCCCTATTGTCCGGAGCCATGAGCTCTCTGAGATCAGGGCTCAGATTCTCTGCCATCTTTGTCAACTCTTCGATCAGCTTCTGGACATCCGGCCTCCCCGAAAGTTCCTTCTCCAGACTCTTGGCAAGCTCAGAGAATCTTTTGAGATTTTGTTCTTTGAGAAGTTTTTCCAACTCCTCAATCGCATCGCTCTGTTCGGCCGGAAGAGAACGATGCAGTCCTTCCAGGGACTCCTGAAATCGGGGCAGAGAAAGATTCAATCGCTTTTCAGTCTCCTCCTCTACCATCCGCTTTATCTCCCGATCGATCCTTTCCGTTCCCGCAAGGATCTCTTTCTGCTCACCCAATATTCTTTCAAGCTCGCTGGTTTGGCGGGCCATCTCCGCCTGGAGTCTGTCGAAGGAGCCCATGTTCGCTTGTGCTCCTGCTCTCGACAAGGCGGCCATCATCTCCGAGAGGGTCTGGAGTAACCTCTGGGCCGCCTCAAGCGCGCCAGCAAGGTCTCCAGCCATGAGCTTCTTCTGAATCTCATCGAGGTCTTTAAACAGATCCTGAAAATCCATCCCGCTGAGCTCGGGACTGTTGATAAACTCATCGGGCAGTTGGGTTGCCATTTTGCTCAAGGCATCCATGACCGTCTGGAGAAGCTGTCTCAGTTTGTCCAGCTCTTTCATCATGGCCTCCAGGGCTTCCGGGGTCAAAGGTCCCTTAAAGTCGCGCAGGGTATCGATGAGACGCCTCTCCCGGTTTCTTATCTCACGGGCCAGGGTCTCCACTTCATTCATCCTGGCTTTCTTGGCAACATCCTCTGCAAGAAGGGCCGATCTCTCCAACTCACGGGTGACCGTTTCCTTTGGTTCTTCATGGATTCTCTTATTCAGGAAAGCCAAATTGCGTTTGAGCGCCTCCAGATCGTAACGTTGTATCTTATCCTCTCCCATTCGCTCGAGATTCTTATCGACCTGTTCCACTATCTTTGTCAGCTCCCTGGATAGAGCCTCTTTATCCCTTGTCTCTTCCAACTGATCTGCCAGAAGATCGAGGAGGGCCTCCGCAATCCGCTGGGCCTCTTCTACATCCTTGGCAGCCCGATCCCTCTCATCCCTGACGTATAGGGTGAAAGTCCTTGAATAACCGACCTTGGGGCCGGAGATAGAATCGTTGTCCCAGACCTCAAGACGATAGACCACCCTGTCTCCCGGAGTCAGGGCCAGACCAGTCAGATCCCACTTGAATGTTTCGGGGCCCAGAGAACGGCCACTGCCAATATTCTTCAGATTAATGAAGCGTTCTGCTCCACCCATCTGATAACTCAATCTTACTGCGGTAATTCCAAAGTCATCCTTGGCAGTGTAAACGATGGGGGTGACCTCTGTGCCCGCGACCTCAAGATCCTCGCCGGGGCTGATGATTTCCGCTTCAGGGTATTTATCGGAAAGAAGATGGATTCGGTACTGGACCGGGTTGGGGTTCTCGAATCCCAACTCATCCTTCACATGAATGGAGTAGGTGCCAGGATAGAAGACTGCCAAGCTTCCAGTCAGGTGGTCTCCTTTCACATTGAGGGCGAGTTGGTTTCCCTGGCTCAGGGCGACCTTCCCCTCCTTCACGGGTTTATTTGTCTGCGCCTCCAGATTTACCATTGTGCCCTTCAAAGCATCGATATGTCCTTCCTGTCTGACCTCCTTGGGAAGATGGGTGTAGTCAGGAGGGATCAGGGTGAGCTTCACTTTTCCCACCTCAGGAGGGTCAACCACACGAATGCTGTAAACCGGAGAAGCAGCACGGCCTCCATGGGCCTGATAACGGAAGGAGAGCTGAACCGAAGACATCCAGTACGTGAACCTGCCGTCCCCCTCTGACTCCATGGGAAGACGCATTGCTTCGCCTTCTTCAGGCCAGATCGCTAACGTAAGCTTATCCGGCACATTTCCTGTCGCCTTGGCCTTTATCACCACCTGAGTGCCGCGCAAAACGATTGATCCTCGGGGCTCGACAGAGATGAAAGTTTCCTTCATGGGTAGATTCGAAAAAGGATGGGTGATCAGGGCCAGGGAGCGGCCCAAGAAGTGAGGGTCGAAGGCGAAAACCAGTGAGAAGGTTAAAACAAGGGGCACGAGTAACCTGAGATGTCTGAGAACCCCTTTAAGGCTAACCACCTGCCAGGGCTTGATAGAACACACCTCACGCACCGTCTTCCTGAGTTGAGCTGTGATTAATCCTTCTGAAATCTGGCCAAAGCCTGAGCCTCTGTTCATCTCATTAAAAAGGAGGATCGAATTGGTTACGTCATCCCTCAATGGGGGGAACCTCTCCTCCAATCCTCTTGCCACCCGTTCCACAGATGGCCTGGAGAAAAAACGCCACAACCCCAGCAACAAAAGGAATGATAGAAAGATGATCGCCGCAAGGGAATAGATGAAGGGCAGGTACGGGAATCTCTCCCTCAGCTCAAGGACGAAGAGGCTTCCTAAAAGAACCAGGATAAAACCGGAGGCCAAGAGAAGGAGAAATTCCAAAGTGGTGCGGAGCTGAATGCGAAAGGATATGCCCCGGAGAGACCTGGCAAGGAGGCCATAATCACGGTGCAAACTCTCTTTTGGCGTCACCGCCGCCTCCAATTAGACCCCGTTAGAAATAACGAGGCTTTTACCCCGCACTTTCTACAAGGAATAAAATACAAATCTATGTGATCCCCGCTATAATGGAAGGGCTTTCTAACGGGGTAAAGAAAACATAGTTAATTATAACACACATCTCGAATTAAGATTCAACAGAACAAAAATCTTTTTTTATGTCTAAGGCTGGCGTTATGAGACGGACAGGACTTTTCCATACTATGAGGATGTGATAGGAGCTTGGGTGAATGGAGGCTCTGATATAAATATGAATGACGTGAGGGGCTAAGGCTAATTATAAGAACTCAATCCGATTAACCATTTCCTTAGATGAAACTAACTCAACATAAAGGGCTAACCGCCTAATGCATTCTCCAGAATCGAAGGCTCTCTGATTTTGATGTCTGAGGTTGTATTTGCCCATAAATAACCACCCGGCCTATCTCATGACTCAAAAAGAGATCGATAAACTTTTCCCTATGTTGTCGCTTTCTGATTAAAAAGGCGACATTTCTTTTTAGAAGCCGGCGCATCGCTTTCTTTCTGAAAGAGTGATTTTTAAATCTTTTGCTTTGATACAACATTTCAAAGGCAAATCAACAAGATAATATCTCAGTTTTTTCATTAAACTCATTCAATATTCCTTCCTTAATTTATTAAGCTGATTGGCGAATAAAAAAAGAGAATTTTCACAAGGCCATTTTTCATTGGATCAATGCAACATTTTGTGATAAGTAAATTAAATAATTCCTAATTAAAAGGGGGGGGGGGATTGATGGGAAAAGACCTTTAAAAGTGTCTTCATACAATTTAGAATTTTCCTCCAGAAATTTAGTTCCATTTGTAATTGGCAATCTCATCTGAACTAAAACTTTTTTAAAGGCCTGCTTAAAATAGAAAAATCTAATTAAATATAATCCTGATAAAGCCAAACCTTCCGTGAGGGGGGAAAGGGGGGTTTACATGAGGAAGTTAAAAATGATAAAGGGAGGTTCAATTGGAATTTTTCTAATCGTGCCGATTTTTATCTTTCTTACCTCGATTATGGCTTTTGTCCAATTCATTGATGTTCCATCCGGTTATTGGGCTGAAAATTATATCATTGCCAATTACAATGCCGGGATAACAACAGGATGTGTTCAGGATAATCCAACTACACCACAGAATGAGAGGCAATATTGTCCCGAAAATTCAGTGACAAGAACTCAGATGGCAGCCTTTATATCAAGAGCATCTTTAGCATCAGAACTTACCCTCCCCTCGTGCCCGTCAACTCGTAGCTATACGCTACCTCCAGCGCCTGTTGTGCGCCCACCTGCTACAACTGGGCCCGTTTCTCTCAAGGTGGTGGGGCAGATTGGAGGTCCCGTCCGGGCTGTAGCGGTGCAAGATAACTACGCCTATGTTGGAGTCGGGCTACGCATGGTGGTCATAGATGTGTCTAATCCCGCCGACGTGCGAGAAGTGGGAGCAACTGAGCCCTTTGAATGGCATGTCAAAGATGTGGCAGTTAGTGGCAGTACTGCCTACGTCGGCGCGGGCGGATGCCTCTATATCCTAGACATTTCCAGCCCAGCTCATCCCACAGTGCTAGGTGTCTACGAAACCCCTGGCTATGTGGAGGGAGTGGCCATATCTGGTCGCTATGCCTACCTGGCCAATGGCCCGTCGGGGCTACGCATTTTGGACGTTGCTGATCCCGTCCACCCGGTCGAGGTGGGGTCTGCCTACCGCCTCAACTACGTTTTTGCCGTGGTTGTAAAAGGCCAGTTTGCTTATCTGGCCGCAGCGGGCGCGGGATTGCTGGTGGTGGACATATCAGACCCGGCTCACGCGCGTGAAGCGGGCTCCCTGGATACGCCCGGCTATGCCTATGGATTAGCGGTTTCGGGCAACACCGCCTACATCGCTGACGGATGGGAGGGACTGCGGGTGGTGGATGTCTCCAACCCCAAGCAACCCAGCGAAGTCGCGTCCTACGATACGCCTGGCTGGGCCATGGACGTGGTAGCAGTGGGAGCCAGACTATATATAGCCGATGCCTTCGGAGGTCTGCGAGTGGTGGACGTTTCGCAGCGGGCCCAGCCCACCGAGCTAGGCACCTACGAGATAGCCAATGGTGACGCCCAGAGCTTGGCGGCAAGCGGGGGCCTGGTCTTTGTGGCGGATCGCAATCACGGACTGCATCTGGTAGATGTATCTACCCC
>Ga0187886_1002975_pt1 | contig 13029 bp, 9 predicted proteins | sample June2016WEW_20_1_FD_133001 | JGI IMG/M metagenome (GOLD analysis project Ga0187886, IMG submission 133001) | Peatland microbial communities from SPRUCE experiment site at the Marcell Experimental Forest, Minnesota, USA - June2016WEW_20_150 | ecosystem: Environmental > Terrestrial > Soil >...
AACCTGCGTGAGGGCATTAATCCCCTGGAATATAAGGTCCATCCCAGGATAATCGGTCGCCCTCCACTGAAAGAGGGGCCGCTGGCGGGCGCCACGGCGAGTATCGAAGCTCAGATATACTGGGGCCTCGGCGCCCTGGACTGGAGCCGGGTATCCACCAAACCCTCCCGTAAAAAGTTGCTTGAACTAGGCCTTGACGATGTCGCCAGAGAACTGTGGCCGGAGGGACAATCCCCCGGGCCGGGGTAACACAGATGATATAACGCTGGATGTCCAGCCATAAAATGCTAATTTATTTTAGGAGGTTATAACACATTATGAGTAGCGTTACAGGCAAGGTCGCTTTTATTACCGGAGCCGCCAGCAAGAGGGGCATGGGACATGCCATCGCCCTGCGTTTGGCCAGAGAAGGTGCTGACGTTGTCGTGACTGACAAGTTTGCTGCGCCAAAAAGTATGTTCCCCGGAGACGAGGGATGGAAAGGATTGGACGCTATTGTCACGGAAATCGAGGCGCTGGGCCGAAAAGCCCTGGCGGTGACAATGGATATCAACGTCAGTCAGGAGATTGATGCGGCCGTTGCTAAAGCGATGAAGAAATTCGGGAAGATAGATATACTGGTGCACGCCGGCGCCATTCGCGGACCGGTGGGGGTCCCTGTCGTTGACCTCGCGGAGAAAGATATCAGGGCTATTATCGATATCGACCTGGTCGGCTCTTTCTTAGTCTGCAAGGCATTAGCCAAGGGAATGGTAGCCAGGGGAGAAGGCGGTAAAATTGTTATCATCTGCTCAACCGCCGGACTTAAAGGCGTGCCGGGCAGTGCCGCTTATGCCGCCGCCAAATGGGGCACCATCGGTCTGACGAAAAGCCTGGCGCTGGAGCTGGCGAAGTTTAAAATAAATGTCAATGGCATTAACCCGGGTATGTTTGTGACGAACCTGAGAGACGAGTCTTTTGCTAACATGGCCAAGGCTCAAGGCATCACCTGGGAAGAAGCCAGAAAGAAGGACCAGGGAGCGCTGGCTAACATGATACCATGGGGTCGGCTGGGCACGGCTGAGGAGATTGCTGACCTGGCTCACTTCTTAGTCTCCGACCAGTCCGCATACATGACCGGAGAAGTCATCGTCCTCGGTGGCGGTGTCACCTAAATGTAGATTTTAACTGTTATTACAGCTGCCTGAAGAAACTGGAGGCATAAGAGTATGGCTGCTATTTCCGATTTTGTGAAAAATTTTACTCATACCAGGTATGAGGATATCCCCGGAGCCGCGGTGGAGTCGGCCAGGAAAGAAGTGCTGGATAGCCTGGCGACAGCCCTCGGCGGTTCATCGAAGGCCGGCGTCAGGGAATTGGTGGATATGGTTAAGGAGTGGGGAGGCAGTAAACAAAGCACTGTTATCGCCTACGGAATTAAATGCCCGGCCCCCAATGCTGCCCAGGTCAATGGCACGATGATACACGCCCTGGACTATGACGACGGCCATCAGGTTGCCCTGGTTCATATAGGATGTACCGCCGTGTCGACCTGTTTTGCCGTGGCCGAGCGGATGGGCAAGGTAAGCGGTAAAGAGCTAATCACAGCTATCGCCCTGGGAGGCGACTTCATGGCCAGGCTGGGACTGGCGAGCCGACCGGGGAGCAGTGCTCTTGGCTCTGGCTGGCACTCTACAACTCTATTCGGTTTCCTGGGAGCCGCAGCCATGGCCGGAAGGATAATGGGTCTTGATGAAGAGAAAATGGTTAATGCCCTGGGTCTCGCCTATCATCAATGCGGCGGCGCCGGTTCCGGTGTGGGCGACGGCGCTTTAGCGAAAAGAATGGGGCCGGGGCTGGCGGCAAAAGCCGGTATCACGGCCGCCCTGATGGCGGAAAGGGGAATCACGGGGGAGAGGGACCCCCTCGAAGGGAGAACCGGGCTGTTCAAAATCTACATGCGCGGGGATTACGACCCTGATATACTGACGGCAGACCTGGGGAAAAGGTTCGAGGGGGTAAACATCGGGGACAAGCCATATCCCTGCTGCGGGCTCTCCCATGCCTGCATCGATGCTACTCTAGCTTTGATAGCCAAACACGCAATCATTCCCGACCAGATACGGGAGATAACAGTGTACGGCGGAGAGTCCGTATACGGTCTATCGCAACCCCCGGAAATCAAGCGTGCCCCGCGGACAATTATCGATGCTCAGTTCAGCGTTCCCTGGGTAGTGGCTACCGCACTGGTCAAGAGCAAAGTCACCGTGGATGATTTTACCGATGAAGCCATAAAAAGGCCGGAAATCTTAAAGCTTACGCCAAAGATAACCGCCAGGCTTGAACCAGGGATGACCCGGCACGGCGTGGGGCCGGGCGGGGTTATCATAACGATGAATGACGGCACGGAGTACGCCGAGGAAGTGGAACACTGCCTGGGCAGCGTGGAAAGGCCAATGACCTTTGCAGACTGCACGAAGAAATTCCGGGAATGCGCCGCCTGCTCTATCAAACCGCTGCCCGCGAAAACGGTTGAAAAAGTAATAGAAATGGTCGCGCGGCTGGAAAAACTGGAAGATGCGACCGAAATCATCAGACTGCTTGGTTAATACTAAGCACGGGAGGAAGATACGATGGTCACTAAAAACGAAAGAAAGACAGAGATTAAAGAAATTATGTATTTCGAAAAACCGGGCCGGCAAAATACCAACAGGATGCTGGAGTTTGTCACCGGGAAAATAGAAACCCTGGGATTGCGTCACGTCATGATAGCCTGGTCCAGCGGATACACTCTATACAAATTCCTGGAAGCCGCCAAAAAGCTCAAGCTCAAGCTCGATATTACGACGGTGACCAATCCTAAGGGAGGGACCATCGGCGGCAGGAATGTGTCCATCGACGATAAGACCCGGGAGGAGCTGGAGAAAAAAGGTGTAAAAGTCTGCTATCTCAATGATGACCTGAGACTCGGCGAACCTATGTCCCCGGACCCCCACCAGAAATTCCTCAGGGACATGTTGCTTCCCTGGCTTCCGGCGCACATCGACCCCTTAAGCATGGATGTCGGGATGGACCTGTCCCTCCTGCTAATAATAAGCCAGGGATTCCGCGTCTGCGTAGGATGTCTGGCGCTCGCTGTAAAACACGGCCTCATCCCCAGGGGTGAGAGGGTACTATGTCTCGCCGGGACAGCGACGGCGTGCATCATGGAGGCCAGCGCCTCACCCCGGACATGCTATGTCAAAGAGATTCTCAGCTATGAACGGAACTCTGATTGGTCACAGATGCCCCAGGTAGCCCTGAAGAGAATGGTAGCCATCACAAAATAGTTTATCCCCGACTGGCAACAGTTACTCACATAGTCTTTTCGCCACGTTTTTGGCACTCCCTAGGGCGATATTAAGACCACCGCCATAGCCTGTTTGATGCCCGATGAAAAACAGGTTGTTAATGTTGCTCAAACAGCAATAATAATTGCGCAATTTGGGGGCACCCAGCAAATATCCATCGTAATTGAAACCCAGGGCAACTCCGTGCGTATTTCCGGTATATCTTTCATTGGTATGAGGCGTCCCGAGCTCACAAACTTCGATGATTGAGCTGTCTTTCAATTCGGGGATGAGGCCTTCCAAGGACGACAGGACGTCTCCAATGACTTTTTTCTTTAGCTCCCGGTACCTTTCCGTCTTTTGACCGTTCACCAGCCCCCAGTCCTGCTGCCAGCCTACCGGCGGACAGCAAAGGTATATCTGTATATTTGAACATCCCTGCGGAGCATGGGAAGGATTGACCAGTGATGAAGCATGGATAACCATCGGAACGTTCACAAAGAAATCGATATCATTCGTGTCGGCATTGAGTTTTTTGATGACCGGAAAGTAGTTCAGCTCTTCCTTACCGTTGAATACCTGACGCAGGCGCTCGGCGGGGATTTTGACTCCCAGGAAAAGGATGGGCACAGATGAGCCCAAAACCGAGCGTTCCAGTTTTTGCATTTCTACAGATGGTATAAAATCATTCCCTATAAGCTCGCGGAATGTCTTGTTCAGGTCCGTCGCCGAAATGATATTTCCTGCTTTCACCGTCTCCACCTGATTCTTGCTCCGGTACTCCACACCCGTGGCGACGTTATTTTCTATCTTTATCTTCAAAGCCCGTGAATTCATCATCAACTCACCACCGTGCTCCGTGATCACATTTCTCAGCAGGTTGCAGAGGTGCAGGTACCCTTCCCGGGGGTAATAATTATAAAGCTGGCTCAATATCCGTCCCACATAATAAGACATCGTCATATGTCCCCTATAGTTTATCTGGTCAGGGCGAGTGCATAAGAAAGCAAATGCATCACTGTTCTCATCAACGTATTTTTTCAATACGCCATTTTCGTTTTCCTTGCTTGAATTTTCAACCATCATTCCGGGCATCATCGCAAAAATTTTCAAGATGGTGCGTCCCCCTTGGTGGAGATAAGGTGATAATAGGCAGAACTTTTGAACTGGAGTTCAGCTTTACCATATAGCCCCATCGCCCTAATCGAAAAGTATTGTAGCAATAAAAGACACTCATTGCGATAGTCAGGAATAGTTTCGCTACGAAACCGGATGTCCAACATTTCGATGGATTGGTCAACAATGTGAGGATTCTTGGCTTTCATATGAAAACGCCTAGAGGGCGACTGCACCGGCATAGTTTAAAGAAGCCTAATGATAATGCAACAACACCTGTCATGGCATCGGCAAAGAAGATGGACTGCCCTCGTGTTGCCATACGGAAGTCTGGGTTGATATAATTACAGAAAGAGGGCAGCATCAGATAATTTAAAGCATGTGGGTGATGGCAATGAACAAAGTCTTAGCAATAATAATGGCAGGAGGGGCAGGGGAGAGGTTGCAGCCTTTGACTAGGAGACGCTCCAAGGGGGCGGTCCCATTTGGAGGTAAATTTCGGCTTATTGATTTTACGCTGAGTAACTGCATCAACTCAGGCCTCCGTAAAATTTTTGTTCTCACACAATACCTATCAGAGTCTCTGAATCGCCACATCCAGGAGGGCTGGAGTATCTCAAGCTCCGGGTTAGGGGACTACATTTACTCCATGCCAGCTCAACAGAAGCTTGGTGCGGACTGGTACCGTGGCACGGCGGACGCAGTAAGACAAAACCTTAACCTGATCAGGGAAAAGGATGTTGAGGACGTTCTAATTCTCTCCGGTGACCATATCTACAAGATGAACTACCGTCAGTTTGTAGCCTATCACAGGATGAAGAAGGCAGGCCTGACGGTATCTGCTGTCAGGGCAAATAAGGAGCAGGCTACCGGAATACTCGGCGTACTCGAAGTAGACCAAGAGCAAAGATTGGTTGGCTTTGAAGAAAAGCCCGCGCAGCCGAAGATGCTCACTGATGCTCCAGATTATGCTCTAGCTTCAACGGGCGTCTATATTTTCAAGGTGAATACGTTGCTCCAGGCTTTGCAAGGGCAGGAGGAAGACTTCGGCAGGCACATCATTCCAGAAATGATAGACAAGCATCACGATATTTTCGTTTACGACTACGAGCAAGAGAACAAGATAGAGGATTTTGAGGTCAAAGTGAAAGATGGTATTAGAGAAAAGATATTGGTCGACAAGACCCGCGATTCATCCTACTGGAGGGATGTCGGCAGCATCGATTCGTACTACGAAGCAAGCATGGAACTCGTGGGCGTAGACCCTCTCTTCAATCTTTACGGGGAGAAGTGGCCCTTAAGGACGTATCAGCGGCCCCTGCCTCCAAGCAAGTGTATCCTTGGTGGGAAAATATCAGAGTCTATCGTTTGCGATGGCTGTATAATTAGCGGTGGCACTGTCCGTGACTCCATAGTCTCCCCAGGCGTGGTTGTAGAGAGAGACGCTCGGGTGGAACAATCGGTCATTTTTGACGATGTTATCATTGAGCCTGGTGCTAGCATAAGACGAGCCATCGTTGATAAAGAAAGCAGAATCCGGGTTGGCGCCTCAATCGGCTACGACCGCGAGGCGGATGAGAGAAGAGGTTGCACAATATCAGATAACGGCATAGTGGTCATCCCCAAGGGAATGGATATAAGCCGAACCGAGCCATCTCTCCTTTGACGATAGAATATCTCTATTCGTTTTTATCGACTTATCAATAGCCATCTTGCGCCAGTTAACTATTAGATGTTTTGTGAGAGGTCATCTTCTGGCTAAATGTTCAGTAAAAGATTAGCTTCTACTCCTCCTTCCGGATGACCCCTTTCTTAGCTTCGTTATCAACATGCTCGGCTATCTTAGTAATGTCAGCAACTGCTTTCCTAGCCATTAGGGCTGCATTTTCAGCTTTTTTTGCCGCCTCTTCAGTGGATCGTCTAGCTTTCTGAGCTTCTTCCTCGGCTTTCGCCGCTACCTTAGCGGCATCCCCAGCCGCTTTTGCGGCTCTAGCAGGGGCCTCGCTAGATGCCTTCATCGCGGCTTCAGCCCGTTCTGCAGCTTCAGCCGCCTTAGTATTTGCCTCATTGACTTTCCTTATTGCCTCATCAACTTTAGCTACCAATTCAGCGGTAACTCGACTAGCTTTCTCCACGGCTTTCTCACCAGCTTCGCGAGCCTCTCCAGACATTTTGGCTGCTTCCACTGACGAATTGTAAGCCATCTCCGCAGCCTCGCGAGCTAGCTTTGCTCCCTGCTCGGCTTCTAGGGGAGCTTTTTCGGCCGCCTTTAAAGCTCTGGCACTGGCTTCTTCAGCCCTGCTTGCCGCTTCCTCGGCTATTTTCCTGGCTGCTAAATCTACCTCTTCCGCTTTTTTAACAGCTTTTTCGGCCGCTTCTGAAGCCCTGGCGCTGGCTTCCTCAGCCCTGCTTGCCGCTTCCTCGGCGATTTTCCTGGCTGCCAAATCTACCTCTTCCGCTTTTTTCACAGCTTTTTCGGCCGCTTCTAAAGCCCTGGCACTGGCTTCCTCAGACCTGCTTGCCGCTTCCTCGGCCACTTTATTAGCTGTTAGGGCTACCTCTTCAGCCTTTTGGATAGCTTTTTCAGTTGCCTCCAAAGCCTTGGCAATGGCTTCCGCTACCCTCTTCTCTATCTCCTTGGATGCCCTCGCTAAAGCTTCAGAGGCATCTCTAGCCTGCTTGACAGCCTCGGTAGACCTGTTTCCTGCTTCCGCTGCTGCCTCCTTAGACACCTTCGCTGAAGCTTCAGCGGCTTCTTTAGCCTGCTTTACGGCTTCGGCAGCCTTTTTCCCTGCTTCAGCCGCTGCCTCCCTGGACGCCCTCGCCGAAGCTTCAATAGCTTCTTTAGCCTGCTTTACGGCTTCGGCAGCCCTATTTCCTGCTTCAGCCGCTGCCTCCCTGGATGCCTTCGCCGAAGCTTCAGCAGCTTCTTTAGCCTGCTTTACTGCCTCGGCAACCTTCTTTCCTGCCTCTGAGACTTCCTCTCTGGACGCCTTTACTGCGGCTTCAGCTCTAGCTACCGTTTCAGCCACGGTTCTATTAGCGCCCTCGATAGCTTTTTCTCCGGCTTGGCGAGTTTCCTCAGCTTTCTTAGTCGCCTGCGTTAATGCTTTGGCGGCTAGCTCAGCAGCCTCTTTGGCTGCTTTGCCTGCTTCCTCAGCAACTCTAGCAGCTTCAACGGCGGCTCTAACGCTGCTCTCCATTTCGTCCAGAACTTGAGGAAGCGGTTTCATTAGTAGTTTTGCAAGGTGAGTTGTCTGTTCTTCTTGGGAAAGCCCTATGTTTTTTCTAGCCATTTTTTACCTCCTCAAAATAGTGATATATCACATTGCTTTAGAGCCATTTGATGGTCTCGTTCATACGGTAATCGTTTTCTGTAGAACTGTCAACTGCTAACGAAGGTCTTCTTGCCTCCTTCATCTCTCCCCTTGGCCCTGCTATCATCAGCAGAGGCGATGATGGGCTTTGTCGCTCCCGCTTAGACTGTGTGTTACGTGGGATGGCAAGAACTACCACAGCTTGAGGAGTAATTGCTATCGCGTTCTACGCAGTTTTTCCTCTATCAAAACCGGATGATTAAACAAGATGACGGGTTGTTACTTTAACTTACTGGCTAATGTGTAATTGACATATCCCTGGGTAAAGATTAAACTCAAACGAACCAATAAAAAAGGCACCCTATACTGGGTAAAACGCGAAGGTGATATTAATGGTGAGGTGGAGTCAAGTATCATGAGCAAAGTAGAAATTAAGAGAGCAATTTGTACATTCTGTGCCGGCAATTGTGGCGTTCTGGTACATGTTAAAGACGGGCAACCGATTAAGATTGAAGGTAACCGGGAACACCCAATAAGCCGTGGTTTTATTTGCCAGAGGATTCCATATGCCATCAAATGGCTATATCATCCTGAACAGCTTAAGTATCCGCTTAAGAGAGTGGGAGAAAGGGGCGAGGGAAAGTGGCAGCGGATAACCTGGGAACAGGCCCTGGATGAAATAGCTGAAAAATTAGGTATATTAAAAGAGAAATATGGACCCGAGACGCTGGCTGTTACCGAAGGCACTGTCCGCGGTGCTCTCTTCTGGATGCGTTCACGGTTCTGTAATTTATTTGGTAATCCGCACAATACATTCCACCCCGGAGTTACCTGCGCTCTGAATCGATATTCCATCGGTCAGGCTATCGCCGGCTGGCGTGTTTGTGATAAAGCCATGACGCCGAAAAAGGCCTCCATAGAAAAGACCAATTGTATCGTGATATGGGGTAACGATACCACCAATTCGATACAGAGAGCATCCACCTGGTTAATGGAACGACGCCGTGAAAGACCCCTGCGCATTATCGTGGTTGACCCCCGCGTCACTAAAATCGCCGAAATAGCTGACATTCATCTTCGTTTGAGACCGGGCACAGACTGCGCTCTGGCGCTGGGCTGGGCAAACGTCATCATCAACGAGGGAAGATACGATAAGGATTTTATAAAGAACTGGACGGTGGGCTTTGATCAACTGGTGGAACGGGTGAAGGAATACCCGCCAGAAAAAGTTGCCGAGATTACAGGTTTAACCACCGCTGAAATAGTAGAATCAGCCAGAATGTACGCATCCACCAAACCAGCCTGGATAATAGGCGGATTGGCTCCTGACCAGATAGGCCTGAATGGTACTCGCGTAGAACAGGCATGCGCTATCTGCCAGGCGTTAACCGGCAACATCGACGTCGTCGGGGGCAGCATCATGCCCAACAGAGGCCCCGCGAACGAAAAGGGAGCCTTTATCCGTGACTCAGAGTTAGAGCTGCGCGACCTCCTCCCTGTGGAACAGAGAAAGAAACAGTTAGGTTCAGACAGGTTTAAGTTGATGACCTGGCCAGGATATGAACTGACATCAGGACCCTATGAAAAGTTTTACGGAGTCCCGGCACCGGCGATACATCGCATGGGAGCCAGCGCCCCGCTGCTATGGCGCACTATTCTTAGCCGCCAGCCTTATCCCATTACGGCGATGATAAACTGGGAAAGCAATCCAATGCTCTGGGCGGCTAATACCAAGCTGGTGTATCAAGCGATGAAGAGCCCTAACCTGGAACTGTATGTGGTTAATGAATACTGGATGACACCTACGGCTTTGCTCGCTGATTACGTGATGCCTGTGGCCAGCTGGCTGGAAAGGTCGTATATCGATACCATAGAAGACTTTGCCGATTTTGCTATTGGCGGAGAGAAGGCTATCGAGCCCCTGGGAGAAAGGAAAGAAGACTATTATTTATGGCGGGGGCTCGGCACAAGGCTGGGGCAAAAAGAGTTCTGGCCGTGGGAGACCTTTGAAGAGCATATCGCTTATCGGGTCAAGCCGATGGGCATTACCTATGAAGAATTCGTGCAGGCTGGAGCTTTAATGAGCCCTCTGGAGGAGAAAAAGTACCAGAAATATGGCTTCGCTACCCCATCCGGCAAATTCGAACTGTATTCTTCTATATTGGAGAAATTGGGGTATGACCCCTTGCCGTTTTACGAAGAACCGGCGGAAAGCCCGGTAAGGACACCGGAGGTAGCTAAAGAGTATCCTTTCATATTGAATACCGGCGGCAGGTTCATGCCGCAGCACCATTCAGAGTTCCGGCACCCCGGGATGGGTATGCGAGAAAAGCACCCTGACCCTCTGGTTGACATCAATATCGAAAATGCGCGGGAGCTGGGGATACGGGACGGCGACTGGATATATATCGAAACCAGAAGGGGCCGAATAAAGCAAAGAGCCAAGGTGACGGACCGTATTCCGCGTGGTATTGTCAACACTGAAGCCAGCTGGTGGTTCCCTGAAATGCCCGGGAAAGAGCCTTCTCTCCACGGAGTCTGGGAGTCAAACGCCAACGTCCTCGCTCTTGACGACCCGGAGTGCTGTGACCCGCTGACAGGCGGCTGGCAAAGCAGGGCGCTGCTGTGCAAAGTGTATAAAACATAACATTGCTATATGCCCCGATATAAGGAATACGGCTTCATTTTCCTAGAGGTAATATTGTCTATTGTGCTATTTGCACTATAATCAAAATAAAAATTAGGCCATTCTTCACTTAACAATCGCTTGAACTGTTACTTCAGACTGTATGTAGTAAGCCAGAGGGAAAATTCTAAAATTCTGAGTATTATAAACGGAAAATTACTCTATGAGCTTGAACATCCTCGGTTCATGTTACTTGATGGATGGAAAATTGTGGGTGCACCGGATTTTTTTCTGCCGTTGATGCTAGGATTCAATAGTCTTAAGCCCATTAGGCGAACTCCAGATTTGTCTGCAAGGTGGTTATGCAGAGTCCAGAGGAAGAGCCAATTCGAAGGGAGAGTTGAAATAATGAAAACGGATAAATTAGAGGATGCCTCACAGAAGCTATTGTCTTTAGCAGGGATAAAAATTAATGGAAACAATCCGTGGGATATCAGGGTATATAATGATAAGTTTCATCAGAGGGTCTTAGCTCAAGGTTCCCTTGGTCTGGGAGAATCTTATATGGATGGTTGGTGGGATTGTGAGACACTTGATGAATTCTTTTTCCGGGTCATCCGCGCGCAAATACAGAGTAAAATCAGAAAGAACTGGGCTTTTCTTTATCAAGTCATACTGGCACGGGCTCTTAATATGCAGTCAAGAAACAGAGCTTTTCAGATTGGAGAGAAACATTATGATCTGGGTAACGAACTCTTTGTCAATATGCTGGACAAGCGTATGGTTTATAGTTGTGGGTATTGGAAAGATGCTCACACTCTGGATTCAGCTCAAGAGAACAAGTTGGAATTAATATGCCGGAAATTAGAGCTGCAACCCGGCATGAGAATACTTGATATCGGTTGTGGTTGGGGTGGTTTCGTAAAATATGCTGCCGAGAAACACAAGGTTAAAGTAGTTGGGATCACGGTGTCCAGAGAACAAGTGGATTTCGGACGAACGTTATGTACAGGGCTTCCGGTTGAAATTAGATTTCAGGATTACCGAGATGTAAATGAAAAATTTGACCGTATCGTGTCGGTAGGTATGATTGAGCATGTAGGTTATAAGAATTACCGTACATATATGGAAGTTGTTCACCGATGTTTAGAGGATGACGGTCTATTTTTGTTACATACCATTGGTGGAAATAAATCGGTGACCTCTGTCGATCCCTGGATGAATAGGTATATCTTCCCCAACGGGATGCTACCTTCAATTAAACAGCTGGGCCAGGCGATTGAAGGATTGTTTGTCATGGAAGACTGGCATAACTTTAGCGCTGATTATGATAGGACACTGATGGGGTGGTACGGAAATCTGGAGAAACATTGGGACAAGCTAAAATCAAATTACGATGAAAGGTTTCATAGAATGTGGAAGTACTATCTTCTATCATGTGCAGGAGCGTTCCGCGCCAGGGGAAATCAATTGTGGCAAATTCTTCTTTCCACCAACGGTCTTATTGGAGGCTATAAATCTGTACGCTGAAAACTAGCGGGTCTGGTGACACCATGGATCTCGGCGGCCCGGTGCCTACAAGTCAATCGAACAGTCTGCCGGTGTTGACCTATAGGTCACAATTATTCATTTGGTGACATCTGGAGAACTGATAAAAGGGTGAGTGGGCGTTGCCCGTGGAACAATTCGCCGAGTTGTACCTTGGAGGCGCCGACCGCGATAAGCTTGATCCTGTGCTGGATGCTTGTATAACTGTCTATTAAGACATCAACTCATTCGATCGAATAGTGGATAGAATATCTTAAATCTGATATCTCCTGTTATTTTAATTACTTCGACTAGAAATGAACTAAAGACAACAATCTAGCGTTTTGTGACCCCTGGTCGTATGTCTGATGAGTTCTGCGTACGCTCCAAAAAGGATACCCCTTGCACCATAGCTACGGCAGTCGTATAATAAACATAACTAAAAAACCTTGGTTTTGATAAAGAACGGTTATCTAACAATAAAAAAATGGGTTGTATGGTACGAATGCCATTCAGGTTGCGGGAGCTTTACGGTCATGCTTTATATATGTGGCTGAATAGAAGTTAGTTACTGAAAATAAGACGGATAATAAGAGGAGTTGCAATGAGCGAAAATGATGTTTACAGTGAATTAGCCAAGAAGTTGGGTGCTCCAGTGTCCAAGCGTTTTCTCACCATACTCGACACAATGTTTACCCCAGAAGAGGCTAAGATTTGCCTCGAGTTGTATCTTCCAGCCACTTGCCCAGAACTGGCAAGCAGGCTAGGAGTCGATGAGAAAAGCCTTTCTAAAAAGCTTGATAGCCTGGTAGACAGAGGGATACTTACCAGAGGAAAGACACAGTATGCCTTTCACACGACCCTCTTAGGGTTCCATCATGATCTGGCAGATACAGGCGTTCACGCAGGGCCGCACGCAATGTCTCAGAAGGTCAAGGACCTGTGGGCAGACTTCTTTTACAATGAGTGGTCAGTCATCTGGGTAAATCAGGCTAGCGACAGGAAGAAGGCTGGAGGACATGGCATCATGATAACGCCTGCTATCGGTGCTCTCGAACTCAGCCCAAACATCAGCCCGGAGCAAATCCTGCCGCAGGAGAACTGGAAAATGCAAATCAAAGCTGCCAAAAGGAGA
>Ga0187886_1002976_pt1 | contig 13023 bp, 11 predicted proteins | sample June2016WEW_20_1_FD_133001 | JGI IMG/M metagenome (GOLD analysis project Ga0187886, IMG submission 133001) | Peatland microbial communities from SPRUCE experiment site at the Marcell Experimental Forest, Minnesota, USA - June2016WEW_20_150 | ecosystem: Environmental > Terrestrial > Soil >...
CGAAAACTCCTTATTTATTGTCAGCAGCGCCCATCCGGATAAAAATCTGCACGGGGCTGGTTTTGTAGCGCGCCTGAGCGGGTCGACCGCGGAATTTCTGAGCATTTGGTCGATCATGATGGCCGGGAAGCAGCCTTTTTACTTGCGTGAGGGTGGTCTGGCGCTCAGATTGCGCCCGGTCTTGCCAGGTTGGATGTTCACCAACGCAGGGACCGTCACTTTCAAATTCCTGGGGTGCTGCGATATCACCTACCACAATCCGAGCAGGAAAGATCTCAAGGGCAATCTGTCGGAACCAGCCCGGACCGTCATCACGACTCCGGACGGAAAAAATCTTGCAATCAATACTGGGGAGATTGTCGAGCCTTATGCCGGTATGCTGCGCAGCGGGCAAATTACCAGTTTGGATGTATATTACTGATAAACTAATCAAAGTGGAGGCAGGGATGACCGAAAATGACCCCATCGGGTGGGAGTTTCTGGATAAAGCCGGCACTTTTTCTTTGCCCGATCCGCAGTATTCTAACTACCTGTATTTTCCCCTGGCCAATGAAGCCGGAATTTTTTCGTCGATTACCCCTACATTGAATGGGGATATCAAAGCAGACCAAAATACTTTCCTGAGCATGCCCGTTTCGGTTGAGGATTTGCATAATTCTCGGGCTGCGAGAAATTTTTGGGTCTACGTCGAAGGAGTTGGGCCCTGGTCAGTTACCGGCAACAGTGCGGCGCAGCTTTCCACGAAGTTCACTGGTGCTGACACCGAGCAAGTGACCCTCGAAGCCGGTTTCTTATGGCAGCGCATCCTCCGCCAGAACTCACACATTGGTTTACAGGCCGAAGTGGTAAATTTTGTTCCTGCTGGCCCGGATAAAGTCGAGTTGATGAAGGTTACTCTGACTAACCTGAGTGACCATTCTCTGCACGTTTTTCCCACGGCGGCCATTCCCATTTTCGGTCGGTCGGCTGAAAATCTGCGCGATCATCGCCATGTGACCTCCCTTCTCCACCGCATTCGCATGCACCGCAACGGGGTTATAACCTGCCCGACTCTGTCTTTCGATGAGCGCGGGCACCAGCCTAACCAGGTGGCGTATGCTGTATTCGGCGCCACTGGAGAAGGTTATGCTCCTCAAGGTTTCTTCCCGGTGGTGGAAGATTTTATCGGCGGAGGCGGAACGCTAGACTGGCCCGAGGCCGTGGTGCAAAACTTGCCCGCCCCGGCGCACAGCGGAGACAGACTGGATGGATACGAGGTCCTGGGAGGGCTGCGCTTCAAGGATGAACAGCTTGCCTCGGGAGCCTCGAAATCTTATGTCCTGATCCAGGCCATCCTGGACAGCAGTGAGGAGTCTGACCGCCTTGTAGAACAATATGGCCGCGCGGACCTGTTTGACGATTGGCTTTTAAAGACTAAATTGGACTGGCACCAAAAATTAGACGCTCTGTCCTTCCACACCGGTGATAGCAGATTTGATGGCTGGATGCGCTGGGTGACTCTTCAGCCCATTCTGCGCAGGTTATTCGGAAATTCATATCTTCCTTATCACGATTATGGACGGGGTGGGCGCGGCTGGCGTGATTTGTGGCAGGATATCCTGTCTTTGCTGCTTATGCAGCCCGGAAACGTGGGTGAAATGTTATTCGGCAATTTCGGCGGGGTGCGTATCGATGGCAGCAATGCCACAATCATCGGTTCCCAACCGGGCGAATTCAAGGCTGATCGCAATAATATTCCCCGGGTATGGATGGATCACGGCGCCTGGCCATTCCTGACCACTCGCCTATACATTGACCAGACCGGCGACCTGGCCTTCCTGCTGCGTCCCCAGGTGTATTTTAAGGATCATCTGGTTGAACGAACCAGGTCGGTCGACCAAGCTTGGCATCCCGATCAGGGCACTTTGCTGAAGACTGCTTCAGGTGATGTCTACCAGGGGACCATACTGGAACACATTTTGATCCAGCATTTGACGCCTTTCTTCAATGTTGGAGAACATAACAACATCCTCCTGGAAGGGGCGGATTGGAATGACGCTATGGATATGGGGCGTCACCGAGGTGAAAGTGTGGCTTTTACTGCCTTTTACGCCAGCAACCTGCGCCAGTTGAGCATGCTAGTACTGGCCCTGAAGCAGATCGGGGCTTGGCAGGTCGAGCTTGCCGAGGAAATTACCATACTCATCGATCGTCTTGGCCAGCCTGTCAATTATGACTCGGTCACCGACAAACAAACTCTATTGAAGCGATATTACACCAGGGTGAACCACACTTTGACCGGGAAGAAAATTGCCATCCGTCTGGTAGACCTGGCAGCCGATCTGTCAGCTAAGGCTGGCTGGCTGTTTGCCCATCTTCGTTCGCACGAATGGGTCACCGACGGGGAAGGAAATGGCTGGTTTAACGGCTATTATGACGACGACGGGCAGCGCGTAGAAGGCGATCACCCTCTAGGAGTGCGCATGACCCTCACGGGGCAAGTTTTTGCGCTGATGGGCGGGATAGCCTCCGATGACCAGGTGGGCCAGGTGGTGCGTTCAGCCGATCGTTACCTCTACGATCCTGCTGTCGGTGGCTACCGGTTGAACACAAATTTCGGGGCGGTCTTGTTGAATCTGGGTCGTGCCTTTGGTTTTGCCTTTGGGCATAAAGAAAATGGGGCTATGTTCAGCCATATGGCAGTCATGTATGCCAGCGCCCTCTACCAGCGCGGGTTGGCCTCTGAAGGGTACAAAGTGTTGGAAGGAATTTACCGTCACTGTCAGGATTTCGGCAAAAGCCGTATGTATCCCGGTCTGCCTGAATATATCAATCCCAAAGGGCGCGGGCTTTATCCTTACCTGACCGGTTCCGCCAGTTGGTACTTGCTGACCATGGTCACTCAGGTCTTTGGCGTGCGTGGGCGCATGGGAGACCTGGAGCTTTCGCCTGGGCTGGTGACTGCCCAATTTGACCAGAATGGCGAAGCAGGCATCATCACCCTCTTTGCCAACCAAAAGCTAGAAGTGGTTTATCACAACCCTCATAAGCTCGATTTCGGCAATTATCGGATCACGGCGATTGAAATTACTCACCAATCGGTAAATTTAAAGGCGGGTGAGACGCCAGTTATTCCCAGGGCAGATTTGGCAGCATTGCCTTCTGGCCAGGTACACCGCATCGATGTCTACCTGGATACAAAATAAAAAACTTTTTCAAGAGGTCAATCTTTATGCCCATCGCAAAGAACTTGTTGGAAGTCAGCGAATATTCTGGTGAAGGGTATCTACCGCTGGTAGATTTCGACGCCTGGCGGGTAGCTGTGCTCAATTTCATCGATGAGTTGCTGCCTGGACGCCTCGATACCATGCAGCGTCATAACGAGACCGCCGAGGTGTTTGTGCTGTTGAAAGGGCGCTGTATTCTATTTCTCGGAAGTGGGGATCAGGTGGTCAGCGAGATATACGCCGAGGATTTGCGCCCGCTGAAGTTTTATAACGTCAAGAAAGGCTGCTGGCATACTCAAACGCTGAGTGAAGACGCCTCGGTATTGATTGTTGAAAACAGGGACACCACCTCAGAAAATTCTCCCACGGTCGCTCTCAGCGCCGCGCAAAGGGTTGAGTTGGTAAACCTGACTCGCCAGCTTTGGCAAGAATAGAACCGGTCAGGTTCTCTGCATATCGATGATTGAATGTGCCCCTTGGAAGAAAAGCTGGCGGAAAATGCTGGCCATTTGTTCAGGCGGATAAGGCATGCCGTTTTCCAGCCACCAGGTTACCAGGCTTAGCAGCGAACCGGCGAAATAATTAGCCAGCACATCCAGAGGGACGGCGGGTTGTGCGCCAGGGGCCGTTTGGACAAGATTGGTCCCAAAGAAAGAGCTGGCAGCCATACTGATAATTTCACGGAAACGCCCGGCAGCCGACGTGGCGCTCCCACCTCGCAGGATGATCTGGTACAGGTTAGCATTCTCACCGGCGTGCTGGAAGACCAGCAGGACCGGGTTCGTCTGCCTCATTTCAGTGAATGTCGGAATCGCCCCGGCATCGCTGGCGAGCAGGTTTGTGTGTGAAATTTGGCCGAGCAGGTCGTCTGCAATAGCGTCGATACTTTTCAGCAATAAATCTTCCTTATCGCGGTAATGCAGGTAGAAGGTCGTTCGTCCAAGGTCGGCTTTGCGGGTGATATCTTCAACCGACACCCCATCGTATCCTTTTTCGAGGATAAGGGTAAACAGGGCCTCTTTCAACATGCGCTTCGTGCGGTAAATGCGCCGGTCGGTCCTTTTGTCACTGGTTTGGTTTTCCATCTGAACACCTGTCTGTTATCAGACATGGTCGGTTAATTGCTTGTTGACATGCTCTGAAAAGCTATTATAATCTGCACTGAACAGAGTGTTTATAAATGAATTATTTGTTTATTATATCATTCTAACAAGGCTTTGGTAACTGTTTTTAATGGTGCAAAAGGCGAGGATCTCAGCCCATGCTCAATCATGGCACAAATATCGATACGGTTGCACAGGATATCCGCCCGGAAATTCACCATAACGGTAAGCCAATTATCGAACTAAGCAACGTCGATAAAGCTTATCCGACTGTGACGGGGCCGTTTTTTGCTCTGAAGGATATTAATATCACCATCGACCCTGGTGAATTTGTCTGCATTGTCGGCAAATCCGGAGCAGGAAAAACCACCCTGATCAACATGATCACCGGGGTAGATTCGCTTTCTGCAGGAGAGGTCGTAGTGAATGGCGTCTCGGTCCAGTCGATGAATGAAGATCGACTGGCCTTATGGCGTGGGCGCAACCTGGGCGTAATTTACCAGACCTTTGAGTTGATGCCCATGTTAACTCTTGTGGAAAACGTTATGCTGCCGATGGATTTCTGTGGTCTTTACCGCCCGCGGCGTAGCCGGGAACGTGCTCTGGAGCTTCTGCGCTTGGTCGAGCTGGAAGACCAGGTGGATAAACTTCCCAGTGGAATCTCGGGCGGGCAGCAGCAGCGGGTAGCCATTGCCAGGGCTTTAGCCAACGATCCTCCCATCATCGTCGCCGATGAGCCGACCGGGCGATTGGATTCAGTTACCGCAGAAACGATTTTCCAGTTTTTTGAGCAGTTAATTTCCCAAGGGAAAACAATCCTGATGGTCACGCATGACCGGAGCGCGGCCGAGCGATCATCACGCCTCCTGGAACTCGTCGATGGTGAGATTATCAACCAGGGCTTGCCGGAGAAATAATGATTAATTCACCCGTAGCCCTGTCAGAGGATGACCACCGCCCGTTGATCGAGCTTAGTAGGGTCGTCAAAGCGTATAAGACACCTGCCGGAGATTTTATCGCCTTGAAGGGCATCGATGCCCATTTTTTGCGGGGTGAGTTCGCCAGCATCATAGGTAAGTCCGGCAGCGGAAAATCGACCATGCTCAACATGATTACAGGAATTGACCATCCCTCTGCGGGCCAGGTGCGCATCGGTGACACTTACATGAAGGGCATGAGCGAAGGGAGCCTATCGGTCTGGCGCGGCCGCAACCTCGGAATCGTCTTTCAATTCTTTCAACTGCTGCCGATGCTTTCTTTATTAGAAAATACTATGCTGCCGATGGATTTCTGTAATATGTATCCGCCGGCCGACCGTGAATCACGGGCAATTGACCTGTTGAAATCGGTTGGCATGGAAAAGTACGCCCATAAACATCCCGCTTCCATCTCGGGTGGGCAGCAGCAGTGCGCTGCGATTGCCAGGGCGCTGGCCAACGACCCGCCCATTCTGATTGCCGATGAGCCTACCGGAAACCTGGATTCAAAAACAGCCGGGATGGTGCTTGAAATCTTCGACGAGCTGGTGCACAAGGGGAAAACCATTCTGATTGTGACCCACGATATCACCGTCGCCCGGCATGCTTCGCACATTTTGATTCTTTCAGATGGTGAGTTAATTGACGAGCAGGTACAACGCGCCTTTCCTGATCTATCCCATAAAACCATGCTGGCCATGACACACCGCCTTAAGAAATATACCTTTGACCCCGGCCAGCCGGTTTCCCCGGCTGGCCTTCATGGCGCAGGCCTGATCATTGTCGAACACGGAGGCATCCAGGTAAGCGCTGTAAACGGGCGAGAGACCATTATTCCAGGGCAGATCCTTGGCCCGGATTCAGTCCTGTGCCGGGGTGACTTTCTGCGGACACCTTATTCCCTGGTTGCCAGCGGAGATTCACCCCTGGTGGTCAAAATGATAGATAGTGAAGAATTGGACGCCTGGCTCAAAAAGACTCCGGAGGCGCAGGTCAAATTGAATAAACTTTGCCTTAAGGATCAAAAGCCTGGGGAGATGGAATTTTCCAGGTCCGGGGAGAAAGTCCATCCATGATCCGCCCGCGCTGGAGGAAAGTCCTGGCAGACCTGTGGAGCAATAAAGTCCGCTCACTCTTGGTGATTGCTTCGATTGCCATCGGATTATTTGCCATTGGGATCATTTCTAATATTGATACTATCCTATCCGAAGACATGAAAGTTGGTTATGCAGCCGTCAACCCGGCCAATATTCAGGTCAATGTTTCCAATTTTGATGACAGCCTGGTTGACCAAATCCGCAACGTCGATGGAGTGGAAGATGTCGAAGGGGTGTGTTCGTTAAGCATGCGTTATATGGCGGCTGCGGGCACCTGGAACCGCATCGGGATTCAGGCCATCCCGGATATTGATAAGATGAAGATCAACTTGTTAAGAAAGGAAGAGGGCGCCTGGCCGCCCACTTACCAAGAGATAGCTGTCGACCTACATCACCGTGAAGAAGCCAGCGCTCCATTAGGAGGAGAAATTGAAATCCAGTTGCCGTCTGGGAAGACGCGCAATATCAAGCTGGTGGGTGTGGTCCACGACCAGACCATCGGCTCTTCGGGGAGTGGGGGTGGTTTTTTTCTGGCCCCGCTGCAGGGGTATATATCCATGCATACCCTGAGTTACCTGGACCAGCCGCCGCTTTATAACACGCTCTATGTCACAGTAAAAACGGGCAAGAACGACGAAGACCACATCCGCGCCGTGGCTGGTCAGATTACAGATCAAATCGCAAACCAGGGCGGCGTGGTGCTTTCTACAGTGGTCAGGCGTTCGGATGATCACCCGAACAGCGTTTACACGGATGCTATCTCGGGTGTGCTATACCTGCTCGGGTTTCTGGTGGTATTTTTAAGCGGGTTCCTGATCACCAACACGTTATCCTCCTTGCTCAAACAACAGATCCGCCAGATCGGTGTGATGAAAACGATCGGGGCGCGGCGGTTCCAAATCGTAAGTATTTACATGGTTTTGATCTTCTTTTATGGGGTGCTGGCCTTTATTATTGCCGTGCCATCCTCGAGTCAGGTGGCTTACTGGCTTCTGAATTATCTGGCCCGGAGAATTAACTTCGACCTGCAGGGCTTCCGTTGGATCCCCTCGACCATCCTAATCCAGGCAGTGGTTGCCCTGATTGTCCCTCAGGTCGCGGCCATCATCCCGATTTTACACGGCTCGAACATTAAGACCCACGAAGCTCTCAGTAGCAGCGGAGCCATTAAACCTCAGGCGGAATTCACCTGGTTTGACCGGCAGATCCTGCGTATTCGCGGCATTTCCAGACCACTTTTGATTTCCTTGAGAAATACCTTTCGAGGGAAAGGCCGCCTGGCGCTGACCTTGTTTACTTTAATTCTGGGGGGCAGCATTTTTATTGCCACGTTCAATGTCAAGGAAGCTTTGATGCTGTATATCAGCAACATCAGCAAATACTTCCTGGCAGACGTCAGTCTCTCCCTGGATAAATCTTATCGGATTGAGCAGGTGCAAAGCGCTTTGGCCGATTTCCCCGGAATCAAAGCCGTAGAAGGTTGGGCTTATGCCCGCTGCGAGGTGCTGACTAACGACGGCAAGGCTGGGGAAAGCGTGGATATACTTGGCGTGCCTCCTCGAAGTAAACTGATTGTCCCTATCTTGCTTTCCGGGCGTTGGTTAGAGCCGGGCGACCAGAATGCCATCGTGCTCAACGAACGGTTCATGTCTGTCTATCCAGACCTCAAATTGGGTGATACGCTCAACCTGCGCGTGAATGGCAGTAAATCCTCCTGGGTGGTGATAGGTTTCTTCCAACTGGCCGGCAATAGCACAGGCTTCAGGGCTTATAGCAATTATGACTATCTTGCCCACCTGATCGGCGAGCCTGGTCAAGCAGCGGCCTACCGGATCGTGGCTCAACGCCCGGATTTGAATATAGCCCAACAAGAGCAGTTGGGCAGCCAGATTGAAAAGTTCTTGCGAGCTAAGGGCTATGGCATCAGCGACGTCACTGCCGGGTATTACTCGACGGATTCGGCTTCTGCCGGCTTGAATACTTTAACTACCTTCCTGGTATTTATGGCAGTGTTGATCGCCGCGGTTGGAGCGATTGGTCTCATGGGCACAATGAGTATGAATGTGATGGATCGCACGCGTGAAATTGGCATCATGCGTTCGATCGGCGCTTCTGACCGGATGGTGATGAACCTGGTTATCGTGGAGGGAGTGTTGATTGGGATGATTAGTTGGGTGATCGGCTGCCTTCTGGCATTTCCGATCAGCAGTATGCTGTCAGACACGATCAGCTTATCTTTATTCAATGCTCCCACCAAATTTGCTTATACGCCGAAAGGTTTCTTAATCTGGCTTGGATTGGTCTTATTTCTGTCTGTCCTGGCCAGTGTTCTGCCCGCCCGCAATGCTGCCCGCCTGACCATCCGGGAAGTCTTGGCATATGAATAATATGAGATATTGTGGTTGCATCGATTCATTAGAAGGGGTAATCAGAAGTGCTGGTAAATCCTAAACCTCTAAGACTATATCTCACTTTTACGTTCGTGATGGCTATCCTGGCTGTAACCGGCTGCGCAGGAGTAAATCTTGGCCCTGTTACTCCCACACAACAACAGACCGCTCAAGCCGCTCCCTCAGGAGGTCAATTTCTCGCTGAAGCCAGGGTGGTGCCCAACCAATACGCCTCGTTGAGCTTCTCAATCCCGGGTATCATCGAAGAAGTGCTGGTGAAAGAGGGTGAGCAGGTCACGGATGGACAGATAATCGCCCGGTTGAAAGGCTCCGACCAGGCGCTGTCTTTGATTTCACAGGCCCAAGTACAGGTATTGTCTGCCCAAAAAGACTTGGACGATTTGGATGATAAGGCCAAGCTGGCAGCAGCAGATGCCCAACTGAAGATGGCCAGCGATCAGATCGAGCTGAAAAATGCCAAGGATGCCAGGCAGAGCCTTGATTATCAGCAAGTAACCCAGGATACCCTGGATAATTTACGCGCTCGCTATCTATTGGCGCAAAGGGATTTTAAAGACGCCCAGGATGATTACAATAGTGTTAAAGATCGCTCCGATACCGACCTGGATAAAGCGGCTGCCCTGGATAATCTTTCAGCCAAGAGGCAGATACGCGACCAGGCTCTGTATAACCTGAATAAAGCTCTCGAGCGCCCCGAACAAAATAAAATCGATAAAGCCGATGCTCGCCTGGCTCTAGCCGAAGCTGCCGTAAAAGATGATCAGTCCACATACAATAAATTGAAGGGCGGGCCAGACCCGGACCAGCTTCAATTGCTGCAAGCCAGGCTTGCTGATGCCCAATCCCAGTTGAAAGCAGCCCAGACTGGCCTGGCTGGTCTTGATCTCAAAGCTCCTTTTGCCGGGACTTTGATTTCCAGCAGCCTGGATGTAGGCGAAGCGGTCGCTCCGCAGACCGTGGTAATGCTGGGAGACGTTTCTTCGTGGAAAATTGAGACAACCGATCTGACCGAACTGGAGGTCCCTGGAGTTAAGCAAGGCGATCCCGTCCAGATCACATTCGATGCTATTCCAGACCTGAAGCTCCCCGGACACGTCAACCGCATTCAAGAAATTGGAGTGGACCGGCAGGGAGATATTGTCTATAAAGTGTACATAGACCTCGATAAGCAGGATATGCGGTTGTTGTGGAATATGAAAGCTTTCGTTTCATTCGGAAGCAACTCCTAAAGGCAGGTGCACAGGTGAAATTCTGGATTGACATCCGCATCTTCAGGATCAAATGCTTGCTTGCACTGGCCTGCATGACCTTCATTCTTTGCCCGTGGGGTTTATCTGCCTGCAGCACAGCCTCTAAGAATCCAGCCATAACGCCAACCCCAATCAGGTCTGAACAGGCCAATACCATTCAGAGCGAGGTGCTGCCCGCCCGTTATTCGGATCTGGGCTTTGCCTCGGTGGGGAAGGTTGAAGCGATCCAGGCCGGCGAGGGGGCGGTGGTAAAGAAAGGCGACGTGATTGCCCGCCTGGAGGGCGCTGACCAGGCCAAAGCAGTTATCTCAACGGCTGTGTTGCATGTCGTCTCTGCCCAGCAAGCCCTCAACAACCTGAATGAAAAAGCCGGGCTGGCCGCGGCCGATGCTTATACCGCTGTAGCCAATGCCCAAACTGAATTGAAGGACGCCACGGACAAGCGCAATGATCTGAACTACAAGCGGGTGAACGAGTATACCCTGGAAGGCATCCAGGCCCAACTCATCCTTGCTGAGAATGCAGTTAAGACTGCGGAGGATGCTTTTAACCTAGTCGCGGATCTATCCGAGGACGACCCTAACCGCGCCCAGGCTATGCTGGCTCTATCCCAGGCGCGCATCCATCGCGACCAGATCGAAAGGAACCTGACCTATGCCCAGGGGGCGCCGGATGTCAGAGATGTGGCTGAGGCTGATGCCAGGTTGGTGAAAGCCAAGGCTTCGCTGGAAGATGCCCAACGCCAGTATGACCGGGTAAGAAGCGGTCCGGACCCGCGTGACCTTGCGCTTGCCCAGGCAACCCTCAATAATGCCCAGGCGCAACTTCTGGCAGCCCAATCAGACCTGGCTGACCTGCAACTGGTAGCGCCTTTCGATGGCACGGTAGTTGACAACCCATTCAAAGTCGGTGAGGTAGCCGAGGCTGGAACATTTGTCGTTCTGGGGGACCTGAATATCTGGCAGATACAGACCACCGACCTGAAAGAAGTGGATGTGGTTGGAATAGAACCCGGTGATGCGGTCAAAGTCTATTTTGACGCCATTCCGGGCCTGGAATTGGACGGTAAAGTGAATCGCGTTAAGGGGCTTGGCGAGGATAAACAAGGCGACATCCTTTATACCGTTATTATCGATCTGTCTGGAAATGACCCGCGCCTATTATGGAAAATGACTGCCAGGGTGAATTTTAGAAAATCAGGTCAATGATGGAAATCCCCGTTTTGTGGGGATGGAAATCCCCGTTCTGTGGGGATGGAAATCCCCGTTCTGTGGGGATCGGGGGAACGGTTTACCAGCTCAGCCATTTTATAGGGATGATCTCGACGACCTGGTTGTATTGAGCTTCTTTGGCAAGGTCCCATTCGTACTTGCTGAGAAATGCTGCGGTCAGCGCCTCTGTTAATGGCAGCGGGGTGCACGCAGCCATACCTTCGCAGATCACCGGGTGACTGCCATCTTCCAGGGCCAGTACGACCCAAGGATTTTGCTTGAGATTGCGACTTTTAAAACTGTTTGGGTCGATGCCAATGTATAATTTGCCTTCGTGCCATACGAACCACACTGGGGTGAGGTGGGGTTTCCCATCCGGCCGCACACTCCCAAACCAGATGGTTTGCTGTTTTTCGAGCTTTTCTATTGCTTCAGGAGTTAATGTCGAACTCATTTTGTTCCCTTTCGACCCCACCAATCTTTGATCATTATAAAGAATTATAGACCTGAATATGCCCATCCAACCAACCGTCCTCGCCAATGCTGTGACGAATACGTTGTCAAGGACAGCCGCCCTGATCGATTTATATGGACCTCGCCTGGCAGGTTCAAGAAGCTGTGCACTGGTTGCTAAAGATATTTGTTCAGACCTGGCCCAAATATGCGGAAAAGCCTCCCTGGAGCAATTTGAAACCCATACGGGAGCTTTTATGGGATTTTACAAGATTAACACCCTGGTCTACTTGTGCGGGTTGGTCTCTATATATCTACACCTGGCCTGGCTGACCGACGAGGGCGAAAGGCTTACCTATTGGGGCTTGAACGAGGTGATTAGCAGGCGAGCAAAAGCGGCGAAAGTCCAGAAGCCTAGGTTGCATGACTTCCGGCGGGATTTTGCGTTGAATTTTCTGCGCAATGGAGGCGATATTTTTACACTTCAAAGATTATTAGGCCATGCGGATTTACAGGTCTTACGGCGCTATTTGGCACAGACCGAGGGCGATTTGAGAGAAGCACACCGGCGAGTAAGTCCTGAGGATAATTGGAAGATGTAAAGAGTGAATATTATCTGCAATTAGGGCCGCGTCCCCACTCCCCTTGGTCATCGTAAGAACGTGAGTTAGGCCAACCTGTTGCATTCCAAACTGCATCGAAAGTCGGTCTTAAGGCACGGGCGATATCAGATGGGTAACTTTCGAATATTGTTTCTGGCACGATGAGGGTGTCTCGGTCAATTGGAAAAACATTATCATGCCAAGCATCCAAGTTATGACTAACAGCCATCGTGTAACCAGAAACTCCAAGTAGCGAAACCATGAGTGAAATAGGTGGCGAAATAGTCATTTGCTTCTGCGTGTTAAGGTAAATTTCTACACACTCGATTAATGCTCGTTCGAACATAGAGCTTGGAATTACCAGATTTTCCCTTGGTCTCAATATCGCGGTATCAACGGCTTCGATAATTCCGTTTCGATTTATCTGAACGTAACCATAAGACTTTCCGGTTTGATGTGTGGCCGTTGTAAGTAAACCATCGAAATTGTGTCTAAAATTTGTGACAGAACCAGAAGGAGGTCTAAGAGGCCAAGGATTTCTTGCGATTTCACCAAGAGAGAATGATATCGCTGGTTCAAAGGCCACATAAGGTATCAAATGAACAACAATGCACGCTCCAGAAATAAGGGGAGTAGGCGTCTGTTCAGCGAGGATTGAGCCAAGCCTCCCATCACGGAAAAGTCTTATCTTTTCAGTTAGCGTACCAGATTGA
>Ga0187886_1002979_pt1 | contig 13010 bp, 11 predicted proteins | sample June2016WEW_20_1_FD_133001 | JGI IMG/M metagenome (GOLD analysis project Ga0187886, IMG submission 133001) | Peatland microbial communities from SPRUCE experiment site at the Marcell Experimental Forest, Minnesota, USA - June2016WEW_20_150 | ecosystem: Environmental > Terrestrial > Soil >...
AACTGCTTGCGCCTTTTTTTCTCCCGCATCCAATATGTGGAGGATTTCTTCCTTATTTTTTATGAGCTTATTCCTTTTTTCCTGTATGGGCTCTAGAAATTTAATCAGTAGGCTGGATAGCTCCTTTTTACATTCCGTGCATCCGATCTGGGCCTTGCGGCAGCGTTCGTCGATTTCCTGATTGCGCAGAGGGGCGAATACCGCGTAATAGTTATGGACATTGCATTTTTCCGGATGTCCCGGGTCAGTAATTTTGATCCTGGCCGGGTCAGTGAACATACTCTGGACTTTTTTGCGTATGGACTCAGGCTCTTCTGAAAGCGCGATATAGTTATTGTAGCTCTTGCTCATCTTCCTTCCGTCAAGCCCCAAAAGGCGCTTCTCCTTAGTAAGGAGTGCTTCGGATTCCGGAAATATTTCTTTTTTATATATGTGATTAAATCTCCTGACAATCTGACGGGTCAGTTCCAGGTGCGGAAGCTGGTCTTCTCCAACGGGAACAACCTATGCCTTGTAAAGGAGAATATCCGCTGCCTGCAAAACCGGATACCCCAAAAATCCATAGGTGCTTAAATCGCGGTTTTTTACCTCGCGTAGCTGCTCCTTGTATGTCGGGCAGCGTTCAAGAAGCCCCAGCGGTGTAATCAGCGAAAAGGCCATATACAACTCAAGATGCTCTTTTACATGGGACTGTATGAAAATCGTTGACTCGGAAGGCTTGATACCGCAGGCAATCCAATCCATGACGTTATCAATGGCGTATTCCTTTAAATCTTTGGTGTTTGCATATTCAGACATAAGCGCGTGCCAATCGGCGACCATAAAAAAACATTCATATTGTTCCTGTAGCTTCACCCAGTTATCGAGCGCCCCAACAAGGTGGCCTAAATGAAGCCTGCCGGTAGGCCGCATCCCGCTTAATATCCGCTTCTTCATATTTCTATTCGAGCTTCCTGGCTATTTTTTCTATTTCGTACGCCTCGACGATATCGCCTTCCATCATCTGGTCGAAGCCGGTAAAAGTCATGCCGCATTCGAATCCTTCTGCTACATCGCGCACATCATCCTTAAAACGTTTAAGGGAAGATAATTTTCCCTCAAAAACAATTTCTCCGTTGCGTACTATATTAATTAAGGCGGTGCGGTTAAATTTTCCTTTGCTGACGAAACAGCCGGCGACCAACCCCGCCCTTGAAAGCTTAAGGACCTTACGCACTTCCGCCTTTCCCAGGAAAGTTTTCTTGAGCTTTGGCTCAAGCATGCCTTCCACAGCGGCTTTTATGTCATTGGCGAGTTCGTAAATTATGTTATACATCTTGACATCCACGCCTTCTTTCTGTGCGATTTCTCCTGCCAGGTCTTCAATACCGATATTAAAACCAAGTATCAGCGCATTTGAAGCAACGGCCAGGATAACATCGGAATTATTAATATTACCGACTCCGGTATGGATGATATCAAGTTTAATCTCTGAGACATTTAAACGCTCCAGCATTTCTTTTATCGCCCCTAAAGACCCCTGGACATCTGCTTTGATAATCAACTTCAATTCTTTGATTTTTCCCTCTTTTATCTGGGCATGCAGGTCTTCCAGGCTTATTCTCTTAACCGACTTAAGCTGCATCTGTTTCTCTTTCTCCAGGCGCATAGCCACCAATTCCTTGGCTCTTCTTTCATCATCAATAACAAAGAACGGCTCACCTGCGGCAGGGACAGCCGAAATTCCCAGGACCTCGACCGGAAAAGAAGGGCTGACACCAGTTACGGATTGACCCCTGTCATTAAACATAGCCCTGATTTTTCCGTAAAAAGTACCGACGACTATGTTTTCATTAAGGCGCAGCGTCCCGTTCTGAACAAGCAATGTCGCGACAGGCCCCCTACCCTGACTCATCTTTGCCTCTATCACTACGCCGCGCGCAAGGCGGTTAGGATTAGCCTTTAATTCCAGCATCTGCGCTTCAAGAAGAATCATCTCCAGAAGGTTATCTACACCGGCTCCTGTCTTTGCCGAAACAGGTACGGTAATTGTCTTTCCGCCCCAGTCCTCGGCGGCAAGGCCGTGTTCTGATAACTGCTTCTTTACCTTATCGAGGTTTGCCTGCGGTTTATCTATTTTGTTTACGGCTACAATAATAGGCACCCCTGCGGCGGCCGCATGGTCTATTGCTTCCTCTGTTTGAGGCATTATCCCATCGTCAGCAGCCACAACCAATACAACTATATCGGTAACACTAGCCCCCCTTGCCCGCATCGCGGTAAAAGCTTCATGGCCGGGTGTATCCAGAAAAGTAATCCCCCCGTGAGGAAGAGCTACGCGGTAAGCGCCGATATGCTGAGTTATGCCGCCATGTTCTTTCTCCGCAACTTTTGTCTTACGTATGGCATCAAGAAGAGAGGTCTTGCCGTGGTCAACGTGCCCCATAAAAGTAACGATGGGCGAGCGCGGCAGGAGGTCACCTAAAGCATCCTTCTCTTGATGAACACTCAAAGCCAGCTCTTCTGCATCCGGTGCCTTTTTTATCCCGCAACGGTATTTTTCGCAAAGTTTAACCACTACGGGCTCATCCAGCGATTGATTAATACCGACCATTACCCGCATATCCATAAGAGTTTTTATAATTACAGAGGGTTTTTCCTGTAGTTTTATTGCCAGGTCTTTAACTGTAATAGGCAGCTCTAATTCAATCTCTTTTAGCATAACAGGAGCTGCCGGTTCTGCATGGACCTTTTCTTCTATTTTTGGGCTAACGGGCGGCGTAACGACAGGCTTCTTGATTTCCGCTGTTTCTTTTTTAAGAGGGGGTGTTTCTTTTTTTATCGGCGCTGGCCTTACCGCTGTTTCTTTTGTTACGGCTGGCGCAGGTGGCACTTCTATTCTTTTGGGAGGAATTACCGGGGCAATCGGTTTTTTAACTACAACTTCTTCTTTCCGGGGTGGAGTGATTTCCTTTTTTACCGCGGCCCTCGGCTTAACAGGTACGCCCTTCTTTTCTTTTAAGGGTAGCCCCTTCTTAGGCAGCTTTTTTATTACTTTGGTTTTTGCGGCCTTGCTTGCTGCCTTCTTTTCTTTTTTGGGGAGCGCTTCTTTATTGACGGTTGCCTTATTTTTCTTTATTATTTTAGCCATCGCTATTTCACCTGCTATTATTTAAGCTTACCTGCCTGTTCTATTAAACTCTCTGCCTTCTTTTGCCCGATACCTTTTACCTTTGTCAGCCCTTCTACGCCTGCCTTGAGAATATCTTCTATATTGCTTATGCCGGCGGCCTTTAGATTATCAAGTGTTTTTTCACCTATCCCGGACAACTCCTTCAGGAAAGGAGCTTTTTCTTTTTTCTTTTTCTTGGTTTCTTTTTCCACTTTTTCTTCGGCAGGGGCTGCTTCTTCCTTTTTGACTTCCTCTGCCTTTACCGGCTGCATACCGGCGGCTGTTTCCTTGGTGCGGATATCCAGTTCCCATCCGATGAGCCGGGAGGCCAGGCGCACATTCTGGCCGTGTTTGCCGATAGCAAGCGAAAGCTGGTCTGTTGCAACAATGACTTCCGCTTTCATATGCTCCTTATCCAATTTAATCTCGGAAACCTCTGCCGGCGAAAGCGCTGCTTTTATATATTCCCTTATATCATCGCTATAGCGCACTATATCGATTTTCTCTGCCTGTAATTCTCCGACTATATTTCTGACGCGGTTACCCCGCATGCCGACGCATGCGCCCACGCAATCTACTTTTTCATTTTTTGAGGAGACCGCTATCTTTGTGCGCTCTCCAGGCTGGCGTGAAATGGACTTGATCTCCACGATACCTTCATAGATCTCAGGCACCTCCAGTTCAAACAATTTCTTCACTAGATTCGGGTGGGCGCGGGAAAGTATGATCTGCGGGCCTTTTGTCTCTTTCTTTACATCCAATACATAAGCCCGTATCCTCTGGCCCTGCCTGAATTCTTCTTTCGGGGACTGTTCCCGCTTCGGCAACAACCCTTCAGCTTTACCTAAAAGGTCGACAATGATACTACCTTTTTCAAAACGATATACCGTGCCGCTTACAATCTCTCCGACCCTGCCCTGGAAATCATTAAAGATAACATCTTTCTCTGCTTCCCTCATTTTCTGCATTATCACCTGCCGGGCGGTAGATGCCGCGATACGGCCGAAATTAATCGAATCTATCTCCTTGTCATTCAGAAACGCCCTGATTTTCCCGGTAGCAGGATCCAGCTGCACTTTCAACTCTTCTTCGGGCTTGACGTCTATTACCTTTCTTGCCGCGCTTAACAAAGCGCTTTCAATAGCCGCAAGCAGCACTTCTTTTTTTATCCCCTTTTCCCGCTCAATCTGTTCAATTATTGCTAATAGTTCTTGACTCATATGCGCTCCGGATTCTAGTTTTTACCTATGGTTTGTTTTCCTTTTCGTATATTTTGCAGTTTTATCTGTAATTCTATGCCGTCTACGACAAGATATAAATCTTCCTCAGTAACCATTTTTATTTCGCCTTCAAATTCCAATTTTCCCGCAACCGGCTGATAGAGAAAAACCCTGACCGTCCTGTTAAGGCAGCGCGAGAAATCACTCTTTGTTTTAAGGGGCCTGTCCAGTCCCGGGCTTGAAACCTCCAGGATATAACTTTCCTGAAGGAGATTTTTTTCATCAATTATTATCCCGAGCTCCCGGTTAATAGCGGCGCATTCCTCTAAACTAATTCCGCCTTCAGGCTTATCAACGAGCATAGTTAAAATAACCTTGCCCCCTTCAAAACGATGCGTAAGCTCTACTAAATCCACAATTCTCGTAACCAGATACCCGCTAATAATCTGCCGCAGCTCTGTAGCAAATGCCTCTCTATCCATTTATAATCCTTATTATTTCATTATACACCTGTTCCGGAGTAGATTTTATCTTTTTTGCGTCCCGGCGCACCTTTAATTCCAGGTTTTGCTGCTGCAGGAATTCCTTTCCGATAATTACCTGTAAGGGGATACCTAATAAATCGGCGTCTTTGAATTTTACTCCCGGGCGCGTATCACGGTCATCCAGAAGCGCATCCACGCCATTCTCACGCAGCTTTTTGTATATATCCATGGAACCGGACATTATCTGTTTATCACTGACATCTAAAGGCAGGATGATGACTTTATAAGGTGCAACTTCCATGGGCCAGATGATACCTTCTGAGTCATTATTCTGTTCGATAACAGCCGAAATAAGCCGCGACACCCCTATCCCGTAACAACCCATAATAATCGGTTGAAGTTTTCCTTTGGCATCAAGAAAATTTGCATTAAGGGTAGATGTATATTTAGTGCCGAGTTTGAAGATATGGCCCACTTCAATACAATTTATTGTTTCCGTAGACGTCCCGCATATGTCGCATTTTTCTTTCCCTGTATCCTTGGCCGTTCGATTCGTGTTACATTTCGCACAACGTAAAACCAGGTCTTCCCCGTTTTGGGCCGGAACCATGAATTCGTGGGAGACCTTGCCACCCATAATGCCGGAGTCGGCCTCCGTAATAAGCGTATCAAGGCCCAGGCGGCTGAATATTCTCCGGTAGGCCTCATACATCGCCTGATAATTCTTATCAAGTCCGGCTTCATCGTTATCAAAACTATAGGCGTCTTTCATAATAAACTCGCAGGCCCTAATTAAGCCGAAACGCGGCCGCATCTCATCGCGGAACTTTGTCTGTATCTGGTATAATATAAGGGGCAGCTGCTTATAGCTGGAGACATGGTTCTTTACTAAATCAGTGATTACCTCTTCGTGCGTAGGGCCAAGGCACAACTTACGGCCCCGCCTGTCGGAAAACCTGAACATCACTTCTCCAATATCCTTATCACGGCCTGTCTTCTGCCACAATTCCAGGGGTTGCAATGCCGGTAGCAGCAATTCACTGGCTCCACAGGTATCCATCTCCTGCCGGATGATATCTTCAATCTTTTCTAAAACCCTTAAGCCCAGGGGTAAATACGAATACGCGCCTGCCATAAGCATGCGCACGAGCCCGGCGCGCAGCATTAGTTTATGGCTTACGCACTCTGCTTCCTGCGGTGTTTCTTTTAAAGTCGGGATAAAATTCCTTGACCAGAGCATATCTTTAGCCTTTATTAAACATTTCTTTGGGCAGAGTTACTCCTGCTTTCGTAAAAAGATTATAAAATGAAGGCAAGACCCCTGTCGCATGCCAGGCGCCCTTTACCTTGCCATCTCCGGCAATCCCTTCCATTTCATAAACAAAGATATCCTCAAGAGTAAATTCTTCTCCTTTTAAGGCGCCTACCTGCGTAATATTAGTGATTTTACGTGAACCATCCAAAAGCTGTTCCTGCTGGACAATAAGATTAATGCTGGTTGCAATCTGGCGGTGTATTGCCTGCAGGCTTATCGGGATACCTGAAGTTAAAATCATTGTTTCCATGCGGTAAATAACATCCTTTGGTGAATTGGCATGGAGGACGGCAAGGGAACCCGTATGCCCTGAGCAGATTGCCTGCAACATATCCAACGCCTCGGCCCCCCTTATCTCTCCGATAATAACCCTGTCCGGCCGCATCCTTAATGAATTAGTAAAAATCTCTCTTATGCTTATCTCGCCTTTTCCTTCGACGCTTTTCTGCCTTGCCTCCATACGTACCACATGCTCCTGATTCATGCGCAATTCAGCAGTGTCCTCGATAGTAATTATACGGTCCTCGTTGGGTATAGCGGAGGAAAGGACATTGAGGGTAGTGGTTTTACCGCATCCAGTGGCGCCGGAGAAAATGATATTTACCCTCGCCCTTATGCAACCAATCAAAAAATCAGCCATCCGTCTGTCCAATGTCCCTAAATTAATCAGGTCCTCTACAGTATTAATCTCTTTTAAAAACTTTCTGATTGTCAGTATCGGGCCATCCAGGGCAAGGGGTGGGATAACAATGTTTGCGCGCGAACCGTCTTGAAGGCCGACTTCCGTGTAGGGATTGAATTCGTCGACGTGGCGGCGGGTAAGCGCAAGCATTTTATGGATCAGGTACATAAGCTGGTTACTGTCTTCAAAAGTTATGCCGGTAAGAGTCCTCTTTCCGTCTTTTTCCGCGTAAATCTTTTTCGGGCCATTGACCATAATCTCTGTGATGCGGGGATCCTGTAAAAGTTTTTCCAGGGGGCCGTATCCGGTCAACTCGTCTATTAACTCCTGAGTTATCCTATTTTTCTCCTCTTCCGATATGCTCCTATAATCGTGCTGCTTCAATATTTCTTCAAGGACCATGCTGATTCTTTCTTTTAATTCCAAAGGGTCTATTTTCTCCTTTGACGCTAAAGCGCTGTAGGCGGCGACTATTTTCTTCTTTATCTGATCCTTAAGCGTATTCTGCATTTATCCCTCCGCTATTTCTTTTAACAAAATACTGCCGGCCTTGCTTGCCGATATTTTACGTACGGGCTTGCCTTTTTTAAAGAGGAGCCCCTCTTTACTGCCGAATGCTACACCTATATCCGCTGCCTTTGCTTCTCCCGGGCCATTGACTAAACAGCCCATAACTGCCACTGAAAGCGGCCGAGTTGAAAGTTTAGGGTTTGCGGTTAACAACTTATTTTCTAATTCTTTGACTATCCCTGGTAAATCAACTTCGCAGCGCCCGCACGTCGGACAACTGATTATGCCCGGGCCGAAATGCCTAAGCCCAAGGGAGGAAAGTATGGTCCTGGCAACCCCTACTTCCTGTAATGGGGCAGCTGTAAGCGAAACCCTGATAGTATCGCCTATCCCATCTAACAGCAATACCCCCAGGGCAATACCGGACTTTATAGTTCCATTGGTCTCGGAGCCGGTCGCTGTAACTCCTAAATGCAGGGGGTAATCGCAAAGGCGTGCAATTTTGCGGTAGGCCTCTATCGTCTCTATAACGTCGGATGCCTTAAGTGAGATAACTATATCATAAAATCTTGATTTTTCAACCATTCTTATATAGCTTAAGGCTGATTTTACGAGCCTGTCTGCCATACCGCTCTTTGCGCCAGCTTCCCTTACAGAACCGGAATTTAACCCTATCCGTAAAGGTATATTAGCGCTTTTAAGGGCACCTACTACCGAAGCCACTTCTTCTTTCTTATAAATGTTACCTGGATTAAGCCTGATTTTATCTGCCCCATTTTCAATCGCCTTTATTGCAAGACGCCAGGAAAAATGTATGTCGGCCACCAGCGGCACCTTTACGCCAGCTTTGATCTTTTTAATGGCCGCGGCATCTTTTTCGTCTTTTACGGCAAGCCTTACGATTTCACAGCCGGCCTTTTCTAATTCCGCGATCTGGCAAAGCGTATTCTCTATATCCGCGGTCCTGGTCTTGGTCATCGACTGAACAGCTACCGGATGGCCGGAGCCGACCGTAATCTTGCCTATTTTAATAGTCTTGGTTTTACGCCTTTTTATTTTTACCATTTTAAGAAAAACCTGTAGATTTTATCCCCGTAAATCCTCATTATATCATTATAGGTAAAGATAACGAACAAAGAGAAAATAAGTGTAAGGCCCGCCCTGGTTATGAACTCTTCGGTCTTTTTACTCAATAATTTTCCCCTGATCTTTTCAAGGCCCAGGAACATGACGTGTCCGCCATCCAGAACCGGCAGAGGTAGAAGATTACAAATACAAAGATTTATGGATAATACCGCAAAAAGGTTTATAAGCGGTATTAAACCCTGAGTCGCTATCTTGGCGGTGATGAAATAAAGCCCCAAAGGCCCCGCAGCAGAATCTCTAATCGATAATCTACCCGTAACCATAAACCATAGCGCCTTGTAAGTCAATACGGTTAAAGACCAGGTCTTCTTGATGCTGCGTTTAAATGATTCCAGGAACCCGTAACGCATAGTTATAATTTCATCCCCGGGGAATATGCCCAGAAGCCCCATACTGCGCCTTTGGCCGAATGTATCCTTGTATTGCTTTTCTTTTATAGGCACCAATACATCAAATTCCTTGTTTTCTCTAGAAACTAAAAGCCTGACCACATCCGGTTCTTTCTTGGATTGGACAATCTTCTGTAAATCCTCAAAAAACCGCACCTTCTTTCCGTCTACGGCAAGTATCCTGTCTTCTGCCACAAGCCCCGCCTCTTTTGCCCCAAACCCGTCAATAACACCGCCGATTTTTGTGGTTACCGTAGGGTATCCGACAAAAAATATCAGCCAGAAACAGAGGAATCCCAATATATAATTAAAAAGCGGGCCGAAGAATATAATCCAGAAACGCCTCCCCGGGGGTTGCGCAAGATATTCATCGGGCTTACCGCTATATTCATCGAGATTATCCCCGGCAAGTTTTATATATCCGCCAATGAGCACGGTCTTAACCCCGTATTCGGTATCGCCCTTCTTTCTGCTGAATATCTTTCGGCCTCCTATCCCCACAAAAAATTCCTGGATCTTGACACCCAGTTCCCTTGCCATAAGGTAATGGCCGAATTCATGGACCAATACGGTTATACCTAAGATAAATAAGAATATAAATATACCGTAAATAAAATCAAGAAATTGCATCATTTTATCAGTTTAAGCTAGTGATAACCTCTGCCGCCATTTTTCTTGCCCAGGCATCCGCCTCGAGTATATCTCTAAGAGCGGGTTTTTCTTTGCCCCTGTGCCTGCTTAGGACTTTCTCAATAACGTCCGGTATCGAGGAGAAACTAATCCGCCCTTTTAGGAATTCATCTACGCTTATTTCGTTTGCGGCATTTAATACGCAAGGCGCCGTGCCCAATTTCTTTGCTGCCTTATACGCTAATCCCAGACAGGGAAACTTCCCGTAGTCCGGCCTTTCAAAACTCAATTCCTCCAGACGATAAAAATCAACTCGCGCCAGCCTGTTAGGCAGACGGTCGGGATAGGAAAGCGCATATTGTATGGGTATGCGCATATCTGTAGCAGAAAGTTGCGCCAGGATAACCCCGTCTACGAATTCAACCATAGAGTGTATAATTGCCTGCGGGTGGATAAGTATTTCTATATTTTCAAGTTCCGTGTCAAACAAGAACATTGCCTCCAGAAGCTCAAGGCCTTTGTTCATTAGCGTTGCGGAATCAACGGTAATCTTCCTGCCCATTTTCCAGCGCGGATGCTCCAGGACCCTGCCGAGAGATGCTGTGCGCATCGCTTTTTTACTTACCTTCCTGAATGGCCCGCCGGATGCAGTCAGATAAATCCGCCTTACCTTTCTATTATCCTCCCCTTCAAGGCACTGCCATATGGCAGACTGCTCGCTGTCGACGGGAATAATTTTCGCATTATTGCGCCTTGCCGCCTCCATCACAATAGGGCCTGCCATAACCATCGCTTCTTTATTGGCAAGAGCAATCTGCTTGCCATTTCTTACCGCTTCTAACAGCGGGATAAGGGCACTAGCGCCGCTCGTCGCAAGCAATACCTCTTCTACCTGAGGCATTGCCGCTATTAGAGCCAGGCCCTCTTTACCTATTAATAATTTTGTTTTTCCCAGGGACCCTTTTATTTTATTTGCCGAAACAGGGTCGCCTACGCATACGGATAACGGCTTAAACTCCTTTACCTGTCTTGCTAATAATTCGATATTGGAATTAGTGCTTAGCGCCGCAACTTTAAATTTCCCCGGGAAACTCCTTATTACTTCCAACGCATTAAGGCCGATAGACCCTGTTGAACCCAGTATCGCCAGAGTTTTCATTTTATAAAGATGCTTAAGTAAAAATAGAAAACTGGTGCGGTAAATAAAATACTATCCAATTCATCAAGGATGCCGCCCATCCCGGGGAGGATATTCCCGGAATCCTTCACGCCGCAATCACGCTTTATCAAAGATTCCGAGAGGTCTCCCAGTTGGCCGATAATCCCCAGAAAAATGCCTACGCAGGCGAGATGTATCAAGGATAAGTGCAAAACCGGCTTCATGGCCATCGCCCCTAATACGCTAAAAATGATCCCGCCCACAGACCCTTCAACGGATTTTTTCGGGCTTATGCGCGGCATTAACGGCTTTTTTCCGAAACGTGTGCCGATAAGGTATGCGCCTATATCACCGCCCTTGGTAATCAATAACACCATGCTTAAAAGCCCTATGCCGTCCTGAAGGTTACGTATCTTTATTAAAAAGCTTAAAAACCAGGAAACATACAGTATCCCGAATATGGTCGTGGAGATATCTACTACGACGCCGTTGTTGTTGCGGCGCTTAAATTGCATAACAATGAGAAAAATAAGGCTTAAGACTATAAACAGGAGCTCCCAGCGCTTTGTGAGTTCAAAACGAAGAAGTATGGAAAGTGGTATAAGCGAGCCCATGACGACGCCAAAGTATTTGTAGATACCTATACCCTTAATTTCTAGCATCGTGAAGAATTCGTAAAGCCCAAGGATTATAAAAACCATGATAGCCACATCGAAGACCGGCTCATAGAATATGGCCGCGATAATTATGGCTATAAGCACTACCCCGCTAATTATTCGTTTTACGAGCATCGAGACCGCCAAATCTCCTCTTGCGGCTTTGAAATTCAACGATTGCATCTTCTAAATCCTGACGACTGAAGTCAGGCCAGTATTTTTTTGTAAAATAAAGCTCTGAATAAGAAAGCTGCCATAAGAGAAAGTTACTGATACGCGTCTCGCCGCTGGTACGTATCAGTAAATCGGGATCGGGCAGGCCTGCCGTATAAAGGTAATTATTCATTTTCTCAAGGGTAAACTCTTCTATCTTTTCTTCTCCCCGCACAACAGAAGCTGCAAAACGCTTCGCCGCCTCCACTATCTCCTGGCGCGAGCCGTAATTTAAAGCTAAAACCATAAGCATCCCGGTATTATCCTGCGTATCCTTTTCTCCTTCTTTTATTTTCTTTTGGATATCTCCGGGCAGGGGGTCACTGGCGCCTATCACCCTAAAGCGCATATTGTTCTTATCCAGTTCCTTTATTTCCTCCTTTAAGAAGTTATCCAGATACTTCATAAGAATACCTATCTCTTTTTTTGGCCTGCGCCAGTTCTCCGTAGAAAAAGCAAAAAGGGTGACTATCCTGACCCCTAATTCGGATGAGGCCTTCACTATCTCCCTGACCCGTCTTATCCCCTCTCTGTGACCGGCAGTGCGCGCAAGCCCTTGTTCCTGTGCCCAGCGTCCGTTGCCGTCCATGATAATGGCGATATGTTGAGGAATGTTATTTTTATCTATCATATTAGTTCATGGTTCATGGTTCATGGTTGATAGTTGATAGTACTATGAACTATCCACTATGAACTATGAACTACTACTGGTGGACTCGATAATCTATATTGGGGAAGATGTTGTCTTTGTATTCAATATCACTTAGCCAGTTTTCGTCAATAGAATTGGAGCGGATTTCTTCATAAAGCCTGAGGAATCTAAGCAGGTGTTCTTTTGTGCGCCGTATAGCGTAAGTGGTGTGCGTTCCGGTTCCCATAATAAAACCCCAGTCAGAACTTTGCGCCAGGAGCAATTCGCGCAATGCCTGATTTAATCCCCTCTTTAATAACCCATCCGTATCAGGGAATTGTTTTGCCAATTCAGTCATCCTTATGGAAGCTGTATGAATGTGGCGGTAAACCCAGTCGTTTGAGCCCTGCAGCCACATCTCACTGTAACCTTTCCATCCCCAGCTGGAAAGCGAGGGAGTTATTACCTGATTGCGCGGATTCTCCATCAGGTACTCAGAAGGTGTCACCAGGCGCAATTCATCCTGGTCAAAAACAATTTTTCTGATCAGAAAATCCAGCCACAGCGGGCCTTCATACCACCAATGGCCGAATAGTTCGGCGTCATATGGAGAGATTATCATGGGTTTTCTTTGCATAAGCTCATAAAGATAATCGACCTGCTTCTGCCGGTTAAACATAAAATTACCCGCGTGTTCCGCGGCTTTCTGCATTGCCCACTGCGGCATGTATGGTTCCTTGTGGTCATTGGTCCCTGTAATACGATAATATTTTATACCGGTATTTATTCTAACACCATCAGGATGTATATACGGCTTTATGTA
>Ga0187886_1002980_pt1 | contig 13005 bp, 10 predicted proteins | sample June2016WEW_20_1_FD_133001 | JGI IMG/M metagenome (GOLD analysis project Ga0187886, IMG submission 133001) | Peatland microbial communities from SPRUCE experiment site at the Marcell Experimental Forest, Minnesota, USA - June2016WEW_20_150 | ecosystem: Environmental > Terrestrial > Soil >...
CCCAGTTGAAAGAAGAAATCAACAAGGCGGTGGAAGAAGAGTACAGCCATGAAGAAAACCGTTAGGCAACTGGCATTCTATCTGGGGCTGCTGGCCCTTTGGGAGTTGATCTACGAGTTGAAGATCTGGCCGCCCTACCTCTTTCCCTCTCCGCAGAGTGTGCTCGAGTCTTTGCAGATGGGATTCTCGGACCGGACCTTCCTGATTGGCCTGGGCATCAGCATGAGGCGCATCGCCTTGGGATACGGGCTTTCGGTCCTCCTGGGTATCGCCATCGGGTTCCTGATCGCCGCCAGTGAATTTCTGGAAACCACGCTGGGCGGATTGGTGCTGAGTCTTCAAAGCCTGCCGAGCCTATGCTGGCTGCCCTTGGCGGTCCTCTGGTTTGGGTTGACTGAGAAGGCCATCTTGTTTGTGGTGGTGATGGGATCCTTTCTGGCCGTCACGATCAACACGCAGAGTGGCGTGCGCCACGTCCCGAAGATTTATCTCCTGGCCGGCCGCAACCTCGGCGCTCACGGCCTAGGCATGTTCCTGCACGTGCTTCTGCCCGCCAGCCTGCCCCACTTGGTGGCAGGGCTGAAGCAAGGGTGGGCCTTTGCCTGGCGGTCGCTGATCTCTGGAGAAATGATCTTCGTGAGCCTGGGGCTTGGCCACCTGCTCATGATGGGACGCGACCTGAATGACATGAGCCAGGTCGTAGCCGTCATGGCCCTGATCATGGCTATCGGCCACTTGGTAGATCGCTTGGTGTTTGAGAAACTGGAAAACAGCATCCGGCAGAAGTGGGGGCTGGCGGGCGCCGCTTAAGCCATGTTTTACCACACGTCGCGCCACCAGCCCTACCCAACCCCTCAGTCCCGCTGTAGAATAGAGTTCTGGTTCAGGGAATTCTGCAATGGCTGATAAGGACAGCACGGCAATCTTGCTTTTTGCCCACGGCAGCAGCTTGGAAGAAGCCAACCGCGCCGTGCACGAACTGGCGCGCCAGGTCGAAGGGCTTGGGCCGTGCAGCTATGTGCGAGCCGTGTTTCTGCAACTGGCTCATCCCAGTCTGGAAGAGGCGGTCACCGAGGCCGCGGCGGTAGGCCGGCGGCGGGTGATTGTCATTCCCTATTTTTTGACCGTGGGCGTCCATTTGCAGCGCGACCTGCCCAACTTGATTGCTCCATTGACCGAGAAGTACCCGGCCCTGTCAATTGAGGTGGGTCAAGCGCTCGAGGGGCACCCGCTGATGGCCTCAATCATCCTCGGGCGGGTTCAGGAAGTGATTCAAACAACCAAGGCTGCCCGGTGATCAGATTCCCACACAAACTCATGCACACGGCGACGGTCCTCGGCCTGCTGGGCTTTGTGTCCGTCGTGGCAAACAGGGGCGGCGATGCTGGTCCACGGCCGGGTGGAGAGCCGAAGCCTAGCGTAATCCTCATTACAGTGGACACGCTCCGCGCTGACCACCTCGGCTGCTACGGATACACACAGATTCAAACCCCCAACATCGATCAGCTCGCCCACGCGGGAGCTCGATTTACCCAAGCCTACACTCCAGTGCCTGTCACCCTGCCGGCCCACACGGCGCTCTTCACGGGCGCCTTCCCCATGGCTACGGGGATTCACGACTTCAGTGGCAACAAGCTTCCGGCAAACGCTGCCACTCTCGCCAAGGTGCTCCGCGATAACGGCTACGCCACAGGCGCATTCATTGGCTCGGCCGTGTTGGATTCCCGCTTCGGCCTGAACCAGGGCTTCGACACCTACTTCGACCATTTTGAGTTCAGCCGCTTGGACGAAGCGCACCTTGATCAAATGGAGCGTCGTGGCGACCTGGTGATGGACGAAGCGCTGCGCTGGCTGAAGGGCAATCCCCGCCAGCCGTTCCTTATCTGGGTCCACCTCTACGATCCGCATGACCCCTACACGCCGCCCGAACCATACGCCAGCCGGTACCGTGCGCGGCCCTACGATGGCGAGATCGCGTTCGACGACGCCCAAGTGGGGCGGCTGGTGGCCTATCTGAAGCAACAAGCGCTCTTCGACAAGTCGGTGATCGTCGTAGCGGGCGACCACGGGGAAGGTTTGGGGGAACACGGCGAAAGAACCCACGGCTTTTTCATCTACAATTCCACGCTCCACGTCCCACTGCTCATGAAGCTTCCTGGCGTAGCCCCCCGCGTCATCGCGGACGAAGTCTCGCTGGTGGATGTGATGCCAACCCTCTTGCAGGCGTTAAAGATTCCCGTGCCGGCCAGCGTGCAGGGGCGCAGCCTCCTGGGTCAGGTTCTGGGTCGTCCTGCGGCGGGACGGTCAAACCTGTACGCAGAATCCTACCTTCCCTTGCTCCATTTTCGGTGGAGCCAGTTGCGCGGTCTGCAGTCCCGCGGCATGAAATACATTGATGCCCCTCGCCCTGAAATCTACGACACGCGCACCGATCCCAAAGAGCGGCAGAACCTTTACGCGGGCCGTCAGGCGCTGGGGCACGAAATGCGCGATCGCCTCTATGGTCTGATCCGCCGCTTCACGCCGGCGGGCGGGGCTGGGACCGAGAAGGAGCTGACTGATCCGGCCCTGCTCGAACGCCTCAGGTCCTTAGGGTATGTGGCGGTCTCCGCTGGGACTTTTGCCGAGGCCAGCGGCAAGCCGCTCCCCGACCCCAAGGATCGCGTCCAGGTGTACGAGTTGGTCGCCGAGGCGATGGCCGACGGCCAGCACGGCCGCTACGAAGAGTCCCTGCGGAAGTTGCACGAAGCGGAGAAGACCGAACCGGCTTCGCTCAGCATTCATTACCTGATCGCGCTCGACTATTATCGCTTGAAAGATTATCGGCATGCCATTGAGCGCTTCCAGTCCGCGCTCCAGCTCAACCCCCAGTTCGCATTGGCGACGTACTACTTGGGAGTGGCCCAATTGCAGACCGGCGACCTAGATGGGGCAGCAGCATCCTTCCTGCACACCTTGGAAATCGATTCGACAAATTTCTCCGCTGCCTTCAATCTGGGCGCCGTTTACACGCGGCAGAAGCGTGTGGACGAGGCCCTGCAGGCTTTCCAGCGCGCCATCGAGATCCTCCCTGACTATGCAGAGGCGCATGAGGCGCTCGGGGAACTGTACCTTTACCTGAAACGCACAGACGAGGCAGTGCGTGAGCTGGAACGGGCCGTGGCCATCGCCCCAGAAATGCGCAAGGCGCATTATCACCTGGGCCGGGCCTACGAGGCCCTGGGCCGGACAGCCGATGCCCAGCGTGAGTTTGACCGCGCCAAACAGCAGTGACGAGAGACCAGTGAGAAGTTACAAGGGCAGGTTTGCGGCACTCCTGGTTGTAGTTTGCTGCTCTGGTGCTTCTGCGCAGCCGCCGCCCGCCGGCAACATGCCGGTGCTGCTCATCACCGTGGACACGCTGCGGGCGGACCGGCTCGGCTGCTACGGGGCGCGCCGCGTTCGCACGCCCGCGATGGACGCGCTGGCTGCGGATGGCGTCCGCTTCGAGAATGCCCTCGCGCAGGTTCCAATCACGCTTCCGTCCCACGCTGTCATCCTCACCGGCACATATCCCATATATAACGGGGTGCGGGATTTCACTAGCCCTGGCCTGCCCCCGAGCGTAGGGTTGCTGGCTGAAGCCTTTGAGCGTCAGGGTTACGCCACGGCCGCCTTTGTCAGCGCTTTCGTCCTGGATTCTACGTGGGGCCTGAGCCGCGGGTTCCAAACCTACGACGACCACTTCGATCCCCGTCAGTTCGAGACCCGGAACCCCGGTAATATCGAACGTCGCGCCGACGCAACGATCAATCGCCTGCTCGCTTGGCTGCGACCGCGCACTTCCGTTCAGTCGGCCAAGCAGCCCTTCTTCATATGGCTACACTTGTACGACCCACACAGCGATTACAATCCTCCGGAACCCTTTCACAGTCAGTACGCCGGTCGCCTTTACGACGGCGAAGTGGCTTACGTGGACAGCCAACTCGTGCGGCTCTTCCAATACCTGCGCACGTCGGGGATTTACGACCGAGCCCTCATCCTCCTGCTGAGCGACCACGGCGAATCACTGGGCGAGCACGGCGAGGACGAGCACGGGTTCTTCGTTTACCACGCGACCTTGCGCGTTCCGATGATTTTCAAGTTGCCGCGGGGCCAGGGCGCCAGGGGGCAAGTAATCCAGCCCCCCGTGGGAACTATCGATGTGGCGCCCACGCTGCTGGAGTTGCTGCATTTTCGGGACCCGCTCAGCCGACAGTTCCAGGGGAAAAGCCTTGCCTCGCTCGTTCTGGGTAAGGGTGCGCCGTCCGAGCCACCCGTCTATGCTGAGACCTACTATCCGCGCGACTCCTTCGGCTGGAGTCCACTGCGTTCGTTTTCCGGCCGCCGCTTTCACTATATCGAGGCGCCACAGCCGGAAATCTACGACCTGACCGCCGACCCTGGCGAGAAGCGCAATCTCTATGAGCAACGCCGGGCTGAGTCTGAAACCCTGCGAGCCCAATTGCGTGACTTTGAGCGCCGGTACACGGCCACGGCTTCCCCCGACAAGGGACCGCCGCTTGCGCCCGAGACTCTTGAGAAACTGAAGTCGCTCGGCTACCTGGCCTACTCTGCTCCTGCGGCTCCCGCCTCGACGACGGGCGACCTTGCTGATCCGAAGGACCGCCTGAGGACGTTCAAGTCCATCCTGCGCGCGACGGACTTGGCTTCGGTGGGTCGTCTCGATGAGTCAAATGCTCTGCTGAAGGCGGTGGCCGGTGAAGAGCCCCGCCTCTACTTGGTCTCCTTCATGTTGGCGGAAAACGCGGCACGAGCGCGACGCTGGGCGGAGGCTGAACGACAGTTCCTGGCTTGCCTGAAACTGAGCCCTTTGTTCCAGCAGGCCGTCATGGGCCTGGCGCGCGCCTATATCGCTCAAGGAAAGGGCGAGCAGGCACGCCCGTGGCTGGAACTGGCCGTCCACGAGAACCCGCACAATTTTCTGGCTTATCACGGCTTGGGACTGGTGGCCCGCCAGCGGCGACAGAACGAGGAAGCGCGCCGCTACCTTACGAAGGCCATTGAGGAAAAGCCCAACTACGCTCCCTCGCACCAAGAGTTAGGAATAACCTTGGTGGAAATGCAGCGCTACGCCGAGGCGCTGAGTTCGCTTTCCCGTGCCGCCGAACTCGGCCCGGAAAACGCGACGCTCGCCAACTACCTCGGCATCGCCTACTCGCACGCGGGGCGGAAACGTGACGCGGTAGAGAAGTTTCGCCGGGCGATCGCGCTCCAGAGCGATTACGCCGCCGCCCACTTGAATCTGGCTGCTGCCTATCGGGATCTGGGAGATCGCGCCGCCGCCGAGCGCGAGTTCCGCGCCGTCTGCACCCTCTCGAGCGACCTCTGTCGCCAGTACAAGAACCTCTTCGAATAGCTCACCGGAGCGTTGACAGGATGGACCCTTCATGTGTGTGGGAAGGCTCACGACCTGTAGCGATGGCCCTTGATTGCCGTCGCGAGCCTTTTCTGGGATGCCTCCGTTGCTGGGGCGATCCGGCCGGTGATCTCTAACGGTCGGCCTTGGCAGACTGCAAACCAAGCCTCCCGAGGACCGACGGGATTCTTGCCTCAGGTTGTTCTCAGGATAGCGTCCGCGATCCGCACAGCAGGGAGGATGGCTGCTACGTCGTGCACGCGGACGATGTGCGCACCTGCCAGGATTGAGGCTGCTACCGCGACTGCATCGCCGAGCAGTAGGGGCGCTGCTTGCGGGGACGACCAGGGCAGGGCAAGCCCTGCCCCTAGGCCGCCGGTGAGCGGCCAATGGCTTGCCTGGCGCTTCCCTGACCGTGATGGTTGCAATCCCTCGCCTGCCACCACGGCCTGAACGAACGATTTCCGCGAGGTCCCCACCAGGATCGGCAGCCGAAAGCGCTGGAGGCGTTCGAGGTGGGCAAGGATCTCGAAGTTCTGCCGGCGCGACTTTCCAAAGCCCATCCCGGGATCGATGATCAACTGGGAACGATGCACGCCCCGCGCCAGCGCCCGCCGGATGGAACGCTTCAGACCATCGCGGAGCGCGCGCCAGATGGAGCGCGCGAAGGGCTTCTGCTGCATGGTTTCGGGGCGACCGCGAAGGTGCATCAGGATCAAAGGCGTTTGGTGTGTGCGGGCCACATCCGCCAGGCGCGGGTCGAACCGGAGCCCGCTGACGTCGTTGATGATGCTCGCTCCGGCGCGCACCGCTCCTTCGGCCACCTCTGCCTTGGTGGTGTCAATGGAGATGGGCAGTGGGCCCAGTCTCTTCCGGAGCCCCCAGATGACTGGAAGCACGCGACGCAGTTCTTCTGCCGCCGCGATCGGTCGGGACCCCGGCTTGGTGGACTCACCGCCCACATCAATCCAATCTGCGCCTTGGCTCACCATCTCGAGGCCGTGCTCGATGGCTCGGTCCGCGGTCAGGTAGCGGCCCCCGTCGGAGAAAGAATCGGGCGTGACGTTCAATACGCCCATAATGAGGGTCCGTTCGCCTAGCAGGACTCTGCGCCGGTTGACGATGAGTTGGAAGGTGGGGCGGGGTGTCATGTGAGAACCGATCAGCCCTCAGCCGTCAGCGCTCAGCCTTCAGTGGCCAACCCGAGCTGTTGTTTGCCTCTGGTTTTCGCTGAAGGCTGACGGCTTGTCGATTATCCTCCAAACAATCCCACATAGGCGATGGCCCCGATTGCGCCGCCCAGCGCTGGTCCGATCACCGGCACCCACGAGTAACCCCAGTCCGAACTCCCCTTGTTGGGTATGGGCAGAATCGCGTGCGCGATCCGTGGCGCCAAGTCCCGGGCTGGATTGATAGCATAGCCGGTGGGGCCGCCGAGCGAAAGGCCAATGGCCCAGACCAGAAAGCCCACCAGCAGCGGAGACAGTCCCGATTGGGCAGGGGCGGCGTTGGCGCTGATCGCCAGCACGCCCAGGACAAGTACGAATGTCCCGATGATCTCAGTGACAAGGTTCGCGGGCGCGCGGCGGATCGCGGGCACGGTCGAAAACACGGAGAGCTTTGCCACGGGGTCCTCCGTCTCGCGCCAGTGTGCCTGATAGGCCAGCCACACCAGCACCGCGCCGAGAAAGGCGCCAACGAATTGGCCCGCCATGTAGCGCGGTACCTCACTCCAGGCGAACTTGCCTGCTATCGCCAGACCCAGCGTCACGGCGGGGTTCAGATGTGCGCCACTTATGCGCCCCACCGCATAGACCCCGATAGCCACAGCCATCGCCCAGCCCGTGGCGATCACCATCCAGCCGGAATTCTCAGCTTTCGACTTCTTCAGCAGAACCGCAGCCACCACGCCATCACCAAGAAGAACTAACAGCATGGTGCCGACGACCTCAGCCGTGAACGGGTTCATACGCACCTTCCACAAGATTGGCCAGGATTGGAACGCGAACGAAAGGAGCAGGGTAAAGGATGAAGGGTAAAGTATAAAGTGCAAACTGACGAGCTTCAGCCTCTAGCTTTGGTATTTCACGTTTCTAGTTTGTCACGCCGGCTGCGGGCGCTCGCGGCCGGACAGGCCGGGCGCGGCTTGAGGTTTCAAGACTTCCGTGGTTTCCGGTTGCGCAGGCTTGGGCGGCTCGTGGCGGACGCGTTCGGGTAGGGTCTTGCCCTCGACGAGCAGCTTTACCTCGCTGGCATCCAGAACTTCTCGCTCGAGCAGAGTGTCCGCGATGCGGAGCAGCGCTTCGCGGTTAGACGTGAGGATGTCCCTCGCACGCTGGTGGGCATTCATAACGAATTTCTTCACTTCCTGGTCGATCTTGATGGCGGTGTCCTCGCTGAAGTCGCGCTGCGTCGTAATGTCGCGACCCAGAAAGATTTCTTGCTGGTTCTTGCCGAAGGCCAGCGGCCCGAGGTCCGACATGCCGTAGTCGCACACCATGCGCCGAGCGAGTTCCGTGGCCTGCTCGATATCGTTGGCGGCGCCGGTGGTGACCTTGTTGAGGAAAAGTTCCTCGGCGGCGCGCCCGCCCATCATGATGGTGAGTTGCGATTCCAGGTAATCCCGCGTGTAGGTGTGCTTGTCGTCCACCGGCAACTGCAAGGTGGCGCCCAAGGCCATGCCGCGCGGGATGATCGTCACCTTGTGGAGCGGGTCGGCGTAGGGGACTATGGTTGCCAGCAGAGCATGTCCCGCCTCGTGGTACGCGGTGTTCCGCTTCTCTTCTTCGGAGAGGATCATGGACTTGCGTTCCACGCCCATCAGGACCTTGTCTTTGGAGACCTCGAAGTCTTCCATGATGACGTGCTTGCGGTTTAGCCGCGCCGCCAGCAGGGCGCCTTCGTTGACCAGGTTGGCCAAATCGGCGCCGGAGAATCCTGGGGTGCCGCGGGCCAGCACTGAGATGTCCACGTCGTCGGCGAGCGGGATTTTTTTCGTGTGGACTTTCAAGATGCCTTCGCGTCCGCCCACGTCCGGGCGCGGCACCACGACGCGGCGATCGAACCGTCCGGGACGCAGCAGGGCCGGGTCCAGCACGTCCGGGCGGTTGGTGGCAGCGATGAGGATGACGCCTTCGTTGGATTCAAACCCATCCATTTCCACGAGCAGTGCGTTCAGCGTCTGCTCGCGTTCATCATGGCCGCCGCCCAGGCCGGCGCCGCGATGGCGGCCCACGGCGTCGATCTCGTCGATGAAGATGATGCAGGGGGCATTTTTCTTGCCTTGCTCGAAGAGGTCGCGGACGCGCGATGCGCCTACGCCCACGAACATCTCCACAAAGTCCGAGCCGGAAATCGAGAAGAAGGGGACGTTGGCTTCGCCCGCGATGGCGCGCGCCAGCAGGGTCTTGCCGGTTCCCGGCGGGCCCACCAGCAGGACACCCTTGGGAATGCGGCCGCCCAGTTTCTGGAACCTCTGCGGCTCGCGCAGGAACTCGATGATTTCCTGCAATTCTTCCTTGGCCTCGTCCACTCCGGCCACGTCCTTGAAGGTCACCTTCTTCTGCTGGCTGGAGAGCAGGCGCGCCCGGCTCTTGCCAAAAGAGAGTGCCTTGTTGCCCCCGGTCTGCATCTGCCGCATGAAGAAAATCCACAGGCCCAACAGCAGGAGGATGGGCAGCGCGTTCGCCACCCAAGTCATCCAGGAACCGCCGGAATTGTCCTTGATGAGGACGTTGACGTTCTTCTCTTGCAGGGTTTTGTAAAGGTCAGGATAGTTGGCCGGGATAGTGGTCTTGAACTTGCGATTGTCCTTCTTCAGGGTGCCGTCCACGCCGGTCCCGGTGATGGTCACTTCGCGGACGTTATCTTTACCCACCTCGTTGGTGAATTCGGTGAAGGTCAGGTCCACAACCTTCTCGACCCTATTGACCCGGACCACTTGCCAAATCACCAGGGCAAACGCCGCCATGACCACCCAGAAGATTATGTTCCTGACCGCCGTGTTCACTTGACTTCCTCCCCCGGCCTCGCTCCTGCGGTTACGCCAGGCGCCCGGAGAATCCCACTTCGTATTAGATGCCTCAGAGCCCTTGGGGGCTCCAGTCCCATGGTGGTTTAGCCCCCCGTGGCCACGTAGGGCAGATTGCGGTACTTGTCCTGGTAGCCCAGGCCATAGCCCATCAGGAATTTCCCAGTGGTCTTGAAACCCACGTAGTCGGTGGGGACGGCCACCTTTCGTTCGTCGGTCTTCTCAATCAAAGTGGCCGTGCGAACCGAGCCGGGATTCTGTCCCAGGATGTAGCGGTACAGGTGGTCCAGGGTCAGGCCCGACTGCAGGATGCCATCTAGCAGCAGGACATCCTTGCCGGCAGCCTCCACGGGGGGAACGTATTTGATTTCGCGCATGGGAACCCCGCCGGGCGCCGTGTCGTGGACATCCGGCCTCACGAAGTAGCATATGACCGGAACTTTGAGCAACCGGATCAGGTCGCCCATGAACACGAAGCAATTCTCCAGGATCCCAACCACGTGCAGGGTCTTGCCCTGGTAGTCGCGATTGATCTCCTTGGCCAGTTCGCGCACACGCTTTTGGAGCTGCTTCGCCGAGTAAACGGTCCGCAGGTTTTCTCCCACAGGGGTCTTGGTGGTTCTGGGTAAGCGGCGCGTTCTGGCGGATGGCTTGGAGGTTTTTTTCATCTCGACTCCCCGCGGGTCTCGTGGGATGGTGGCGGTCCTTCCTCAACAATGATTGCCGGGCTGGCCTCAGAAGTGGCCGCGAACGCAGCCCCCACTGGGAAGCCCCGCACCCAGACAATCTGCTTGCCGCTTTCCAGGACCGGCCAAAGCTTCCGTTGCTCAAGAGGAATCTTGCGCTGTCGGAACAGTTCCTTGAGCTTCAACACCTTTCGACATCCCAGAGGCTGAAAGCGATCACCGGCACGCCAGTTGCGTAGTACTAATCCCCCGGGCAACCTCAGCGGGTCCAGACACGCCTTCTCAGACTTATTATACGCTCTTCCAAGTTCTTCCGGGCCAACAATCTTGAACCGGAAGGTAGCTCCCAACTGAGGAATCGAGACCTCTGCGGGCGCCTCAATCACATAGCAAAAGCCGGTGCCATCGAGCCTGTCGGGTTGTGGGCCGACGACCAGCCAGTCAAATTGCCGACGCGCTACGAGGTCACCCGGCAGTGCCAAGCAACGGCCGCTTTGCGCTTCAGTGGCCAACCGGCGCAGTGCCTCAAGGTGCGTGTGGGTGATACCCTGCAGGGTGCCGCGGGCGGCAAAGATCATCTGGCGCAGAACGCGCCGGGCGATGGCAGGAGGGAATTCGGCAAACGGCCGCACCGGGATCTTCTCCGCCGCCCCCTCGCGGACCCGCCAGGCGTGGGCACGCTCCCGTGCTTGCCCTTCTAGGTACTCCTCGTCGTCGCGGGACCGATCCGCAAGCTCGTTCAGCAAACGGATGATATCCACCTGGAAGCGCTCCTGGAGCCACGGGAGCAGTTCCAGGCGGACTTTATTGCGCCGGAATCGTGAGTCGCGGTTGCTGGAATCAACGCGAAACTCCAGTTTCCGCCTCTCGATTTCTGCCTCGACCTCGACGCGCGTCAGGGCGAGAAACGGTCGAACGATCTTGCCTTCGAGTACGGGGTAGATCCCGCCCAGGCCGCGCGTGCCCGTGCCGCGCAGCAGCCGCAGGAAAACCGTTTCAGCCTGGTCATTCGCGGTATGCGCGGTCGCGACCTTGTCGAGCCGGCCGTGGTTCACCAGAGAAAAGAAAAACCGGTAGCGGAGTTCGCGCGCGGTGGCCTCCAGGTTCCGACGCCTTTCCCGCGCCAGTCGGGCCACGTCGGCATCGCCGCGCAGGTACTCGAGGCCCAGACGGCCAGCCAAGTCGCCGACAAAACGCTCGTCTTCGTCTGATTCGGCCCCACGCAGGTGGTGGTTGAAGTGGACGACGGCCACCACCAACCCCTTATCCCGGGCCAGTTGTTTCATGAAGTTGAGCAGCAGCACCGAGTCGGGACCGCCTGAAACGGCCGCACCCACCCGCTCGCCGGGGCGAAACAGTCCGCTCCGCCGCATCTCCTGCGACCAGCGGGCGTACAAGTCAGAGCGTTGAGGCATCCCCACTCCCTCAGGACGGGTGGATTGCGACCCGTCTGAGTGCATTCTAGCAGGTCGAACGAGCACTAATCATGGGAAGGTGTGTTCCAGGACTTGCCGCCATCGGTCGTCGCGAGCGTCTGTCCGTCGCGTGTCACCACTTGGGCTGTTAGGTCGCCGCTGGCGGTTACTAGAATCAGGTCGGCGCGGGTGGGGATGGGAACCTTGTTCCAGGTTTTTCCCCCGTCGATCGTTCTCAGAAGCGCGCCCGCTTGGCCCACTGCCCAGCCCACAGAAGGCGTAGCGAACGTGATATCAAAAAGATCGGCGTTGACCCCACTCGCCTGCGTGACCCAATTGCCGTTCGCTTCGGCTTTCTGGATGAGGCCGTGTCGGCCCACGCGCCAGTGGCCTGCTGGCGAGGGCGCAATAGCTTTCTTGGCGGCCACGCCTCGCGTGAGGAAGCCAAGGGTTTCCGGTTCTTTGGACGCCGTTCCACCCACCGCCGCCGTTGCTTGTTGCCCGGCCTTCTCACGCGTTGCTTGCGGGGTTGCCTCTGCTGCGGGTGGGGGAACCTCGGCGCGCGCTGCCAGGCGGTCTTCCTGGGTAGCGGGAGCTGATTGGTCTCGCGCGGGGGGAGGAGCCGGGGCAAGTAGCCTTGCCCGCTCGCTGGGCGGGGCAATGGCTCCCGGTGCGGGGGCAGCGAAGTTCTCTGCGGTGGCTCCAGTCGCGGTCGCCCCTTGAGCACGTCGGGCGTAGGCTACGGAAGGTTTCGGGGGGCCTGGCGCCAAAGCCGAAATTACATCCTGTCTCGCCTTCTTCTCGGGTTGAACTTTGCCAACTTCCTTCCGTCCGGCCGGGCTGGTTGGGGCCTGCGCATATTTGAATTCCTCAGGTGCCTTAGAAGGCTCTGGGGCCGGTGGAGCCTGGAGCACGGTGGGCTCTTGCTGTTTCAGCAAAGGGTGAAACTCGCCCGTATACCACAGCCCAGCGACGACCAGGGCTACCAGCGCTGGCGCCGCCCAGGCCCAGCGGAACCAGGTAATCCTCCTCCCTGGAGCGGGGCCCAGCACCAGGACTTTCGCGGGCTCCTCGGCTTCGCTCAGCCGCAGCAGTTCGCCCACCTGTTCCTGGCAGCGCGCGCAGAGGGCCAAGTGAGGTTGTAGGCTCTCGCGTTCGCCTCGTGTGAGTGTCTGATCTACATAGGCCGCCAGAGTCTCCACGCCCGGGCAGTCCGGACCCTCAGCCTGAAGCTGGGCTCGGAGCTTGCCGGCTATCAGTTTCCCCAACTCCTTGGAATCCTTCTTCATGGCTTACTCACAACTCCGGGACGGCTGCCCTCGCCGCCGTCGGCCTTCCTTCTCAACCCATAGAACGGACACAACGCCTCTTATTGCACATTTTTATTCCGGTTTCAGCGCTCGATCTAGTTCCACCGTCACGCCGCGAGAGTCGAAATCGAGGCAGCGGTCAATCTCATAGGCGCTGAGTTTTTTC